>ERZ1106952.19-NODE-19-length-143384-cov-114.942168_pt1 | contig 143384 bp, 131 predicted proteins | sample MGYA00403677_ERZ1106952 | MGnify/ENA primary metagenome ERZ1106952 (study PRJEB35170, sample SAMEA104062415) | human gut metagenome | biome: human gut; feature: human-associated habitat; material: faeces | place: Denmark | collected 2012-05-14 ... | reverse complement strand
TTCGACTACGGCGTTTGTCGGATTTCACGTCAATTTGGGAGAGAAAACGAACGCCGTCCTTTCCTGGCTTACGATCACGAAAAAGAAAGATTTTCGCATCGCCAACGTGATTACGGACAGCAGCGGATTCTATTGTATCTTTTTGGCATGGACGGCAGGCGGTTCGCTAAAAAAGGCGGAAAATCTTCTGCGGGAGATCACCGATTACATGTAAGCGACCGGCGTTCCCTGCGAGGGCTGTCCGTATTGCGGCCGGCCGATGGAAAAGCCCGCTTTGGTGGAAGATCAGAGCGTCCTTTTTTATGCGCACGACGAATGTTTCAACAACAAATATATGCAGGTCGCCGCGGCGGAATCGGCAGAGTCGGCCGCGCCGAATCATTATCTGAACGGGTTCGCCGGCGCGCTGATCGGCGCATTGGCCGGATGTGCCGTGTTCGCGATCCTGTTTGCGATCGGATATCTCGCGTCGCTGTCCTCGCTGGTCGGAGCCCTTCTCGCTTCCGCCCTGTACAGTAAATTCGGCGGTAAGAACAATAAAGTCAAGATCGTCATCGTAACGGCGGTAACTTTTGTGCTGATCATTATAACCTTTTTCGTCTGTAATATCGTCTATGTGGATCATCTCATGGCGGAAAATCATCTGTATGGCAGTGCGACGCAGATGTTTTTCCGACTGATCAGAATGGATGCGGAGGTCAAAAGGGCCGTGATCGGCGATCTGTTGATGACGATCCTCTTCACGGTCATCGGAATCGTGGTCAACGTTGTCGCGATGGTGCGGCAACAGAAGAAGACTTCTTCGACGATGAAGAAATATTAAAGCGGAAACGTTGCCGGAAAGCGGACGAAAATCGGTCCGGGCAAACCCGAAGCCGCTGCTTTCGGCTGAGAACAGAAGAAGAAAGGCCCGCAGAATGCGGGCCTTTCTCCTAAAACAAATGAGAAAAAATATGGGTAGTAGGATAAGCGAATAAAAATAATTTTTCAGGCGACTGACCTTGGAAGGGCAGATTTTCGGCCCGAAAAATATATATAAATTATACAGCAAAAAAAGCGATAAGTCAAGTTGTTCAATAAACTTTTTATAAAATCGACAAAACAAGGTCGGCTGTCTTTTTTTGACAAAGGTCGCTTTTTTCGATAACGTAAGCGAATTTTACGACAATAGACGGTCCGCGCCGACGTGCAGGGCCGGGAGGGATGAGAGCATGTTCAATATCGTTTTGGTAGAGCCGGAGATCCCGCAGAACACCGGCAATATCGTGCGCACTTGCGCGGCGACGGGGTGCAGATTGCATCTCGTCCGCCCGCTCGGATTCGAGGTTTCGGACAAATATCTGAAACGGGCGGGACTGGATTACTGGCATTTTGTCGACATTTCTTATTATGACCGCGTCGAGGATGTCTTTTCCCGTTTTCCCGACGGGCGTTTTTGGTTTTTTACGACAAAAGCAAAAAACACGCACAGCGACGTCTCGTACAGGGAAGGGGATTTTCTCGTGTTCGGCAAGGAGACGAAGGGGCTTCCGGAACCTCTTCTGAAACAACATTACGGCGAATGCGTGCGGCTGCCTATGGCGGGTGAGATCCGTTCCCTCAATCTTGCAAATTCGGTCGCGGTGGCGGTTTACGAGGCGTGGCGCCAGTGCGGCTATGCGGGCGCGGTGCGGGAGGGCAAACTCCGAAGCGAATGAGATCCGTCCGTTTTTTCGCGGAGGGATAAGCGGCGGGCATTCTTTCGCGCGGATTGAATGCAAATCATTGACAAATCCGCGAAAAAAGTATATCATATTATACGGTAAATCAAAATATACAAGGAGATTTCGTTATGAACAAAAAGTCTGTAACCGATGTAGACGTCAAGGGCAAGAGAGTGCTCGTTCGCTGCGATTTCAATGTGCCTATGAAGGACGGCAAGATTACCGATGAAAACCGTATTATCGGCGCGCTGCCCACGATCAAATACCTTATGGAACAGGGAGCGAAGGTGATCCTCTGTTCGCACATGGGCAAGCCGCACAACGTATTTGACGAAAAAGTCAAACTCAATAAAAAGGAAAAGAAGGCGGTGGAGGCTCTCCCTGCGGACGAACAGGCGAAGGCGACGGCGGAATATATCGAAAAAGCGAAGAAAAACGATCCCGTCAAACTTACGCTCAAACCCGTTGCGGACAGGCTCAACGAACTTCTCGGCAATAAAGTCACGTTCGCGAAAGACGTGATCGGCCCCGATGCCGAAGCAAAGGTCGCCGCCTGCAAGCCCGGTGAATGCGTGCTCCTCGAAAACCTGCGCTTCTATGCCGGCGAAGAGGGCAGAGACGAGGCTTTCTGCAAAAAACTTGCCTCGTATTGCGACGTGTACGTGAACGATGCGTTCGGTACGGCGCACCGCTCGCACGCTTCGACGGCCGCGATCGTCGAATACGGCTTCGTCAAGACGGCGGTCTGCGGATTTTTGATCCAGAAAGAACTCGAAGTCATGGCGGACAGCCTCGAGCATCCCGTCCGTCCTTTTGTCGCCGTTCTCGGCGGCGCGAAAGTCGCGGATAAACTTAACGTCATTTCCAACCTTCTGAATAAATGCGACACGCTGATCATCGGCGGCGGCATGGCCTATACGTTCCTCAAAGCCAAAGGGTACGAGATCGGCAAATCTCTCGTAGACGACGAAAAGATCGGCTATTGCAAAGATATGATGCAGAAAGCGAAAGATATGGGCAAAGAACTTCTTCTGCCGATCGATACGGTCGTGGCGAAGGATTTCCCCAATCCCATCGACGCGCCCATCGACGTCAAGACGGTCAAAGTCAGCGAGATCCCCGCGGACATGGAGGGGCTGGATATCGGCGAGGAAACGAGAAAGTTGTTTGCGGACGCCATCAAGGGCGCCAAGACGGTCATCTGGAACGGTCCTATGGGCGTTTTTGAGAATCCCACGCTCGCCAAAGGCACGATCGCGATCGCAGAGGCGATGGCGGAAGCAAAGGATGCGACCACGATCATCGGCGGCGGCGACAGCGCGGCGGCCGTGCAGCAACTCGGGTTCGCGGATAAAATGACGCATATTTCCACGGGCGGCGGCGCTTCTTTGGAACTGTTCGAAGGCAAAGTTCTCCCCGGCATCGCCTGCCTGAACGACAAATAAGAAATTTTTGCAGAATCAGAGGTCAGAAAAATTACCATGAGAAAACCTATTATTGCGGGCAACTGGAAAATGAACAATACGGCGGCGGAGGGCGTCGCGCTCGTCGAGGCGCTCAAACCGCTGGTCAAAAACGCGAACTGCGACGTCGTGGCCTGCGTGCCTTTCACCGATATTCCCGCCGTATCTGCGGCGGTCAAGGGCAGCAACATCCACCTCGGCGCGCAGAACGTACACTTTGCGGAAAAGGGCGCGTTCACGGGCGAAATTTCCGCGGCTATGCTCAAAGAATTCGGCGTGGAATACGTCATCATCGGGCACAGCGAGAGAAGGCAGTATTTCGGCGAAACGGACGAAACGGTGAATAAGCGCATGCACGCGGTACTTGCGGCGGGGCTGATCCCCATTGTCTGCGTGGGCGAGAGCCTTGAAGAGCGCGAAACGGGCAAAACGGAAGCGGTGCTCGACGTACAGATCCGCGAAGGGCTCAAAGGGCTGGACGACGTTTCCAAAATCGTCATCGCGTACGAACCCGTCTGGGCGATCGGCACGGGCAGAACGGCGACGGCAGAACAGGCAAACGAGACCATCGCGTTCATCCGCAAGACTTGCGCGGAGGTTTTCTGCCCCAAATGCGCGGAAAAGGTGCGCATCCAGTACGGCGGCAGCATGAACGCCAAAAACTGCAAGGAACTGATGGCCATGCCCGAAATCGACGGCGGGCTGATCGGGGGCGCTTCCCTCAAAGCAGAGGATTTCTCCCTGATCGTCAATTACGACAAATAATTTCAAAACCGTAAAAATTTTTCCGCCAAACGTTGACAAACGGCTGGCGGAAGTATATACTATAATAAGTTGAATAACAAGACGGCGGAGAACAGGAGAAGCCGGCAAAACGGGAGACGAAAACATCGTCTCTGCGTTTTGTCGGCTTTTTTGCGTCCTTTTGCCGTAAATAAAGGGAAGGAGAGAGAAAAGAATGATGTATGATGCGGCGATTATCGGCGGCGGAGTCATCGGCGGGTTCTGCGCCCGCGAACTGACGCGCTACAATCTGTCCGTCGTGATCCTGGAAGCGGCGGACGACGTTGCCGCGGGTGCGAGCCGTGCGAACAGCGGGATCGTGCATGCGGGGTTCGACGCTGCGGAGGGCACTCTGAAAGCGAGATTCAACGTGCTCGGCAACCGCATGATGCCCGAAATTTGCAAAGAACTCGGCGTGGGGTACAAAAACAACGGATCCCTCGTCGTTGCGTTCGGCAAAGAGCAGGAAAACACCCTCCGCGAACTCAGATCGCGCGGCGAAAAGAACGGGGTGGAGGGGTTGGAAATTCTGAGCGGAGAACAGGCGCGCGCGAAGGAGCCGCATCTTTCTGAACGCGTAACGGCGGCGCTCTTTGCGCCCACGGGCGGCATCGTCTGCCCGTTTACCCTCAATATCGCGGCAGTCGGCAACGCCATGGATAACGGTGCCGCGCTTCTGACGGGGTTTCGGGTCTCAGCCGTCGTAAAAGAGAAAGACTGCTTCGCCCTCACCTCTGAAGACGGGCGAGAGATCCGCGCGAGGTTCGCCGTGAATGCTGCCGGCGCAGGGAGCGAACGGGTCGCGAAACTGTTCGGGGACGACAGTTTCCGCATCGGATTCAGAAAGGGAGAATATATGCTGCTGGACAGCGCCGCGGGAGGATTTGCGCGGCACACCGTGTTTGCCGTGCCGACCGCCGCGGGGAAAGGGGTACTGGTTTCTCCGACTACGGACGGGAATCTTCTCGTCGGGCCGACTTCCGTGGAAGAAAAAGATTTCGATCTGTCCGTACGCCCCGAAGGATTTGCGGAGATACGCGCCAAGGCGGAGAGCATGATGGACGGGATCCCGTTTTACGAGACGATCACCTCTTTTGCGGGTGTGCGCGCTTACTCCGACCGGCACGATTTTATCGTCGGGGAAAGCGATGCGGCGGAAAACTTTTTCAATGCGGCGGGCATAGAATCCCCGGGGTTGACGTCCGCCCCCGCCATCGGGAAATTTATCGCCGAAACGATCGCGGAAAAAGCGGGCGCTGCGCCGAATCCTCTGTTTGACGGGCACAGGGAGCGGAAGGATTTCCGCGGCCTGTCCGACGCGGAAAAGAACGAGATCATCGCGTCGCGTCCGGAATACGGCAAAATCGTCTGCCGCTGCGAAAACGTGACGTTGGGCGAGATCCTCGACGCGCTCCGCGCAAACCCCAGAGCGCATACGCTGGACGGGGTGAAACTGCGCACGCGCGCGGGCATGGGCAGGTGTCAGAGCGGTTTTTGTCAGCCGCACGTGTTCAACGTATTGATGAAAGAATACGGCTATACCGCCGAAGAAGTCACGAAAAAGGGCGGCAGGTCTTTCGTCATCATGGGAGGTGAATTATGAAAAGGGATCTTGTCGTGATCGGCGGAGGGCCGGCGGGGCTTGCCGCGGCGATCGCCGCTTTTGACGGCGGCGTGAAGGACGTCGTCGTGCTCGAAAGGGAGAGCGAGCCGGGCGGCGTGCTCAAACAGTGCATCCACAACGGGTTCGGGCTGACCCGGTTCAAAGAAAATATGACGGGCCCCGAATACGCATACAAATTCATCGATGCCGCCAAAGCACGGGGGATCGAGATCATGACGGGAACTTTTGTCACCGGCCTTTCCAAAGAAAAAGCCGTCACCTGCATGAACGAAAGGGGCGTCTTTACCATCGAGGCAAAGGCGGTCGTGCTCGCCATGGGATGCAGAGAGCGGAGCCGGGGCGCCCTCAACGTCGCCGGTACGCGCCCTGCAGGCGTGTTCAGCGCAGGTACGGCGCAGAAGTACGTCAATATGTACGGCAGGCTCCCCGGCAAAAGGGTCGTCATCCTCGGTTCGGGCGACATCGGCCTGATCATGGCGCGCCGTATGACGCTGGAGGGGGCAAAAGTTCTGTGCGTGCTCGAGATTATGCCGCATTCGAGCGGACTTCGGCGCAATATCGCGCAATGTCTCGACGATTTCGGTATCCCTCTGTATCTGGAGCATACCATCCTTGAGATCGAAGGGGAAGAGAGGGTGAGCGGCGTGACCGCGGTACAGGTGGACGGCAACAAAAATCCGATCCCCGGTACGGAAAAACACTTCGACTGCGACACCGTGCTCTTTTCCGTGGGGCTGATCCCTGAAAACGAACTCTCCAAAAAAGCGGGGCTCTCTTTGGACGCGCGTACGAAAGGCGTGCGCGTGGACGGCAGCCGCGAGACGGATATCGAAGGGGTCTTTGCCTGCGGCAACGTGTTGCACGTGCACGATCTGGTCGACTTTGTTTCGGAAGAAGCGGAGATCGCGGGCCGCGCAGCGGCGGCCTACGTGCTCGGCGGCGAACAAAAAAAGGATTATATTCCCGTAGAGGCGGGGGAAAGGGTCGGATACGTTCTGCCGCAGCGGCTGAACAGGAACGGCACCCTGCCGCAGAAACTGTATTTTCGCGTGAAAGAGGCCTTCCGCGGCGCGCGCGTACATATAAGGGCGGGAAAATTTGAAAAGACGATCAAAAAGATCGCCGTCGCGCCCGGAGAAATGGAGTACGTGACGCTGACCCCCGAACAGATTGCGGGAGCGGATAAAGTGGAAATATCCGTCGAAAGAGAGGAGGCATGAAAGATGGAAAAGAAAAATTTCGTATGCATCGAATGCCCGCGCGGGTGCGCGCTGACCGTGACCGTCGGCGACGGGATCAGCGTCGAAGGGAATTTCTGCCCAAAGGGAAAGGCGTATGCGGAAGCGGAGGTCACCTGTCCCCGACGTATCGTGACAAGTTCCGTCCGCGGAGAATACGGAATGATCTCGGTAAAAACCGACCGTCCTGTGAAAAAAACAAAAATTTTTGAAATTATGAGGCAGATAAGGGCGGCAAAATTGTTTACAAATGTTGCGATCGGTGATATCATTATTGAGAATGCGGACGGCGAGGGGGCGAACGTGATCGCTACCCGTCCGTACGCTAATATTCCCCGAGAGGATTGAGCATGCTCAGATTCGAAAATCCCGTGATCGCCGCCGTTCGGAGCGGAGAGGAATTATCCGATGCGCTGCTTTCCCCCGTGGACGCGGTGTTTCTGCTGAAAAGCGAAATCGGCGGCCTGAAAGGGGCGCTTACCGCATGCGAAAGGGCGGGAAAGCAACTGTTCGTCCATGCAGATATGTGCGACGGGCTCGGAAAGGACAGGGCGGGCATGGCTTTTCTCGCTTCGCTCGGCGCGGGCGGGATCATCAGCACCCGCTCGAGCATCATTGCCGCCGCCAAGGCCGCGGGGCTTTCCACCGTGCAGAGGTTTTTTATCATCGATTCCGTATCCGTTCACACCGCGCTGGAAAGTTTGCAGGCGTCTTTGCCCGACTACGTCGAACTGATGCCGGGCGTGCTGCCCAAACAGATCCGCCTTTTTCGGGAGCGCGCGGGGAACCGCCGCATCATCGCGGGCGGTCTGATCGGGGAAAAAGAAGAGATGCTCGCCGCGCTTTCCGCGGGGGCGGACGCCGTTTCCGTGGGCAAAAAAGAACTGTGGTATCTTTGAGGGGCAGAATATCCATCCGCCGGCGGGAATATAAAATATTAGGGTAAAATGCGGCCGCGGGCCGTAAATAAGAAGAAAAAAGTATATAAAATTAAAGAAAAGGAGAAGTATGCCGGAATTTGGAATTGACTTTATCATTGATCAACTCATCTATTTGGGCAGTATCCTGCTCGCAGTAGTGCTCGGTTTCGCCATCGGATTCGAGCGGAAACTGCGCTTCAAAGAGGCGGGGATCCGCACGCATACCATCGTCTGCGCGGGGGCCGCGCTGATCATGGTCGTTTCGAAATACGGGTTTACCGATATGGGCGATTTCGACGCATCCCGCGTCGCCGCGCAGATCGTATCGGGCATCGGTTTTTTGGGTGCGGGCATGATCATCTACCGCAGGCAGGTCGTACACGGCCTGACGACGGCTGCGGGCGTTTGGGCGACGGCCGGCGTCGGTATGGCCGCAGGCTGCGGGTTGTATATCGTGGCGATCGGCGCGACGGTGATCCTGATCTGCGTGCAGTGCATCCTGCACACCCATCTCAGGCCCTTCCGCACGAAGATCTATATGCAGATCAAAATCTGCTTCGAGCAGAAGACGGATGAAAACAAGCGCATCCAGGAACTTTTCGGAGTGCAGCGTTTCACCCGCCTCAACGTCGTAAAGGAAGGGGAAAAAGTCATGTATATGGCCACATTGAGTACGGCGGAGGAGTTTTCTTCCACGCGCATCGGCCAGATCATGGCGGAAAACGCGTACATACGCTCCATCGAACGCTGCGACGACGACAGATAAATAACCGCCCGGCCGAGCCGGCAGGGCAGAGGAGACCTATAAAAAGAAGGAGGACCGCAAATACGGTCCTCCTTCTTTGTCCGGAAAAATAAAAATACCGCCTTCCGATCATAAAAGGCGGTAAAAATTTAATGCGTTAATAGTTAGCGGGATTAACTATAAGGATAACGAAACGGCCGCGATCTGCCTTCGCGCAAATTGCAGCCGAGCCGCAAGGGCAAGAATTATTCTTTCCCTTCGACGTAAGCTCTGACCGATCTTACGATGAATAATTGTTCCGATTTGCTGAGTTTGCAGAAGTCCGTATAAAAATTCTGCAGGGTCTTGTTGTCCGTATAGACGGCGTTTTTTTCAAAATCGGATTTTCCCAGCAGATAATCCGTCGTGGTGCCGAAGATATTGGAAATTTCGACGACCTGTTCGAAGGTGGGTCTGGATCTGCCGATCTCCCAACTGCTTACCGTAGACTGCTTGACGTTCAGTTTGTCAGCAAGTTCGCATTGGGTAGTGCCATTTTCTTTTCTGAGTGTTTTGAGGATTTTCGCAAACATAACCGTATATTTTCAGATGCGTTTTAGTTTTAAGGTAAAAGCCTTAAACGCATCGTTTTAAGCCTGTGTCTGTGCGTATTTCGGAACCGATTTGCCGCGTCTCTCCCGCTACCCTCCCATTCTGTTTCCATAATACTAACACTTCATCGGCATGTTTGTCAAGTAATTGCGTGATAATTTGACATTTTTCGTTAAAACTGCAAAAAATATCAAAATATACGGAGCGCCCTTTTTCAGTTTTTGCGTTTGGCGGTATTTGTTACTTGCAAAAAACTTTCCGATAAGATATAATATACTGCGGAAAAAGATTTTTTACGAGGTATCGTTTATGAAAAAACCTTATGCGATCATTATTATGGACGGTTACGGCATCAATCCCGACAAAAACGGCAACGCCATCGAACTGGAGGGCAGCCCGAACGTAAAGAGGTACGAGCGCGAATATCCTTCCTCGCAGTTGGGTGCATCGGGCATGAGCGTGGGGCTCCCCGACGGACAGATGGGAAACTCGGAAGTAGGGCACCTGAATATGGGCGCCGGCCGCATCGTCTATCAGGAACTGACCAAGATCACCAAAGAGATCGAAGACGGAGAATTCTTCAAAAACGAAGCGCTCCTTTCCGCCATGGATAACGCGAAGAAAAACAACAAAAAACTGCACGTATGGGGGCTTTTGTCCGACGGCGGCGTGCACAGCCACAATACGCACCTTTACGCGCTTTTGGAAATGTGCAAACGGCAGGGGCTGAACGAGGTTTACGTGCATTGCTTTATGGACGGCAGAGACGTTTCGCCCACTTCCGGCGCGGGATTCGTGCGCGCTCTGCAGGATAAAATGCGCGAGATCGGCATCGGCAAAGTCGCTTCCGTCTGCGGCAGATATTACGCGATGGACAGAGACAACCGCTGGGAACGCGTCGTCAAGGCGTACGAAATGCTCACCCTCGGCAACGGGATTCAGGCAGACGATGCAGCCGCGGCGATCGAAGAATCTTACAAAAAGGACGTGACGGACGAATTTATTCTGCCCACGAACGTGACGGAAAACGGCAGGCCCGTCGCGCTGGTCGGGCAGGGGGACAGCGTGATCTTCTTCAACTTCCGTCCCGATCGCGCAAGAGAGATCACCCGCGCGTTTACCGAGCCGGATTTTAACGGATTCGAAAGAAAAACGGGCTATCTTGCGCCCGTATACGTCTGCTTCACGCAATACGACGCGACGTTTTCGCACGTGTCCGTCGCGTTCAAACCGCAGAGCCTGAAAAACACGCTGGGAGAATACCTTTCCTCGCTCGGCAAAAAGCAACTGCGCATTGCCGAAACGGAAAAGTACGCGCACGTGACTTTCTTCTTCAACGGCGGCGTCGAGGCGCCCAACCCCGGAGAAAACAGAGTGCTGATCCCTTCCCCGAAGGTGGCCACATACGACCTTAAACCGGAAATGAGCGCGTACGAAGTGACGGATAAAGTCATCGAAGAACTCTCCACGGGCGAGTACGACGCGATGATTCTGAATTTTGCCAACTGCGACATGGTGGGGCATACCGGCGTGCTGGAAGCGGCGGAAAAGGCGGTCGCCGCGGTGGATGCCTGTGTGGACAGGGTGCTCAAAAAGATTTTGGAAATGGGCGGCGGCGCCATTCTGACCGCCGATCACGGCAATGCGGACAAGATGATCGCAGAAGACGGTTCGCCCTTTACGGCGCATACGACCAATCCCGTGCCCGTCGTTCTGGTCTGCGACGCGCTCAAAAACGCGAAGTTGCGGTCGGGCGGCGTGCTTGCCGACCTTGCGCCCACCCTTCTCGATATGATGGGCCTGCCCGTTCCCGCAGAGATGACGGGAAAGAGCCTGATCGAAAAATAATCGCGATTTGCCGCAGATTTGCCAAAAAATATGCAAATCTCATCGTAAAAACGGTTGAAAAATCCGTTTGGATATGATATACTGTTTCAAGTATCGAATTTCCGAAATACGATAACGGAGAAAAAGAGAATGTCCGATATGATGTCTTTTATGTATAACATGCTTGCGCCGATGAACGACGACGCACAGTATACCGCTTACAGAATAGTTTGTCTGATTCTGCTCATCGCGATGATCGTCTGCGCTTTGGCCGCTATTATTCTGGTGCTCATTCAGCCGGGCAATTCCACCGGTATCGACGCACTGGGCGGCTCGAGCGAAACTTTCTTCGGAAAGAACAAGGGCAGATCCCTGGAAAGCAAGATGAAGAGATGGACGGTCATCTGCCTCGTCGTGCTCGCCGTGTTTGCAGTTGCATTCTTTATTTTGCAGTTGGACGGCGTTTGGGGACTCTGATCGGATCGTGAACACAGGACGGCTATTCTTGCGAATAACCGTCCTTTTTTATTTATGTCCGCCGCCGACGGCCTGCCGGCAGCAGGTTCTTAAAAAGGGTCATATTTCAGGTATCGGAATGAACGGAGAAAGGAATGTCTGCTTACGAGATCATAGAAGAAAAATTCAGGACCGGAGAATTTGAATACAAGCGCGGAAGCGATATCTGCCGCCTGCTCGGCGTATCGGGCAAATCGGAGAAAGCCGCCGTGTTTGCCGTGCTCGATTCTCTCGAACGCGAGGGCAGGATCGTCCTCGATCCGAAAAACCGCTATGCGCTTCCCGAACGGCTGGGGCTCGTCAAAGGGATCCTGCGCGGAAACGAAAGGGGGTTCGCTTTTCTCGAACGGGAAGAGGGGGAAGACGTCTTTATCCCGCATCGGGCGCTTGCGGGCGCAATGCACGGCGATGCTGTGCTCGTCAAGATCGTGCGCGGAGAAAGGGGAGAAGAAGGAGAAGTCTATTCTGTGCTCGAACGGGGCGCGTCTGTCGTCACGGGCACTTATTTCCGCGAGCGGCGGGGCGGATACGTTTCCCCCGACGACCGCAGGTTTTTCGACGATATCCGCGTTACCGGCGGTAAAGTGCGGGCGGTCACGGGAGAAAAGGTGCTGGTCAGGCTCACGGCTTTTCCCGCGGGGCGTTCGCCCGAGGGCGTCGTGGAAGAAGTGCTCGGCCGAAGCGGAGAACTCCCCGCCGAAGAGGACGCGATCATTCGTGCCGCCGGCCTCGCGGAACAATTTCCCGAAAAAGTATCAGCCGAAGCGCGCCGCGCGGCGGCGGAAAAGATGCCCCGCGGGGGCAGAGAAGATCTTACGGATTTATTGACGGTCACGATCGACGGCGAGGACGCGCGCGATTTCGACGACGCGATCTCCGTCGGAAGAGAGGGGGAACTGTTCCGGCTGTACGTGCACATAGCGGACGTTTCCCATTATGTAAAGCGGGGCGGCGCGCTGGACAAAGAGGCCTTTTCGCGCGGAACGAGCGTCTATTTCCCCGACAGGGTGCTCCCCATGCTGCCAGAGGAACTTTGCAACGGCGCGTGCTCTCTTCTGCAGGGAGAGGACAGGCTGACCGTTACCTGCGAAGCGCTCGTGGACGGCGCGGGAAACGCGAAGGACTGCCGCATTTATGAGAGCGTGATCCGTTCCGACCGTCGGATGACCTATACGGAAGTTGCTAAAATTCTGGACGGCGACGCCGATGCGCGCAAAGATTGTGAACAGATCTCAAAAATGCTGGCGGACGCGGCGGCGCTGTCGGATATTCTCGTCGCAAGGCGGGAAAAGCGGGGCGGGATCGACCTGGACGTAAAAGAGGCGAAGATCTCCCTTACGGAAAAGGGAGTGGAGGTCGAGCCGTACGAGCGCACCGCGGCGCACCGCATGATCGAAGCGTTCATGATCTTCGCAAACGAACGGGTCGCGGAATTTCTGCAGGGGTACGAGATGCCCTGCCTCTTCCGCGTGCACGAAAAGCCGTCCGAAGAAAAGGCGAACGCCTTCAAGGCATATCTCGCAAGCATGGGGCTGCGCGCGGGGTTCCGTGCGGAAAACGTGCGGCCGTACGATTATGCGAAAATTTTGTCTTCGCTGGACGGCGATCCGCTGCGCCGCGTGGTCAACCGCGTCATGCTGCGTTCCATGTCCAAAGCGCGTTATTCGGCGGAAAATGCGGGGCATTTCGGGCTCGCGTCCGACTGTTATTGCCATTTTACTTCGCCTATCCGCCGTTATCCCGATTTGTTCGTGCACCGCGTTCTGAAGTTTGTTTTGAACGGCCGTGCGGAGGATGCGGAAAAATTATCCTCCTTTGCGCCGGCCGCCGCTCTGCGCTGTTCGGAGACGGAGCGCCGTGCGGACGAGGCGGAACGCGACGTGGACGAGTTGTATAAATGCTGGTTTATGCGCGGCAGGATCGGAGAATCGTACGAAGGCGTCGTTTCCGGCGTTGCGGCGTTCGGCGTGTTCGTCGAACTGGACAACAGCGTAGAGGGGCTGATCAGGGCGGAGGATCTGCCTGAGGACGATTACGTTTTTTCCGAAGAGCGGCTCACCCTTTCCGGGGCGGATCGCGCTTATAAGATCGGCGATAAGATCAGGGTCGTCGTTGCCGCCTGCGATATCGGCGCCCGCCGCGTGCGGTTTGTGCCGGAAACGGATGCAAGAAAAACGCAATAAAACGCAACGCTTTTTTTCAAAGTATGGTATAATAGAGTGCGCGGTACGGGCGGCAAAGGAGAAAATATATGCAGTTTGAACTGTGCGGCTGGACGGAAGGACTTGCGCCGTCTCTCGCGAAAAATGCGAACGATGCCCGCATCGTCCGCTATCTCAACGAAGGATTCCCCAACCCTTACACGCCCGAAGACGCCCGCCGTTTTATCGCTGCGGCAAATTCCGGAAAATTTTTATGGAACAAAGCGATCGTCGTGGACGGCGGAGCCGTCGGATGTGTCAGCCTTTCGAGGGGGCACGGCGTTTTGCGGACTTCGGCGGAAATCGGCTATTGGCTGCATCCCGCCTGCTGGGGCAGGGGGATCATGACCGCCGCGGTCGGAAGCGCTTGCGCGGACGTGTTCGGTCAGACGGATATTGTCCGCATCCAGGCGCAGGTCTTTTCCGAAAACCTCGCCTCGGCGCGGGTGCTGCAAAAATGCGGCTTTGTACAGGAGGGCGTATTGCGCCGCAGCGTCTGTAAAGAGGGCAGATATTACGATCTTCTGCTGTACGGTCTGCTGAAAGAGGAGGTGCGCTGAACGTGGAATTTACGCTGCAAAAATGGGAGCCTTCTCTCGAGCCGTCCCTTGCGGAAAGCGCGAAGGACGCGCGCATTTCCGCATATATGCGCGATTCCTTTCCGTACCCCTATATGCCGCAGTCCGCGAGAGAATTTATTGCCTTTGCGTCGCGGCAAAAGAGGGATATTTACTATGCGATTGCGGTAAACGGCCGAGCAGTCGGCGGGATCGCGGTCACGCTCGGGCAGGACGTGTATGCTAAGAGCGCCGAGATCGGCTACTGGCTGAATCCCGCATATTGGGGCAAAGGGATCATGACGGCGGCGGTTCGGAGAATATGCGCGGAGGCATTCGAAAAGAGGGATATCGCGCGCATTCATGCGGAAGTGTTTTCCCCGAATGCGGCCTCGGTGCGCGTGTTGCAAAAGTGCGGATTCGTGCAGGAGGGCATCAAGAAAAAGAGCGTTTTCAAGCGCGGAAAATATTACGACAGCGTGGTAATGGCGCTTGTGAAGGAATGATATTATGAAACTGATCGCGCAAAACAAATCCGCCTCGTTCGAATATTTTATCGAGGAAAAGTTTGAAGCGGGCATCGTCCTGGAAGGGAGCGAAGTCAAATCTCTGCGCAAGAACAACTGCAGTCTGAACGACAGTTTTTGTTTCGTGCGCAAGGGCGAAGTAACGCTGAAAAACATGCATATCGCCGTTTACGACAAGAGCGGCGCGTTCAATACGCGCGATTCTCGGCGGGACAGGCGCCTCCTTCTCCACAAGGCGGAAATTTCAAAAATCGTCGGAAAAGTCAACGAAAAGGGGTATACGCTCGTGCCCCTCAGGGTATATTTTGAAAAGTCGCTCGTCAAGGTAGAGGTCGCTCTCTGCCGCGGCAAGCACACCTATGACAAAAAGCGCACGCTCAAAGAAAAGGATATCGCCCGCGACAAGGACAGGCAGATCAAAGAATATCTTTGAGCCGCGCATCATGCGGATAAAAATTTTTCAATCAAAGGAGATATAAAATGAGTTACAAAAAGGATACGATCTGCGTACAGGGCGGTTACCGCCCCAAATCGGGAGAATCGAGGATCCCTCCCATCAGCCAGAGCACCACGTATTTTTACGACAGCACGCAGGGGATGGCGGATCTTTTCGACCTGAAGGCGGACGGATACTTCTATTCCCGCCTCGCAAATCCCACCGTGGCGGCGTTTGAAGGCAAGGTGACCGAACTGGAAGGGGGCGCGGCGGCGGTCGGCTGCTCTTCGGGCATGGCGGCAAGCACGCTCGCGGCGTTCACCGTATGCTGCGCGGGGGACAATATCGTCTCTTCTTCCGCGATTTACGGCGGCACATTCAACCTGTTTGCGGTAACGTTGCCCAAACTCGGCATCGAGACCCGCTTTTTCGACCCGGACGCGCCTGCGGAAGAGATCGAAAAACTCATCGACGACAAGACGCGCCTGATTTTCACCGAAACGATCGCCAACCCCGCCATCAAGATCCTCGATTTTGAAAAGATCGCGGGCATCGCGAAAAAGTACGGCGTACTCTTTGCGGTAGACAATACGCTCGCCACGCCGATTTTGTGCCGTCCCTTTGAATGGGGCGCCAACGTGATCATCCACTCTTCCACCAAATATCTCGACGGTCATGCGGCGGCGCTTGGCGGCATGATCGTGGACGGCGGAAATTTCAACTTCAAAAACAATCCCCGTTACGCCTCCTTCAACGAACCGGACGAAAGTTATCACGGGCTCGTCTATGCGGATCTGCCGTCGGCGCAGTTTGCCACCAAATGCCGCGCGCAGATGATGCGCGACATCGGCGCGATGATGAGTCCGCAGAACGCCTTTTTAAGTTGGCTGGGCTGCGATACGCTCGCCCTGCGCATGGAGCGCCACAGCGCGAACGCGAAAAAGGTGGCGGCATACCTTGACAGCCATCCCAAGATCGATTGGGTATGGCATGCGAGCCTTCCCGCGAACAAATACCACAAACTTGCGGAGAAATATCTTCCCGACGGGCAGGGCGGCATGCTCAGTTTCGGCATCAAGGGAGACGTGAAAAAGGCGGCCGTATTTATGGAATCGCTCAAACTCATTACGCAGGAGACGCACGTGGCGGACGTCAGAAGTTGCGTTCTGCACCCCGCGTCCACGACGCATCGCCAGTTGTCCAAGGCGGAACTTGAAGAGGCGGGCGTGCCCGAAAACCTGGTGCGCCTCTCCGTCGGCATTGAAAATGCGGACGATATCATCGCAGACATCGAACAGGCGCTCGCCGGCATCTGATCGCGCGATCGGCCGGGCGACCTTCGGAAATGATCGCATTGCACGAACGAGAAAAGGAGAGAAAGACACATGCCTATCGTAATATCCAAAGACATTCCGGCGTTTTCCGCGCTCAAAGAGGAAAACATATTCGTCATGAACGACGAACGTGCGTTCACGCAGGACATCCGTCCGCTGGAAATCGCCATTCTCAATCTTATGCCCACCAAGGTGGAAACGGAAACGCAGTTCATGCGCCTTCTCTCCAACTCTCCTTTGCAGGTGAACATAACCCTTCTTTATACGGAAACGTACAAGAGCAAGAACACGGCGGCGGCGCATCTGGAAAAATTTTACAAAAAGTTCGACGATATAAAGGACAAGCATTTCGACGGCATGATCATCACGGGCGCCCCCGTAGAGACGATGCCGTTTGAAGAAGTCAAGTATTGGGACGAACTGAAAAAGATTTTCGATTTTGCGGATAAACAGGTGACGAGCACCATATACATCTGCTGGGGCGCGCAGGCGGCGCTGTACTATTATTACGGCGTCGACAAAAAACTGCTGCCCGAAAAATTATTCGGCGTCTTTCCGCATAAAAAGTATATCGAGCAGCACGACCCGCTTTTGAAGGGGATCGACGACGTGTTTTACGTTCCGCATTCCCGCCACACCACGGTGGATATGGAAGACGTAAAAAAGATCGACGACCTTATCATCCTCAGCGAGTCGGAATATACGGGCCTATCCATCGCAAAATCCAGGGACAACAAAAAAATATTTCTGACCGGGCACATGGAGTACGACCGTTTCACGCTCAAAACGGAATACGAGCGCGACCTTGCCAAAGGCCTGAAGATCAAGCCGCCCTTCAACTACTTTACGGACGATACGCATACGGACGTAAAAGTGACCTGGACGAGCGCGGCGAATTTGTTTTATACCAACTGGCTCAATTATTACGTATATCAGGTAACTCCTTTCAAATTCTGAAAAGAAAGCGATCCTGCAAGGCGGTGTGGATAATTTTTCCTCTCCGCCTTGTTTTTTATGATAATTTACGCATAGAACAGGGGATTTTTGTCGAAAAAATGAAGTATGCGTTAAAATATGTTGCTTTTCCTGGGGGGGGGTGTATAATAAAATGGTATCACTATAAGATGAAATAAAAATGAGGATAAGTGACCGCGCGCACGTTTACAAAAAAACGCGGACCCGCATAAAATACGGGAGAAAGAAAGCGGCGCTGAAAATCATTTGGGAGGTATGTTTTGAGAAAAAGATGGCTGATCGCGGGGCTTTTGATGCTCTGCCTTTCGCTGGCGGTGTTCGTCGCCTGCGACGAAGTGAAGACTTTCAAGGTAACATTCATGAACGGCGATACGGTGTTCTATACCGACACGGTAGAAGAAAACGCCGCCGTTGCGGCGCCCGAAACGGATCCGAAGAAGGATGCCGACGATACGTATACCTATACGTTCAAGGGCTGGAGCCTGACCGAAGACGGCGAACCCGTCGCCGGGTTGGAACAGAACGTGACGTCGAATCTTACATATTATGCGGTATACGACAGGACGGAGATCCCGCCCCTCTATTATACCGTCGAATTTGTGGACGGCGTTACGGATGAGGTGATCGACACGCAGTCTGTCGCCGCGGGCGAAGACGCGGAACCGCCCGTGCCGCCCGTGCACGAGGGGTATACCTTCAAAGAATGGGACGGCGATTATACCGCCATATCCCGCTTTACGACGATCACGGCCGTATATACCAAAAACGTGAATACGCTCACGCTCAACGTGCCGGGCAGCGAGCCGGAGGGGATCGATTTGGAATTCGGCGCCGATCTTTCTGAGATCGAGGCGCCCGAAAATATTCCCGACGGCCTCGTTTTCGAGGGTTGGTATGCGGACGAATTGTTCAGCGAGACGCTGGCGGAGGCGTATGCAGACAGAATGCCCGATAAAGATATCTCCGCGTACGCGAAATTTTCCGTAGATCTTTCGGGCGCAAAACTCGTTCTGCCCGAAACCAGCGTTTACGGCGGCGACCCCGTCTCGCTGGATTTGCCCGAAACCGACGGCGTGACCTATACCTATGCCTGGTCCGACGGTACAGAAGGAGCAAATTATTCTTGGCCCAAGGCCGGCTCGCAGACGGTAACCGTCACCGTGACGGCGACGTATGCCTATGACGGCGGCGCTGTCGTAACGCAAAAGCAACTGGAATCGAAAGCCGTAACGGTCGAAAAGGCATCTCTCAGCGTTACGGTGAAATTGGAAAAAGATTCGGTAACGTACGGCGAAGAAGCACCCGCGGTGCAGGGATATGTGTTTGCGGGCTTTGTCGGCGCGGATGAAGAAAAGTACGGCGATGTGTTCGAAACCTCTGTCATGCAGGGCGGCGCTGTTGCAGGAGAAAAACTTGCGGCGGGCGAATATACCGTAACGGCGAAGGTCTCCGACACGGAAGCGGGCAATGCGCTCCTTTCCGATTATGAAACGACATTTACCGGCGCAGACTTCACGGTAGAGAAAAAGGCGCTCACGATCGGCGTGAGCGGCGATGACATCGTATACGGCACGGAAAGCCCGGCGATCACGTACAGCGGATTTATCGACGGCGAAAACGAATCCCTGCTCACGGGCACGCCCGTCATTTCTTACAAAAAGAACGGAGAGGCGTTCAGCGGAAACCTCACCGTCGGCGATTATACCGCCGCGGTCAGCGGATACGACGAGCCTGCCAACTACGAGATAATCTATGCTTCCGACTGCGCGTTTACCGTCACGAAAGCGACGCTGACGGTGTCCGTCACTTTGGACGGCACGGAATATACGTATCCCGACGTTCCGGAAGTGTCCTTCCGTTTTGACGGGTTCGTTTACGACGATACCGATTCCGTCGTCAATGGCGAGCGCTCGGCGGTGTATCAGAAAACGGACGGCGGAGAAGCGGTCGGCGATATCCTTTCCGTCGGCAGTTACACCGTGCAGGCCGGTTTGGGCACGCTTACGGCGGACAATTACCAATTCGTCGCTTCCCCCGAAACGCATGCGTTCGAGGTGGTCGCGCGCGAGATCACTCTGTCTTATACGAATAACAACCTGACGAGCGGAAACGCATGGTCGATCGCGGCAAACGAATTTTCCGTTTCGGGTATGCCCGAAGGCTATGTGCTGGGCGGCACGTTCACGCAGGAAAGCACCGCGCAGGGCGAATACACCCTGAACGGCACCGAGTTGCAGAACGGTTTTGCCTGGAAAGACGGCTGCACCGTCACCTTGGGCGGCGAAGGCACCGATCTCAGTTCTAACTTTATCATAAATTATAGCGTGTCCATCAAGTTTACGGACAGCAGTTTCGAAATTGAGGGCGCATCCGATTTCAGTACCCCTTACACGGGCGAAGAGATCTCCCTCGGAAAAATCTCCGTCAAAAATGAGCCCGATGGCTTGAAGATCGAATACGCCGTAGGGGACGGCGCATTCAGCGAAGACATGCCGCAGGCGCTGCACGCCGGCAAGTACGTCGTGCATTTCCGCATCAGCGCGCCCAACTATACGACGCATGACGGCCAGTACACGGCAGAAATCACGCAGGCGGGTAACTCGATTGAAAAGATCGGCGAGTTCGGCAGTTATACCTATAACGGAACGCTGCAGACGGTTTCTTTCGACGGCGTTCTGCAAGCGAAGTTCGGCACGCTGACCGTAGAAGAGGGCGCAAATACCTTTACCGACGTTCCCGAGGGCGGCAAACTGACCTTTACCGTATCCGTCGCGGGAACGGACGATTACAAGGGCGCTTCGTATGAAGTTGAAATAACCGTCAGCAAGGCAAACTACGGTGCGGAGGATATCCCCGAAGACAAGATCAAGGGCGACGATATCATCGTCCGCCGCGCGGGCAAAACGCTTGCGGAAGTGCTCCTGAACGAAGGATTCGCATGGAAAAATGCCGAAACGCCTTTGGAAAAGGGCGGCGAATTCGATGCGGTCTATTGCGCGGACGCGAACAATTATAACCCGTTTGAACTGAAGATCACCGTGGAAACGCGGCTGCAGACGATCACCGTAACGCTGAACGGCGCAGAGATCGATCTCGGCACGGCGGATCCCGACTTTGTTGCGGCGCTTAATGATTTCGATTACGTTGCCGAGGAAGACGGCGTTGTTTTGAGCAAGGAAGATCTGAAGTCGCTCTGCACTGCCGAAACGACTGCGGATGTCTCCGCCGACGGCACCGGCGGCACCTATACCGTAACCTTTACGGCCAACGCCGGCAACGATTACTATGTCGTGGTGTTCGGCGAGGATAAAACTTCTTCCGCGGCGACGTGGCTGAAAGTCAAATCGGTAGATGTGGGCGGCACGCTCTACACCATCGAAGACGCGCTCGTTGCTGCGGCGAACGGAGATAAAGTTGTCATCGTCACCAAAGACACCGCGTTTGCCTCTGCCGAAGTGAAAGAACAATTCAACCTGTACGATGGCGAAGGATACTACACCGTGGCAAGCGGCGTAACGCTTTTGGTGCCGTACAGCGCTTCGGCAACCTCTGCGGATACGAACCATGTCGACGGCGCGAAAGATACGGCGAGTAAACGCTATGCGGATGAAAATGAGGAGACATATCTGTACAGTGAATTGACCGTACCGCAGGGCGTCACGCTGACCGTTCAGGGCACGCTCAGCATCGGAGGGGTCATCGGGTATCCGGAGCAACCCAATTTCCAAGGCCATACTTCCGGAGCATACGGGCAAATCAGTCTTGAAGGTACGCTCAACGTGAATGAGGGCGGCACGCTCGATTCTTACGGGTATGTCAAGGGGAACGGCAATGTGCGCGCATATGCGGGCGCAACGGTCTATGCTCCTTTCGTTGTCCGCGATTTCCGCGGCGGTACTTGGACTTCTTTATCTTATTTAATGAGACAAATTGCCCCGTTCTGGCAATATGAGATGCCGAATATTCAGGCAAACTTCCGCGTCGATTATGGAGCATTGTATTATGGCCGCGCGAATCTGTATGCTTCGAGTAAATATAATAAAGTCGATGTTGTTTTAGTTGGAGAAGGTGGCGTATTTGAACTAAAAGAAGGTGCTTATTTCAGTAAAACATTTACAGCAGAGGTAGATACAGTAACATACGGAGCAACCGCTGCTGCGGGTAAAACTGTTTTAACATTGCACGGAGGAGCCAAAGATAATGCAATGCAGTTATTGATCGGAAGTATTCCCGTATCTTTGGAAGGATCGTTTTTGGGTGTGCCCTATAATATGAGCATTGTTTTAGAGGAAGGCGATTTTGATATCAATCTTTCTTATAAATTCCTGCCTGGTTCTTCGTTTACTGTAAAGAATGCAAATGTTAATTTACTCGGCGATTTGATTATTTATACAGAGTTTAATGATTTGACGACTACAGGAAATCGTCCGTACCCTGCAATTGCACAGGAAGCCTTGTTTAATCTTGATGGAGGAACTTTGAACATTCAAGGAACTTTTGGAGGCTATATTTATGCTCTTTCAGATTCCTCTATAACCGTCGGCAATGAAGAAGGAACGGCGTTAGAAGTTTCCTCGATTGAAGGCGGATATAAATCAGCAGAACAGCAAACAATTACAAAAACTGCTCAATTAAAAAATCTGGATAGCATTATTTCAATGGAAAAAGGTAAGACCTATATAAGCAACGGTACTGTCTGGAGTGAATCTGCTACAGAATAACAATGCTATTTTTGGCTTAGAATACTTAAGAGGATATTTATCATGGCAGAACAGCAAACGTCTCACGCGGACGAGATCGTCCGCGTGGACGGACTGTATAAAAAGTATTCAAAAAAGGCGGATTGGGCGGTCGAAAACGTGTCCTTTTCCGTCAATCAGGGCGAAATCGTGGGTTTGCTCGGCCACAACGGCGCAGGCAAATCCACGACGCTCCGCTGTTTAGAGGGGATGTTGCCTTTCGATCAGGGCAGCATCTCTATTTGCGGTTACGACATTGTAAAATCCCCCCTGAAAGCAAAGGCGAACATGGGTTTCGTAACGGACGATCACTCCGTTTTCGTAAAAATGACGGGCCTGCAGTATATCGATTTTATGGCGGACATCTACAAAGTGTCTTCCGCTTTGCGCAAAGAGCGCTTTGCCGAACTGGAAAGCGTCTTTTGCCTTGGTGACAGCGTCCGCAACCTGATCGCGTCCTATTCGCACGGCATGCGGCAGAAGATCTGCATGATGGGTTCGCTCATTCACATGCCCAGGCTCTGGATCTTAGACGAACCGATGACGGGGCTGGACCCGCGCACCATGCGCGCCGTTCAGATCTTCATGCTCGATTACGCAAAAAAGGGGAACGGGATCCTGTTTTCTTCGCACGTGCTCTCTACGGTGGCGAAACTTTGCGACCGCGTCGTGCTGATCAGAAAGGGCAAACAGGTTTCCGACATCAACGTGCGCGAGATCACGGAAAAAGATTCTCAGTTCGATTTCGAGGAGTATTTTCTGAATCATGAAAGACAAGATTGATTTTTCCCTCCTCGGCACGCTTTTGAAAAAGCAGTGGCGGGAACACTCCGCCGCTTTCAGGAAGGGCAATTTCGACGCCGTCGGGTTTATTTTCCGTATTCTGCTCACGTTCGCGTTTGTCGCCGTGTTCGTCGTGTTTTTCGGAAAATTTCTCGATATCTATCTCAATATCACGCTCAACGGCGTTCTTGACACCACCGAACGGCTGTACGAACTTTTGTCTATCGTCTATATCGTCGTGCTGATCGCCATGGTCATAAGCGGCATCTCGCAGATCAACCGCGCGCTGTTTGCCGCCGACGATATGAAGATCATGGCTGCTCTTCCCGTCGGCGCGCGCACTCTTTACGTTTCTAAACTCATTTATATTTATCTGGGGCAGGTGCTGTTTGCGGCGGTTGCCCTTCTGACCGTCAACCTCACGGTCGCGGCGCACGCAGCTCAGCCGGCACTGTTTTTTGTCTTTACCGTGCTGGCGTGTTTCCTTCTGCCCCTTTTGTCGGTGGGTATCGCGTCCATCTTTGCGCTGCCTTTTCACGCGCTGAAACTTGCACTGAAAAATCGGTTCGTCATCAGTTTTATCGTGGTCACGCTTATAACCGCGGCGCTCCTTTTTCTGTATGCGTATCTGTTGGAAGGGGTCAAAGAGATGCTCCTCGGCGACGATCTGAAATACTTTTTCAACGAAAGAGTGATGACGAGGATCGCCTCCGTCGTTGCCGCGCTGTATCCTGCCAATCTGATCGCGAATATCCTGCTCGGAAGAGAGATGCTCGTCAGTTGTCTCGTGATCGCCGCGGCGCTCGTCGCGTGCGCGCTGATTTCCGCGTTCGCGATCAAAAAACTTCTGCTCCGCTCTCTGCAGTCGCGCATTTCGGGTCAGGCAAAAGTAAAAGGGGCAAGAAAATCTCTCGGTTCCGCGCATTCGCCGCTTGCGGCGCTCGTGAAAAAAGAATTCCTCATGATTTTCCGCACCCCGAATTACATGTTTTCGTATTTCGCGATCGCCGTCGTCATGCCGCTGATGGTCTATTTTTGCATGTCCGTCGGCTCGTCTTTGGTCGTCAAACTGATCGCCGTAGACTGCAGCCTCGAATTGTCCGTTTTTCTCACGCTTTTGTTCGGCTCGCTGGCAAACGTGTTCTGCACGACCAATATCAGCCGCGACGGGCAGATGTTTTATTCCGTTAAAGCCATGCCCGTCAGCCCCAAAACGGTCATTTTTTCGAAAGTGCTTCTCTGCATGATCGTGACCTGCGTTTCGCAGATCTTATGTTCGGTCCTGCTCTGTGCGGCGGGTTATCTGTCCGTGCTGAACGGCATTTTCCTGTTCGCTACGGGGCTTTTGTTCGGGTTTGCGCAGGTGTGCATCGCAACCCGCATCGATTTCGATCACGCGAAATTTTCCACCGAACCGGACGGCGAGATCAAAGAATCGGGCAATACGGTCAGTTCCGTCATCCTGGCGGGGCTCGTCGTATCCTTTTTGATCGGCGGCGCGGTCGTGCTGGTACGCATGATGCTTTCCCTGCGCGGGCTTGCAAATCGTTTTTCCTATCTCACTTTTGTCATTGCGGGCGGAGCGGCGCTCCTTTTTGCGGCGCTCGGCTATCTGTTTTTGATCCGCAGATTGAACGATAAATATTACCGATTCAGCGGAGGTGGTCTGCTTTGAGAAAAAATATCATCGCGCTCATGCTCGTTTTGCCGCTCCTGTTCGTATTCATCGTATTTTCGTCGGGCAACGTCGCAAGCCTCGGGGTATCCGTTTCGGCAAGCGGCATTCAGATCATGAACGCCCCCGAAGACGATACGCTCCGCATCGATCTGGCCGACTATGATAACGATTTTGTCGTCGAGGCGCAGGTTTTCCCCGAAAATGCGTCCAATAAAGAATATTCCTTCCGCGTGGAAGAGGTGGAGGGGACGGAACTTGCCGATATTACCGTCAGCGAAGAGGGCAGGATCGGGGCATCTTCCGTCGGCACGGCAAGGGTCGTCGCCGTCAGCAAAGACGGCGCGTATACCGACAGCATCACCGTCATCGTTTCCTCTTCCAAACCGTACGGCATGAACGTTTCGCTGTATTCCGCCGCGGGCGAAGAGATCTCGCTCGAAGAGACGGAGTCCGGCTATTCCGCAACCGTCGTGACGGGGCTGTACCGTTACGAAGCGGCGCTGATCCCCGGCGGCTTTTCGCGCGTTACGGCAAAAACGGAAAGCGGCTTTGCGGTCGTCGACGAAGAGGCGGGCACCCTTCTTCTGCCTTTCGGCGGAGAGGCGACTGTCTGTTTTTCCGTGGAAAACGGCGTATCCGGCAGCATCGAGCGCCGCATTGCGTTCACCGCCGTCCAACAGCAGACCGCATCCGGCATTACCGTCAACGGCGGCGCCGAAACCATCCTGACCGTCGAAGAGCAGAGCCTCCGCGCAGAATTTTTCGTGCAGGCAGAGAGCGAGCCGACCGTCGTTCCCAACGATAATCTCCTTGATTTTGAGGTGCAGAAGGCAGAGGGCGCGGGAGAGGATTGTTATAAAATTTCCCTGACTTTTGCCGACGATCATCTCTCCGAATTTGAAGTCGCGATCCGTGCGGGGGATGCGGAAGATTCCGTGCTGATTTCCTTCCGCGAGTTTGCCTTTACCGTCCGCTCCACCCTTCCCGTACAGGGAGAGGATACCGTCATGCTGGTGGGGTCCGAGGTCGTCTTTTCCGCAGTGCCCTCCGTCGTTTCCGAAGGGATCACTTATCTTTTCGAGGTCGAAGCGGGCACCCTTTCTTCGGAAGAGATCGATGCGGTCACGGCAGAAAACGGGCTTTCCTGCGGCATTACCGCAGGCGGCGCGGGCACGTTTACCCTTGTGGTCACGCCTTACCGCGGTTCGGTCGCGCTCAACGTCCGGCCGGTGGAGATCGACGTCGAGGTCGTCCGCGCGGTCACGTCCGTGCAGATCGTGAACGAGACGGCAGTCGGACTTGCGGGGCGCACGGCCGTTGCGGGGCGCACTTTTGACGAAAACGCCGCCCTTCAAACGTACGCATACGAACTTGTCGTAAAAACGTACAATAATATGCAGGAGGCGGATGCGCTGGCCGATTTCGACATCGGAATTTCCGATCCCTCGCTCGCCGAAGTGACCGTGCAGGAGGACAAAGTGTTCCTGCACGTGAAAGGGACGGGGGAGGTCACTGTTTCGTTTACCTGGAAGGCGAACGGTTCGTTCGGGCAGAATATCGGCACCGCGGTCACGTTTGACGTTGTAAAAGACGGGGTGTTCTGCGATACGAGCGACGAGGTTTTTCTCGCCGCAAAGCAGGGGCTGCCCATCGTTCTGGGGGCGGACGTCATGCTCGGTACCCAGGATGACGGAACGCCGTATCCTTTAAGCGCGCGCCGGAATATGCTCGGCGAAATGAAGTCCACCTATAACATCGAGTATTACAAAAATACGAACAGAGAGGCGGAGGCCAAAGTAAAATACGTCATCGAATTCAAAAACGACGTGTACGGCAACGGACATTCGCTGAACGCCGAATATTTTACCAATGCACAGGATGCCACGGGCACGCCGCAACTGTATTTCGGGCCGCTGTATTTCGTCAGTTACGGGCAACTCGCCTCCGTCGCCGCGCAGGACAACATCTCTTATCTCGTGCGCACCGACGGGGTGACGCTGCACAACGTATCCCTTTACGGCTGCAGCGACGAATCTCTGTACGAGGACGACCAATATAAACTGGAAAATCTCAACAACGTCGGCACCGTGCTGGAAGTCAACGCGGATACGCAGATTCTGAACTGCCGCGTCCGCAACGGCAGGACGGTGGTGCGCGTTTACGGCGGCAACCGCAGCGGCGATCAGTATTTTATCGACAGCCTTGCCCAAAATAAGGGGTGCGACGAAGAGCGGATCGAAGTGCGGATCGAGGGATGCATCCTTTCGCAGGCGCGCGAATTTATTCTCAAGATCGGAGCGAACAGGGCGCTGCGCGCGAACGATTCGATCAGTTCCGATCCGGAGAAGTGCTGCGAACCGGATCTTCTGGACAAAAACGGCAATCCCTATGCCGTTCAGACGAATGACTATCTGAACGACGATTATTTCTATGAACAATACGTAATGACGGACGTGACGCTCAAAGACAGCGTGCTGGAAACGAGCGGCCTGTTCGCCGTCGGCGTAGAGAGCAATTTTTCCGGTGTGGTGCTTTATCAGAATTCTTCGTCCTCCGGTATGAATTTTGAAGGCTGGCCGGGCACGGGCGGCACGTCGTTCGCCTCCGTGCTGCGCATGGAGTCGGACGTGCGCATTTACGACTGGAAACGGCTCGACCTGATCGACAGCAGTACGCTGATCGAATCCGCTCTGCCGGAATTCCAGTTGGACATTGCCGGCATGCTGAATTACGCATGCAGCAAAGAACCTGAAAAATACGGGGACCTGATCGCCGAATATGACGGAGAACAGGTCGTGCACGGCGGCATCGCTTTGTACGGCGGCGGAAAAAATTATGCGCAGATTTCCATGGACGGGCTCGAAACGTCCCTGCGTGAGGACTACGGCAGCGGTTACAGGGTCAATCTTTCCATCCTCGACGGAGCGGATGACGAGGGGATGGCGCATCAGGGCGCCTATCTGGTCGCCGCCGCGGGTACGCAGGATTTCCGCTTTTACATGTTCGGAAAAAACAGCGTCAACAGTTACGAAAAACAGTTGGCGGACGAAGATGCCGGCATCAAATACGACGGCATCGGGCGTCTGTCCGCATTTGGCAGATGAGATCGGGATAAAAGCACGTTCTGCCGCGGGCCGTTCACCGGCCCGCGGCGGATCCGAAAAAAAACGGGATAAGAAACGGCGCGATAGAAAGCCGAAGCGAGGAGAGTTATGCTGAACGAAAAAATGATGCGGGTCGGAGAAAAACCTGTTCTGCGCCATATCTTACAATTTTTTGACGGGAATTATTATCCGCTTATTTACGCGGTGCTCGTGCTTGTGTGTTCGTTTGCCGGGTTCGAACTGGCCCTGTTCGCCGTCACAGCCGCGATCATACTTTTTACGACGCTGTTCTCAAAGGATACGAAGTCTTTGATCGTACCGCTCGTTTTGGTCGTATACGGTATGAGCCAGCGCCACACGCCGCAGCCTCCGTTTTCGTCCGATTATCTCAACCGGCCGTATTTTTTGATCACGACGGGCTGCCTGCTCGCGCTGGTCTTCGCCGCCACCATTTTCCGTATGATCGCCTATAAAGGGCAGGGAAACGTATTCAAAACGCGCACGAAGGCGCGCTGGGGACTTTTTGCCATGGGCGCCGTGCTCGTTCTGAACGGGGTATTTTACAGCGGTTACACGATCGCGAATCTTATTTGCGGCATCGCCATCGCCCTTTCGTTCGTGTATTTTTATATTTATTTCTACAACACGATGGAATGGAAAAAGGATACGGCGCAATACGTTGCCCGCATCCTCGTTATCGCCTGCGCGGTGATCCTTATACAACTTGCCGATATTTTTCTTTTTGACGGTGCGGTCAAAGACGGTTCCATCGATAAATCCGCCCTCGTGCTCGGCTGGGGCATGAGCAACAATATCGGCGGTATGCTGGCCATGTTCATGCCCGCCTGCTTCTATCTTGCGTATAAGGACAAATTCGGCATATTTTACTATATTTTCGGATTCGTTGTGTTCGGGGGCGTGGTGCTCACGCTCAGCCGCACCTCCGTTTTGGTGGGGGCGGCCGCGCTCCTTGCATGCATGATCCTTCTCAGCATCAAGGGGCGGCACGTCCGTTTTGTGCGTGTTTTCAATCTGGTTTGCGTAGCGGCCGCCGTGATCCTGTGCATTGTCTTTGCCGATAAACTGGGGCAGATCTTCCGCCATTACATCGAGCGCGGCATGGACGATTCCGGGCGCTGGGAGATCTGGGAATCCGGCGTGAAAAATTTTCTGCGCGCGCCGATTTTCGGCGTCGGCTTCTGTACGCCCATCGCGCCCGATTGGTCGTATCATATCGAAAACTGGATCTTTCCGGACATGTATCACAATACATATGTGCAGATGCTCGCATGCTGCGGCATATTCGGCGTCGCCGCATATACCTTCCATATCGTGCAGGGATTGATTCTCGTTTTCAAAAAGCCGACCGCGGAACGCTTGTTTTTCTTTTTCGTGATCGCGGTCCTGAGCGTTATGAGCATGGCGGACAATCATCTTTTCCATATTTTCCCGACTCTTGTATATTCTATGCTGATCGCCCTGTGCGAAAAGGATTCTGAATCCGTGCAGGATAAAAAGGAAGTTGCAAAGCATGAAGAATGCGAACGATCGCCTCAGGATAGCGGCGTTTGCTCTTGAAATCGCGGCGTTTATGAACGCAGCGCGGTCGGGCTCTATTGTCGGTCGTGTGCGGCGGCGTTTTTGCGCTTTTCAGCATGTGTTTCCGGATCATTTGGTCGCTTTGCGCTGTTCGGGCGCGAAGCAAAAACCGCAAAATACCGATATAAGGCGCATCTTCTGCGATTCGGTTGCTTTTTTTTGCGTTTCGGTGTATAATAAAAAAGGATAGGGGATGCATTCCCGTATCCGCATCGTGGGGTAGCACCGGTTTCGATTGCCGGTGCGCGGAAAGGTAAGCATGCCGAGGAACGAGTGGCCTCGATAAAACATTCGGCTTAAATTTAAATGCAGATAACAATGCAAACTACAGCGCCCCTGTGGCGTTGGCTGCTTAATTAACATTTAAGCGGTTCCGTCTGCGCCTCTTTCCCGTCGGGAGGTTGCGGGCGTCAATGCAGGCGGGGTACTGCCGTTTCGATTTGAAATCGGCGGAGCGGCGGAATTCAGATTTCTGCATGTGTGATTTTTCGTCCGCAGAAGATCATGCATTAAGATAATTGCGGCATAAGCATGTAGAAAGCCTTTCGACAATCCGGTAAGACGCGAGTTCAACTCTCGCCTACTCCACCAACAAAAAAGCCGCCTTTTAAGGCGGTTTTTTATTTGATAAAATTAAAATTATGGCACGACATTTAACCGACAAAGATCCGACTGTACCGGTAAAAAGGTGCAGTCGGAATTTTTATGTAAAAAAGCCCCACGCAGAACGCGGGGCCTTTGCAACTTGAAAAAATAATTTTTTGTTTTTGCTTTATAAATTGGGGTTCAGCATTTTATTTTTGTATTGGAAGGGCGTCATACCGAAATATTTTTTGAACTGTCTGATAAAAAACACGGGGGATGAAAAATTGAATTCATTGGCCGTTTCCTCAATGGATTTATACGGATAAATAAGGATGTACTGTGCGGCGCGTTTTATTTTAAGTTGATTTTTATACTGTATCGGCGACATGCCGATTTGTTTTTTGAAAAGCGTAAAAAAGCGCGATTCGCTCAGATAACACAGAGCCGCAAGTTGTCTGATGGAAACGGGCTGATTAAAATTTATCTGCAAATATTCGAGTGCCGGTTCGATTTTCTGGACCAGACTGTCGCTGGGCGCGACGCTCATTTTGGGAAGGATGATCGCCAAAATTTCAAAAAAGAGCGAGACGGAAAAATAGTTGCTTTCCGGCGCAAGCAGAAGGTTTTGTTGCAGTCTTTCGTATTTTTCGATCAGGTCGACGACGTTTTCCACCGCAAATTTTTGCAGCGGATAGGAATTGTTGTAAAAGTCTTTCAACTGCTTTTCAAATGCAAAGTGCATGGAAAAGTATGCGATATGCGAATTTTTATCGTCCATTTCCCAACTGGAAGAGTATGTCGACCCCTGCGGGATATAGAAGACGTCTCCCGGACACAGGCTGATCGCCGTTTTTTTATAAAACAGCGTGCCGGTGCCGTTCAGCATGATGGCTATCGAATGGAAGGGGCGGGGCGCACTGTTGTAATTGCGGCTGTAATTGTGGTCGTCAATATATTTATTCACGATCAATGTAGTGATATCAATGTCATTTAATTCCATTTTTTGTCCATAATTCAGTAGTATTGTGCTATTTTTTAATAGTATAGCATATTGAAATCGCATTGTCAAGGTGTTAAAATGAAAATAGATTATGGACAGCATGGAGAAATGTTCATGGAACGGGAATTTAGCGGAAAAACAGTGGTTATAACGGGCGGAGCGTCCGGAATGGGGCTTGTTTCGGGAAAAAATTTCTACGAATCGGGCGCGAACGTCGCGCTTTGCGACTGCGACGAGGCGGCGCTGAAAAAGGCGGCCGGCTCTTTCGTCGGGGGAGAGGGCAGACTGCTCGCCGTTCAATGCGACGTCAGAAATTTTACGGAAGTAAAAGACGCGGTGGCGCAGGTCGTGGAAACATTCGGCTCCCTCGATATTATGATCAACTGTGCGGGCGGAAATTCTTGCAGGATCTTCGGCCGATGGGACGAATTCTGCGATCTTCCGATCGAGCAGGTGCAGTGGGGCATAGAGGTCAATCTGATGGGGACCGTGTATTTTTGTCACGAGGCGATGCGCCAGATGAAAAAGCAGAAAAGCGGCACCATCATCAATTTCGGCTCGATCACCGGCATCGAGGGCGACGTTTGCGGCATGGATTATGCCATTTCAAAGAGCGCCATTATGTCAGGGTTGAATAAATCCCTCGCAAAAGAAGGCGCGCCGTACGGCGTCAGGGTAAACTGCATCGCGCCCGGCCCGGTGCTGACGCGCCCGGGCATGGCGGGCATGAAGACCGCGCTCGGCAGAGCCGCCGAACCGCAGGAGATCGTGGACATGGTGCTGTATCTTGCATCCGAAAAAAGTTCTTTTATGACCGGTACAACGATATTGATGGACGGCGGCAGACATCTTTTGATGAACGACTGAGCAGAGAAGTGGGAAATATGATATGAAAAAATTTTTTTCAATGATGGGCGATTTTTCGATTATAAGTTCACTGCGGGTCAGCACTCCCGAAAAAGCCGTTGAAGATATCGCGGATTCGGAAAGGCAGGGCGCGGTCGGCTTTTTACTGCATGCAGAACTGCTCGAACGGCAGTATCGCAACGTCGATGCGATCCGAGAGATCCTCCGTTCCACGCAAAAGCCCGTCATGATCCTGAATTACCGTACAGACGGCACTGACGACGACGAGCGTTTGAATCAACTGAAACTGGATGCGATCCTTGCCGGCGCCGCCGCTGCCGACGTTCCGATGCATACTTACGACGGCGATCCGAAAAAGAGCCTTGCCGGCTGTGCAAAATCGTTTGCCGAAAGGCAGCCCGAGGAAGTTTCCATGGACGAAAAAGCGATCGAAAGGCAAAAAGCGCTGATCGGAAAGATGCATGCGGTCGGGGGTGAAGTGCTGATGTCCGCGCACGTCGGCACCATGCTGTCGGCACAGCAGGCGTATGATTTGGCAGAGGAGATGGAGCGCCGCGGCGCGGATATAGCGAAGATCATCGTACATGCAGACAGCCTTGACGACGTTGCGGAGTTGTACCGTTCTGTTCGGCTTTTGAAGAGAAATCTGAAAATACCTTTTCTGTACCAGACCAGCGGCGTTTACGGCAAACTCGTGCGTCCCACGGCATGGATATTCGGGTCAAAATACATACTCTGCCACAACAGATATACCGAATTGTCCAATACGGAAAAACCGCTGATTCGGGATATGGCGCTGATCAAAAATAAATTATGGAGCGAAAAGTTTGACATATGAAGGCAATCGTCATCAACAAAGATAAATCGCTTTCGTGGCAGGAAGTTCCCGATCCGATCCTGCGCGAGGACGAGGTCCTGATAAAAGTCGCATATGCGGCCGTGAACAGGGCAGATCTGATGCAGCGGGAAGGAAATTATCCTCCGCCGCAAGGCTGTCCCGAATGGCCGGGGCTCGAAGTATCGGGCACGATCGTAAAAATGGGAAAAGCCGCATCGGAAAAAAGCCGCCGCAAAGTCGGAGATAAAGTATGCGCATTGCTCGGCGGCGGCGGTTATGCGGAATACGTTTCCGTAAATTATGACATGGTCATGCCCGTTCCGGAAAACTGCAGCATGGCAGAGGCCGCGGCCCTGCCGGAAGCGTTCGCTACGGCGTATCTGAATTTATTTATGGAAGGCGGGCTGAAAAAGGGCGACGTTTTTCTGATGCATGCGGGCGCGAGCGGCCTTGCGAGCGTGGTGATTCCGATGGCAAAAGCATTCGGTGCGTACGTGATCACGACGATCATCGACGAAAACAAACGGCAGATCGTAGCAAAAACGGGCGCCGATCTGATCGTCAATACGAACAGCGAGGATATCGTTCAGGTTTTGCGGGATTTCGACGCGAAGGGTAAGCCCGTAAATCTTGCGATCGATTGCCTCGGCGGCAAAAACATGGGCGAATGCCTGCCCTATATGGGCTACATGTCAAAATGGATCATGATCGCGACGCTCGCGGGGGATCTCACCGAGATCGATATGCGCAAATTATACGTACGCAACGTGCGCATCGTCGGCAGCACGCTCCGATCGAAGCCCCCGCAGACGAAGGCGGAAATTTTACAAAAACTTGTCGGGGAAGTATGGGGAAAAGTTTCGTCGGGCGAGATCCGTCCCGCGATTTGCGCAGTTTTGCCGATCGCAGAGGCGGAAAAGGCCCATTCGCTTTTGTATGACAACCAAAGCACCGGAAAAGTGGTGTTGCAGGTACACGGCGGATAGTATGAGGCAACCGTGAAAGGGGTGTAAATAAAAAAACGGGGATCCCCGTTTTCGCATTTTTCAAAATGCGAAAAATTTTGTTTTCAGATCAATTTTTATAAATCCTGAAAACGAAACTGCGTCGAAAATATCCGTAAACACCGCTTGCGGTAAGAAGATAAAAGGAGGAAAATATATGATCAAAAAGTTTTTAGTGGTTACGTTGGCGCTGGCTATGGCTTTGACTTTTGCGGCGTGCGGCGGATCCGGCAAAGGATCTTCGGATAATCCCGAAAATCCCGTCGACCCGCCCGAAGAGCCGGAAAAGACGTACGCGCTCACGCTGGCAGAAGATGCGCTGTCTTTGTTGGAGGGGGATACGGGCGTTGAAGTCGCGATCGGATCGTTTACGGTCGACGGCGCCGCGGCCGACGTCTCTTTACTGCAGTATGAATCGTCCGACACGAGCGTTCTGACGGTGCAGGACAACAAACTGAATGCAGTGGGAGCGGGCAGCGCTACGGTCACGGTCTCTTACGAAAACGCTTCTGATACGCTTGCCGTCACGGTATACGGCGTGGCGGAAACGGAGGACCCGTTTGCGGAAAACGCCGTCAAACTGCACGGCAGAGTATACCGGAACGAGAGCGGAGACCTCGTCGTCGACAACGTGAATTCGGGTGTTGAATTCGCCTTTTACGGTACGGAATTCAGCATGACGATCAAGAGCGATGCGACCACCGCGCAATATGTGCGCTGTTATGTAGACGGCGACGAAGAGGGCGAGCGCGTCACCGTCAAAAAACAGACGGAGCAGGCGTACGCTTTTGCGGAAGGGCTCGAAGAGGGCATACATACCGTGCGCGTTTTGAAAATGACGCAGCAGAGGACGGGCGGAAATACCTATTCCCTCGTCATTACGGGAGTCGGAACGGGGGATAATTGCCGTATTCTCGAGCGGGAGGAAGAGCCGGAAGACGTATTGAAGATCGATTTTTACGGAGATTCCATCACCGCGGGCGAGGGGAACCGTTCCAATTCCAAAGAAGAGGCGATTACCGTAAAAAATTCCGACGGAACGCAGACGTACGCCGCATTTACGGCGCAGGCGCTCGGTTCGGAAGGCAGTTTCGTAGGATACGGCGGCATCACGGCAAAAGTTCCGTATATGCTGGGATCGGACATCACGATGTATAACATCTGGCACTGGTATTCCACGCTGAATCGCACGGAATATCCCGTCGATCCGGATACCGATTTCGTCGTGATCAATCTCGGGACCAATGACAGCAGTGCGCCGAATTATACGGGCGAAGCGTTTGCGGCGGATTATCTTTCCCTGCTGAACGAAATGAAAACTTACTATCCGAACGCGCACTTCGTGCTCTGCTACGGGATGATGGGCACGGTGTACAAAACCGACAGTGCGATCTCCTCCGTCGTAAGAGATTTTGACGGGGAAGCGAGTTATTGCCGCCTGCCGACAAACACCTCCGGCGCCGGTTCTCATCCGACCATCGAAGGGCATCGCGCCGCGGCCAAAGTTTTGACGCAGTTTATCGAAAGGCTCATGTAAGTCTGATCCGATATTTATATATGGTTTCTGTATGGTTTTTACAAGCAGTCTGCTTGAAAAATAAAAAAACGGAGGAAGGGAGAAAATGGCAAAAAAGAAATTATTAGTCATTTTGCTTGCACTGTTCGCCTGTTTTTGCCTCGCTATGGCGGGTTGCAGTACGAACGAATTGACCGTCACGATCACGAACAAAGAATCGCTGACGGCGGAATGGAGTGAGGGCGGCCCGGACAGGACGATCGAGTTCACTGTCAGGCGCGGCGGCGAAAACGTGGAAGGCGCCGAATATACGGTTTCTTCCGACAACAGCGGCGTGGTTTCGGTAGACGGCACGACGCTCAAAGCGGTCAGTGCGGGTACGGCCACGATCACGGTCGCAAGCGGAGATGCATCCGACAGCGTGCAGATCACGGTCAGCCTGGCGCTCAAAGCGGTCACCATAACCAACAAAGACGCCCTGTCGGCGACCTGGCACGTGGGCGAGGCGGACCGCACCGTGGAACTCGCTTTTGATCCGTCATCGTTCAACGGAGAGAACACCGATGCGACGCTCTCCTCGAGCGATCCGACCGTGATCAGCGTAAACGGCATGAGCCTGAAAGCGGAAAAGATCGGTACGGCGGTCATCACGGTCACGGCAAACGGCTGTACGGACAGCGTTACGCTTTCCGTCCGCCCGACGCTCGATTCGTTGACGATCACGAACAAAACGGAAATGGAAGCAGATTGGGTCGCGGGCACTGCGCGTACGCTTGCGCTCGCCTTTGAACCGTCCGATTATTTCACGAGCGAAAATACTCCTGTTACGGTCTCGTCGTCCCCTGAAGACCTGATCTCCGCAAACGGTACGGAACTGACGCTTGCGGGCAGTGTCGCGAGCGGAACGGAAGTTACGGTCACCGTTACGGCGGAAGGCGCCAGCGACACGTTTACATTCACGGCAGTGCGTACGGCGCCCGTCGTGAATTTCAGCGGCGTACAGCCGGAAGATAATTACGAAAGCACGCCGGAAGGCGGTACGGTCAGCGTTCTGGAAGGCACGCAGGTGATCATGCTGCCCACCGTTACGGCGACTGCGTGCGACGGCAGCAAAATCGACGAGAGCGCGATCACCGTAACGCACAGCAACGGCAGCGATACGGACGGATTCGGCACGGTCTATCCTGCTAAGGGCACGCATACGGTCACGTATACGGTCGCCGATCCCATCGATCCTTCTCTTACGACGAGCAAGACGCTCACGATCAACGTGTACAGAAAAGTTTATACCGAGATCACGGACTGGTGGATGACCACGGACGACCTGTTCGCAGAGGACGCCGCGCAGACTTCGACCTCTCTGTATCCCGACGGTTACGCCCTCGGCGTGTTCAATATGGAAGCGGGTACGCAGTACTATGCCGAAGTGACGTTGCAGGGCATCCTTCCGAACGGCTCGCTGATCGGACTGGGGCATTTTGAAGACGGATCTCGTTCGCCGAATTTCGTGAACGTGCTCCTCATATCGGAAACCGTCGCAGACAACGCCAATTCTTTCCGCGCGGCGGATCTGGGAGACAATTCGACGTGGAAGACTATAACGGGCAACGTCGTGAATTATACGCGAGCGCAGATGGAAGAGATGGGCGTTTATCCCGAAGACTTGTCCAACGTAAAAATTGCCGTTGCAAGGAACGGGAATATGTTCTATTGCTTTATCGACGACAAATTCGTTGCGGCGGTGCCGAGCGCGGATATCAGGGACGGCTATTTCGGCGATAAAAATACGATCCCCGGAATTTTCGGATATAACTACGCGGGCGTAACGGTGTCCGGCATGCAGTATTACGGCGGCGCACAGGCGGAAGAGAAACTTCAGGATCTGCTGGACGCGATCCCCGTGGAGGTGAAAATCACCAATAAGGCTGCTCTTGCCGCATTGTGGACGGAAGGCGACGCGGACAGGACGATCGAATTTACCATAACGCGCGGCGGTACGGCCGTGGAAGATCCCGAATATCAGATAACCGCCGATAAGCCGGATATCATCGATATAGACGGTACGACGCTCAAAGCGGTGGGCGCGGGAACGGTCACGATCACCGTAACGTGCGGAGATGCGTCCGACAGTGTAGAGATCACCGTAGGCGGAGTCCGCACGGCGCCGACGCTGGCGCTGAGCGGCGCACAGCCGGGAGATTATTTCCAGGTCACGGAAGAAGGCGGCACGATCGGCGTTCTGGAAGGCACGCAGATCACTCTGCCCACAGTTACGGCGACGGACTGTGAAAACCAACCCATCGCCGACGTACAGGTCGCATACAGCGAAAATTTCGGAACGCCCGAAGGAGGCGTGATCACGCCGCCCAAAGGGACGCATACGGTCACGTATACGGTCGCGGATCCCGTTGAATCTTCGCTCACGACCACCAAAACGCTCACTGTGAACATATACAGAAAGGTATTTGCGGACGGTGCGTGGATGAAGACGGACGGTTTGTTTACAGAGGATGCGGCGCAGACGGCAAGCCCGAGCAACAGCGAATTCGGGCTCGGCGTATTCAATATGGAGGCGAGCAAACTCTATTATGCCGAGGTGACGTTCACGGGCACGGGCGGGCTTCCCGGACTCGGACATTTCGTAAACGCAGATCAAGACCATATTTTTGTAAACGTATTTCTGACCACCGGCGGAGACAGCAGCGCCAATTCCTTCCGCGCGACGGAATTCGGGCCCGCTTCCGGAGGTTGGAGTGGTATTCAGGGAACGATCAAAAATATCACCCGCGGAGAATTGGAGTCGCAAGGGCTGTATCCCGAAGATCTTACGAACGTCAAATTCGCGGTCGCCAGAAACGGGAACGATTTCTATTGCTTCGTCGACGATAAACTGGTAGCACAGATGACGTGCGAATATTTCAACGATAAGGACACGACGCCGGGGGTATTCGGTTACAACTTTGCCAACGACAAAGTTACGAACATGCAGTATTACGGCGGCACGCAGGCAGAGGAGAAGATCCAGGCACTGCTGCAGAGCGCATAAGGCAAAAGGCTTAAAACGAGCAGGACGCCGTCAGAGGCCGCAACACTGCGGCCTCTGACGTAAGGCGTCGGACGGAATAGAAAACAAGGAGGAAGGTTTGATGCGAAAAGCGGTCAGAAAAATAACCGCATTGGTGATCAGCGCCGTACTGACGGCGGGTGTGCTGCCTATGGCCGCGGCATGCGGAAACGAGCAGGGCGAAGGATCTTATACGATCATTTACGATCTCAATTACGAGGGCGGCGGCGAGCGCCGCGTAAACGCACAGGCAGGGGCAAATATCGTGGATTGGGAAGCCACGCGGGAAGGATACGACCTGATCGGCTGGTACACCGATCCGCAATGCGAAGAGGAATTTTTCTTCCCGAGCACGGTCGATTCGACTTTGACGCTGTATGCTTCATGGCGGCAGAAACAGGGATATGCGACCGTCAGTTTTGATTACGGATATAACGATGCGCCTTCTCTGTCACTGAGTACGGAAAAGGGGAAGACGATCGCGCAGGAATATGTGGCGGACGGAGACCGCCTCGGCATGGTGTTCGAAGGCTGGTATACGGACGAGGCGTGCACGCAGGAATGGAACATGGAGGAAGATACAGTGCAGGGTGACATGACGCTGTACGCGGGTTACAGTTACGATCCCTCCTTCGTGCCGCGCGACGAAAACGGCGATATCATTTATGAGGACGTCAGCGTCGTCGTCTGGGTAAACGGTACGGGCGATGTGGGCGGAAACACCCTTCTTCCGGTCATGCAGGATATCGCCGCGCAGTTCAACGCAGAGCACGAAGGGGAGATAGAAGTGATCGTCACCACCTCTTACAGCGATTACGGCGGTCAGGCAGGGCTTTTGTCCCGCATCCAAAGGACAAATGCAAGCAATATATCCATCGGAAACAACCTTTCGATCGCCGACGTATACGACGTGGCGGGGGTCGAGTGGTCGCCCGACGACTACGTGTATGCGGGCAGAAGAGAGGCTACCGTATACGGAGAAATGATGTCTGTTCCTCTGTATGCGACCGTTCCTTACATTGCGTACAACAAATCTTTGATGCAAAAATACAACGGAGGCAACCCGCTGCCCTCCAATTACAGTGAACTCAGCGCCCTGCTTCGCAAAGCGGCGGAAGAGGAAAGCGGCAATCCGGATTTCAAATCGATCATAGTCAACAACGGCTGGTCCTTCAAAGAATGGCCGAGCATGGCTCCCTTCGTGCAGAACGATGCGGAATACTTCCAATATTTCCCCGAAAGGGTAGGGTATGCGAGCGAGTGGAATCTCGACGCGATGCAGCAGCGCGCGCAGAACGCACTGCAGATCACGTACGACCTGTTCGGCACAGAAGGCAGGGACGGCGGCGCCGTATACGGTTCTACGATCGGCGGCAACTACGATATGCTGCTTGCAGGCAACGCGCTGATGTCCGTATTTACGTTGACCGGCATGGAAGACAGGCTTTTGGAAAGTTCAGACGTTCTGGACGTCATGCCCCTTTCCAATCTTTTCACGGACGAAACGGGAGAGGCCGCAATGCGGATCCCCGCGCATACGGTCAGTTTGGGGTATTACCGCTATGCTTCCGCCGTCAGCAACACGCAAATGTGCGCGGCGGCGCTGTTTACCGATTACCTGAGCAGGCATTCTTATGCGTTTGCGGAATATGGGCTGATCCCGCTCAGAAAGTCCGTTCTGGAAAGCGACGAATATGTGAATTCCACGAACGCTACGGTCAATCTGATCAAGCAGTACGGCGATCCCGATAATTTCTATGCAACTGACGGGTACCAATATGCAAAGGAAATCGTCAACAATGTCAGCGCGGAAAAATACATTCTTCCATTTTTGGAAACGGACGGGCAGGACGTTGCGGAAACCATAGAAAATTGGACAAGGTCGATCCTGACCAAAATCTATTGAGAGGGGACAAACAATGAAAAAAACGATAGTATCACTGTGCAGTTTGGTTTTGGCGGGTGCCTTCCTGTTCGGCGCAACCGGATGCAGCGACAAAACGGAAGAAAAGAGCCTTGTCGACCGCGGGAACTGGGAAGTTTCCTCTCCGGACGGTTCGATCGTCGCGGCTGTGAAGATGGACGGGAACGGCGCGCTTTCTTATACGGTGGAAAAAAACGGTACGACCGTCGTGAAAGATTCCGCACTCGGCCTGGACATCGCGGAGGACGATTTTGATCTGACGACGGTGCACGCCGTCAATTCGCGGAAGGTGGAAGGCTCTTACGAAAACGTGTCCGGCAAATCTTCCGAAGTGGAATACGAGTGCAACGAGACGACGATCACTTTGAAGGGCTGGGAGTTTTATCTGGATATCGTCATGCGCGCCTATGACGACGGGTATGCTTTCCGTTACGGCGTCCGCGCGGTGGACGGCAGCAGCGGCACGATGACCGTCCGGGAAGAAAAGACGGAATTCGTACTGCCCGAAAGTTCGGCAATGTGGGCGCAGCAGTACGTTTCGAGTTCGGACGACGGCAATTATTTTTCCTATGAAGTGTCTTACGATTACCGCTTGTCCGACAACATTCGCCCCGACGTTTACTTCTCCATGCCGCTCCTGTATCAGGTAGAGGGTACGGATATTTATTCGCTGGTCACGGAGTCCGAACTGATCGGCAGCGGATTTTACGGCTCGTTTTTGAAAATGCCCTCCGAAAAACAGGGCACGGGCACGCTGCAGACGGTACATACGCCCGCGGGCATCAAAATCAACGACAATCAGGTCGGGTATCCCTTCGAATCGCCTTGGCGCGTCGGCATCACGGGCGACATGAAGACGGTGCAGGAATCGGAACTTGTGGAAAAGGTGTACGACGATCAGGAATATTGGAAACCCGACAATTACGAGGACCTGTCCGCCGCGGAACAGGAATCGTACAACTACGATTGGGTGGAGCCCGGTCTGACGACGTTTAACTGGATCAAGTACGGAAGTTCGCAGCAGAACGATTTCAGTTCGGGCGGCCTGCAGCGCGGCTATGTAGACCTTGCCGCTTCCATGGGCTGGACGTATACGCTGTTGGACGCAGGCTGGAACGAAGGATTGGACGAGGATGAGTTTTTGGCTTTTGTCGAATATGCGCACAGCAAGGGCGTCAAAGTCATCGTCTGGTCGAGCGCGTTCGGAACTTTCGCCCGCGGGGATTACGACAATCTCTGCGTGAAACTCGACCTATATGAAAGTTACGGCATAGACGGCATCAAAGTGGACTTTTTCGACGGGCAGAACGTGGATAATCTGAGATTCCAGGGCGAGGACATCGAAGCCATCGAATGGTACGATACCATCTATCAGGAAACGGCAAAAAGAAGGATGGTCGTCATACCGCACGGCTGCAACAAGCCCACGGGCGAGCGCAGGAAATATCCGCACGTGCTCAGCCGCGAGGCCATCTACGGCAACGAATTCCAAAGCGTAAGCAGTTCTTTCACGATCAACGAACTGTTCGTGCGCTGCGTGGTCGGGCCGAGCGATTTTACGCCCGTCGTACAGCCCCTCGGCGATTATCTGACGACCGGACATCAGATGGCGCTCGCCGTGCTCATCGAGTCGGGCGTGCCCGCGATGGCCGATTATGCGGACGTGTATTATTCGGATACCTATAACGCGTTTTATAAGGCGGTGCCTTCCCTGCGCGATGAAACGGTGTTTTTGTGCGGGGAACCGGATATCTATTATTGCGCAGCGGTCAGAAGCGGAGATGAATGGTTCGTCGCCGGCTGCGGCGCACTGATCGCTACGGCCGTCAACTTCGATCTCTCGTTCCTGGAAGACGGCGTGACGTACTCGGCGACCGTTTACACCGACGATCCGGACAGCAGGAGCAACGTGCTCGTATCGCAGGAAACGGCGGACAGCAGTATGCAAAAAACGGTAAATTTGGCACAGCACGGCGGGTTCGTGTATCACTTTGTCCCGCAAAATTAACGATCTGGAGGTTTTTATGAAAAAGAAATTTGTTTCGGTTTTGCTTGCGGGCGTTCTTTCCGCCGCTTCGCTGGGTGTATTTGCCGCCTGCGGCGGCGGCAATGACGGGCCGATCACCACGGGTGAACTGAATAAGGATGAAAACGGCAACGTCATATTTGAAAACGTCGAAATTGTCTGCAATACGGTCGTTTCCGGCACGGATAAAGACGCATTCGAGCAGATCGTGCAGCAGTTCAATATCGAGCACCGCGGAGAGATAACCGTACACAGCGAATCGATCGGCGACGGTACGTTCGAGACTTCCGTCCCGCAGAGGATCAGCAACAATTCCAACGCGCCCGACCTGATCATGGCGCACCAGAAAGTGCTCAAATCGTTCGAAAACAACAATCTGCTGCAGCCCTTCGACGAGGCGATGGAACTGTCCGGCATCGAGATCGACATGGAAGATTGTGCGGAAGGTCTGGCGCAGTACTCTTCTCTCGGGGAGGGAGATTCCCTTTATGCCGTGCCGGTCGACGCGCAGAGCATGATCGTCTACTATAACAAGGCGAAACTTGAAGAACTGGGCGGAGAGCTGCCCACAACGCGCGCGGAACTCATAACTCTTTTGCAGAACGCCAAAGATAAATACGGCAGCGGATTCTGGCCGATCGCCTGGGCGACAGGGAACGATTATTTTGCCCGCTATGTATTTCCCACGGCCGTACTGCAGAACGGCGGAGAATTTTTCGATACGGAATCGCTCTATGCCGAATGGGCGGAAGGAGAAAACGAAGAGGCTTTCAAAGACGCGATCGGGTCCATTCGCGAATTGATCTACGACAAGAATTTTGCCCAATACGGGAGAGAGAGCGTATTGGAAGAATATCTCAGTGATAATTTTCTGTTCTATCTGACGCTCCCGTGGAGCAACAGCGAGCATCTGAACGCCTATGCGAACGAAAAGGAGATCAACGTATCCGAGGTGTCCGATTATCTGGGCGCGACCTCCCTTTCCGGCTGGTTCGCCATGGACGCCGCCGATGCTTCCGCAAATGTTGTGTTCGGCGATTCGCATTTCTTTGCAATGTCCAGAACGGTGCAGGATATCAATCAAAAAGCGGCGATTTTGGAGTTTATCCGCTATTTCACGCAAAATGCCGAGATCGGCACGCAGTGGGCAAGAGCGGGGCACGTCAGCGCCTCCAAGATCATTTCTGAAAGCCAGACATATCAGAGCGATTCCATCGTCAGCAATTATTTCATCAACTTCTATCCCGATCTCGACGATTTCCGCTGCATGGGGCTCACTCCGGCATTCAAAGAGGTGCAGACGAACTTGAACGCGTTGTTCGTGTCTACGGTGGGTAAATCTTCCATAACGGACGGAGCGATCTCGTCAGAAATTTTAAGATGTCAGGAAGAAGTGAACGCCATAGTTGATTTTATAAAATAAGGGGTATTGCATGGAAGTTACCGCAATCGATAAAAAGGCGCAGCAAAAACGGGCAAAGAGGAAGGAACATTTGCTTGCGCTCATACTGATCAGTCCATATTTCATCATCTTCATTTTGTTTACGGTCATCCCGTTCATTATGGGATTTGTGTTTTCTTTCATGCAGTACAACCCGTACATGCCTGAACAAAACGAATTTATCGGCCTGGACAATTTTATCAAAGTGTTCGATCCGAGCGATCCGATCTCACAGCGGTTCTGGGGGTCTTTTTCCACGATGCTCGCGTTCTGCGCCGTCAATACGCCGCTCGCGATCCTGGTCCCGCTCGGGCTTGCGTATCTTTTGAATATGCATCCGCCGGGGTTCAAGGTCTTTCGGGCGATCATATATCTGCCCTGCGTTATCTCCGTTACCATCAACGGTATCATTTTCGGCAACATGTTCGCGGGGACCAGTTCCGGGCTGATCAATGCCTGGTTCGGTACGGAAATCAAGTGGCTTTCCGGGCGGCCGTGGGAAAACGACTTTCTGCGATGGTTTGTCATTTTGCTCGCAAACGTCTGGACGTGCGGCGGTAACTTCGTGATTTTGGCGGCCGCGCTGCGCGACGTCCCGAAATCGCTGAACGAGGCGTGCGAAATGGACGGAGGAAGCAGATGGACAAGGTTTTTATACGTGACTTTGCCGAGCATCAAGCCCGCGGTATCCATCTGCCTGTTCAATTCGCTGATCGCCAATCTGAATCTGTACGGAGGCCCGTACGTTCTCAACGAAATCGATAACGAGTCTCTCTTGGTGACGCCCATGATGTTTATTCAGAATTTTCTGATGGGCGGGGTCGCTTACGCGCGGCAGACGGGATATCTTTGCGCCGCCGCGATCGTTTTCGGAGTGATCGTGATCATTTTAAGTTCGATCGAACGGAAAGCGATGGACGGAAGAAAAAAGCGGACAAAATATACCGAAGAATATGCTGTTGCCCGCGGCGATTCTTATATGATCGCAAAGGAGGAGAAAGATGACGCAAAAGAGGCGTAAAACCAAGTCGGAACGTACGCGGCGGAAGGAAAAGATCGTTTCTTTTGTTTGCCTGTTGGTCATCAGCGTGATCTGGAGCATTCCGCTGCTGTATATGGTCGGCTCCTCGTTCAAGTCCGACCTTGATCTGCAGTTGCATCCGGAAAAACTGTTTCCTTCTTCGTGGGACGAATGGACGCTGAAACATTATGCCGGGTTCCTCGTTCGGGGAGGGCAGGTAGACAATATGCCTATCTGGATGCTGAACTCGCTGTGGTCGACGGCCGCTTCCATAGTGATCACGGTCATATTTGATCTGATAACCGCTTACGCTCTGGTCTTTCTCAAATTCAAGGGGCGTGATTCGATCATCAGGTTCCTGTTTTTGTGGATGGCTGTTCCGGGCGTCATCGGAACGGCGCCGGGATTTGTGATCTTTTCGCAAATCCGCAACGCGCTCGATCTGAGTTCCGCAGGAACGTATTTATATATCTATTTCTGGCTGATCATACCGAGCGGGACGGGCATTTTCAACATGCTCCTGATGCGGAATTTCTTCAGGTCCATCCCGCCCGATATCGTAGACAGCGCCAAAAGCGACGGGGCGGGGCACAGAGTCATTTTCCGCAGGCTCGTATGCCCGCTTGCCAGGTCTACGATCCTGCTCATCGTACTGTTCACCTTTACGGGAAGTTGGAACAATCTCGCATGGCCGCAGTTGCTGCTCAGCGGCGAAAGCAGTTATTGGCAGACGGTAACGGTCGCCCTGACGGGATATACGGGAGGCGCCTCCTGGGGCCAGGTGGGCGTTTCCATGGCGACGAGCGTCTTCTCGCTCATTCCCATCATAATCATCTTTATCATTACGCAAAATAAAATGATCGACGGCATAGCGTCTACGGGGTTGAAAGGTTAATGGATAATCAGATTTTACAGGATCAGAATACATTTTTATCGCTGCGGCATCTCGAAAAGATATATCCGAACGGCGAAAAGGCGGTCCACGATTTCAATTTGGAAATCGCAAAAAACGAGTTTATCGTGATCGTCGGCCCTTCCGGCTGCGGCAAAAGCACGATGCTCCGCATGATCGCGGGGCTGGAAGACGTCACCGCGGGAGATATTCTGCTGGAAGGGGAATTGCTCAATTACAAACCGAGCAAGGACAGAAAAATGGCGATCGTTTTTCAAAGTTATGCCCTGTATCCGCAGATGAACGTATATGACAATATCGCGTTTCCGCTTACGATCAACCAGTATCCGATGCCCGTACGCAGCGGCGAATCGTTCTTCTGGAGCGAACTGAAACATCTGTTGGATACGGACAGGGCGGAGTCTTTTCTCGCCGCGGTAAACGAAGAGTCGTCGGGCAAAAAGTCAAAGCGCGGCCGCACGGAAAAACTGGCTTTGCAGTTCGGTATCTGTTTCGAAACGGCAAAATTGGCCCTGTCGCTTTCGGATGAAACGAAAGGGGACGACCCCGCCGCCCTGTCGGCGTGGAGAGAGCGCGCCGCTTCCGAGACGGAAAAGGGGCGCGAGGCTCTCAAAGAGAAGGGGCTTGCGGCGGACGAAGAGTTTTATCTGATAAACGAGAGCGGCGAGCGGATTATGGAAAACCGCAAATTGACCGATTACGAGATCAAAGCGCGCGTCTTTGAAACGGCGGACAAACTCGATCTTGTGCCATATCTCGATAAACTCCCGCGCGAACTTTCCGGCGGACAGATGCAGCGCGTTGCCCTGGGCAGGGCGATCATTAAAAATGTTCCGATCTTTATGATGGACGAACCGCTGTCCAACCTTGACGCAAAACTGCGCCTTTCCATGCGCAGCGAAATCGTAAAACTGCATCAGAGGATCGGTGCGACGACGATTTACGTAACGCACGACCAGACGGAAGCGATGACGATGGCCACGCGCATAGTCGTCATGTCGCGCGGTTTCGTCCAGCAGATCGGCACGCCCAAACAGGTCTATAACGACCCCGCAAATATTTTCGTCGCGCGCTTTATCGGTTCGCCTACGATGAATATTTTCAAGGCGGATCTGGATATTGCCGCAGGCAGATTCGATCTGGACGGGATGAGCATTGAGGCGGGAGAAGAATTTCTCCGAAAACACGAAGCCTTTTATCAGGAAATGGCGGAAAAGTTTGAAGACATGCGGGCAAATTACGGCCCCGACGCGCGGGAAAAGTTACTGCGTATCCTGTCCTGTACGGGAGAATATAAAAATTTCGGCGGACGGCGCGCCGCGAATAAAAAGGGTTTCGCAAAATTTATTTCGCTGTTTCAAAAACGGAAGGTTTCGGAAGAACCGGATGCGGAAATTGCGATTCTGGATGAAAAATTATCGAAACTGCGTTCCTATGCCGGATACGACCATGAGGTCATGATCGGTATCCGTCCGGAGAGGATCCGCATAGAAAAATGCGAACAGGGAAAGGATTACAAAAATTGTTACGTGGTCCGGCCGACGGTCTGCGAACTGCTCGGCGGCGAATACAATATCCACTTTGATTTTTGCGGCCAGGACGTCGTGGCAAATTTCGACGCGGAACAGAGCATTTCTCAAAACGATGAAATCGCGGTCAGTTTTTCGCCCAAAGATATTTACGTTTTCGATCCCGTGACCGGCGGCAGGATCATGTAAGAACGGCTCGTCGGTAAAAAAGGAGAGAAATTTCTCTCCTTTTATTTTTTCGCCTTTTACGGGTGCGAGGCGGTGTCTTCGGCGATGGCGCGGAAGATGGGATTTTAAGTCGGACAGTTATGCGATCTTATTTAAGATCAGTCGGATGTCTTCGTTTACGCAGACGGACTGCCCTTCGATAAAAGTGGGGCAAAAGGCTTCGCCGCGGTTTATGCAGATGTAAGTTGCTTTCGGGTTGTTGTCCGTCATTTTCCAGAACGGATGTTTGATGATGACGGGCGTGCTGCTGCCTACCCCGAGTTCAAGGTAAACGATGCGGCCGTTTCGATGCCGTTCGATAAACGATTCGTATCTTTTACAGGCAGAGTGCCATCCTTTGTCCTGTACGAAAGTATCGTCGGAACGCAAATTCACGGACATCGGTTTTCCGCATACGGGACAGAAAGGGAGCAGTTCTGTCGGGATTTTCATATCTTTTTGTTCCGATACCATACGCCGTATCAGATCTTCGTTATCGTAAGTTTTGTTATGGCACGGGACGGAACATTGCAATAAACCGTAATCTCCCTGTGTATAAAAAAGGCGCTGTTTATCGAAACCCGCTTTTTGAAAACAATGGTCGACATTTGTCGTGATCACAAAATAGTTTTTATCCCGGAGCAGCCCGTAAAGTTCGTCATATAGGGGAACGGGCGGATTTCGATAACGGTTGATAAAGATATAACGGGACCAGTACGCCCAATATTCTTCGGGCGAAGAAAAAGGATAAAACCCTCCCGCATACATGTCGTGAATGTTGTATTTCACTTCAAAATCATGAAAATGTTCATGAAAGCGTCTGCCGGAGTACGTAAATCCGGCTGCAGAGGAAAGGCCCGCTCCCGCGCCGACGATCACGGCGTCGGCGCAATCTATCGCGGCCTTGATTTTGCTGACACATTCAGCAATGTTTTGTGTGTTTTTCATGGTTTCACCTGCATTTTTATGATCTTTACAGGATTATATTGCTTCTGTTTTGCTTTCTCGGTTTCGGCGAAGGATATTCGCCGTTCACGTATCCTAAGGCCACAAAACAGCGGGCGATATAATTTTCGGGGATGTTCCAGTCTTTCAGAAGGGCTTTCCCGAGTTCGCTCGTAAAAGTCTCTTCGCCGCGGGCGATGATGCAAGAGGAAATTCCGAGAGCGGTCGCTTCCAACGCCATATTTTCGGCGGCGCAGAACGCGTCGGGTATGCTGTACAGAAAATTTTTTTCGGCGAATACGACGCATACGGACGGAGCGCCGTAAAATCCGTTTTTAATTGCGGGGTCATCGATCGCGCTGGGCTGCTCTTTGGAAACGAAACTTCCCGATAATTTCCTCCGGTCGAATTGGCTCAGATTGAGTTTGCCGACGGTTTCCGCAAGTTTTTTGTTGTGGATCCCGATGATGATGGTTCCCTGTCTTCCGCCCGCATTCGGGGCGTACAGGCCAGCCTCCGTAATTTTTTTCAGATCTTCAACGGATATCTGCGTATCCTTGTATTTGCGGATCGAGCGGCGGTATTTTATAAGTTCCAGCAGTTCCATTTATTTTATCTCCTTCCAGCATTGCGGGTCTGCTTCGTACATGTCGTGCGCGTAGCCGTAAGTGACGGCAGGGCATCCTCTGCAAACATTTTTCAACTCGCATTTGCTGCATTTGACAAATTTGTCATATTGTCTGTATTCGTTCATCTTTTCACCGTTCCAAACTTCGTATAACTTGTCGCGGTTGATATTGCCGACTTTGCTTTCCATGCGGCGGCAGGCGTAAATATCGCCGTTCGGCAAAATCGTGATGTGATTTCTTCCGCAATTGCACCCTTCCGTTATACGGTCGCATGCAGGCAATGGGCGGATGCCCTTTTCATACAGGAATAAATTCCACAAATGATCCTTTAACTGAAAAGTGGTTTTGGAATTTTTGTGTTTTTCGTATCTGTCCCAGCAAGCCTGTAAAAATTCCCGGTATGCAAGGGGCGGGATGTGAATATTTTCATCGCTGGCTTTTTCCCTGCTTGTCGGGCAGTATCTTCCGAAGGCAAAGACGTCTACGCCGAGTTCGTCGGCAAGATCGATGAGCGCCGGGATCTCGTACATGTTTGTTTTTGATACGGTGCTCATCACGGTGCACCACATGCCCGATTTTTTTATGGTTTTGATCGCGTCCAATGTGGTTTTGAAAGATCCTTTTTTGCGGAACATATCATGCGTTTGCTCCAATCCGTCCAAAGATAACTGATATTTTACGCAGCCGCATTCTTTTAACATCCGGCAGACTTTATCCGTCAGGTGATACGGGTTTCCCATGATACAAAACCTTGTGCCGTCCTCTTTCAGTATTGCAAGCAATTCCCAAAAGTCCGGGTGCAGGATCGGATCTCCGCCCGTTAAATAGAGATAGGGCGTTCTGTGCAGTTTTTCGCAGAACTCTTTGATCTGCGAATAAGCGTTTTTTAATTCGCTCCGGGAAGCGGTATTCAGTTTCGGATGGCCTTCGGAAAAGATATAACAGTGTTTGCAGCGTTGGTCGCAGACGTCGGTGATATGCCATTGAATCGAAAAATACGGTTTCATAAAAGTACCTCTGAATAAAATCGCGAAAAGGAATTCCCGCAAACTGTATCGCGGGAATTCCGGGCCCGGACTTATTTGTCCTGTGTTCCGCAGGCGGGTGCGGGGTCTTCCGTGCCGCAGGCAGCAGTCAAAAATTCGTTTGCCGTCATTGCCGTTACCTCCTTACTTTTTTCAATCTTCCGATTGCGGGCATATCATACCAGATCAAAACAATAAAGTCCGAAATGTTACAAATCTATTATCAAGTAATAAAAAGGTAACCGGGGGCCGGCTTGTGTTTCCGGCTGTCTTTTTGATTGCAATATCCGGATGTTTGTGTTATACTGAAAAAGGAGAAAAAATCATGCTGACAAAAGAAGAACTGCCGGAATGTCCGGTCGCAACCACGGTGCAACTGATAGGGAATAAGTGGAAACTGCTGATCATCCGCAATCTTTTGGCGTCGCCGCAGAGATTTACCGAAATGCGCAAGTCAATACCCGGGATAAGCCAAAAAGTCCTTACGGACAATCTTCGCTCTTTGGAAGAGGACGGGCTCATAAACCGTGAAGTTTTTGCCGAAGTGCCGCCGCGCGTCGTATATTCCCTCTCCGAACTTGGCGATTCTCTGCGCCCGATCATAAACGCAATGCAGGAATGGGGTACAAATTATAAAAATAATATGTAAAATAAATGTCGGACCGCAACGGCCTTCCCGGAAGGATGGATAAAAATTGTTCTTCCGGATTTTTTACATTTTTTCAAAATTTTTCATACTACATTTCCGAAGAAAGCGCATACTTGTGTATATATTCATCACTGCAACCGGCAGCAAAGGAGGGAATTTATTTTTCTGCTACTTAAAAGAAAACTGATCGTCGTTCTGGCGGCGGCATTCCTCATTTTTTCCGCCGCGGGGATATGCATTTTGCTTTTTGCGCGGCCGGCCGCCGCGGAAGGAAGCGCAGCAAGTTGTACGCGCATCTCAGATGAAGGTCTCTTATCGGAGGGGTATTTATCCGCTTACCGGTATAAAACGGCGGCGGAGGGAGAGGGCGTTTATATCTCGGAATACTCTGCGAACGGGGGCAATTACGGCGGAACGAACGGCAATACGGCGGACAAAGCGTTTGACGGAAATTTTTCCACCTTTTGGGAGACGGGCCGCGCGAACAGCGCCGACTTTATCAATCATTTCACGGTTACCTTCAGCGGCAGCGCGCAGGTCGGGCGGATCATTTACGCCACGCGCCAGGATGCGTATGCCGGCCGCGGCTATCCGACTCTTCTGACCGTATATATCTCCGATGCCGAAAGCGGGGAAGACTTTGAAAAGATCTGCGAGATCGCTTCGTCGAACGGCGGGAGCAAAGTGCTCTTCGATCTCGGGAAGGTATACGAGTGCCGTCGCATCAGGCTGGAATTTACGGACATTTCGTCCGATTTGAAATTTGCGTCCGCCTCCGAACTGATTTTTCTGAAACCGGAAGAGAGCGCGGTCACACAGATCCGCTCGGCTTTTTCCGATTACACGTGCCATACGTTTACGGAAGATTTCGTGCAGCATGCGGAGGAGCGCATCGCCGCGGCGAAAAAAACGGCGGCCTATCTTTACAGCGACGAGGTAAAGATCCTTACGGACCGCGCGGAGCAGGTCCAAAAGGGCGAAGTCTCTTTCGATCCCGCATTCGAATTGTCTACGGCGGACGGTGCGGAAAACCCGATTATCCGTGCGGGCGATACGGCGGGATATGCGCGCAACACGCTGAAAATGGTCTGGATGGGTACGAACAGGCAGGTTACGGGGATCGGCGCGGAGGCGGGTACAACGCTCACCGTGTTTGTAGACTGCAAAGAGGGAGACCCTCTGCCTTCCATCGAATGTACGCAGTTTCTGGGAACGTGGCAGGGTTGGCGGAGCGGTCCGATCAGCCTGTCAAAGGGGATCAATTTTATTACCGTGCCGAATTATTACCGCGATTGGTCAAACACCGTGCCCGGCGGCCCCTTATATATCGTCAATCCGTACACGCAGTCGCAGCAGAGCGATCGGGTCAAAGTGTATATCGAGGGCGGATATTCTTTCCCCGTTTACCGGACGGGGGAGAGCGAAGGGGAATATCTTGCCGATCTTGAAAATTATCTCGCTTCCGTCGGACAGGAAGCGGACCGTCTGCCGGACATGACGGAAATAACCGGCGACAACGTTATTTTGACCGTGACCGCATCGCAGGCACATACACAGTACGCAGCGGGCGGTTATTCCCCCGCGGGCGCGCTTGCAAACTGGAAGGAATATCTTTCCGCCCTGTATGACTTCTGCGGCGTATATGATGAAGGCCATTCCGATCCGCGCGCGCAATATCTGAACGTAAATATCCGTGTGATGCAGCCGCTTGCCGGCGCGGCGGCGTATGCGTATGGGGAACACATCGGCATCTATCCGAACGGCGACTGGGAAGTGACCTGCCTGCGCGCCGAAAATTTCGGATGGGGCGTGACGCACGAACTCGGGCATATGATGGATATTTCCGAACGCACATGGGGCGAATATACGAATAATATGTGGTCGCAGTTCAATAAATGTGCGCTGTCGGGCGAAGATGCGCGCGGAAATTTCGGCGCGTTCCTCTCCGCCGCAGTCAAGGACGGCGTACCGTATGAAGAGCGTGACGCCTATTCCGATCATACCGACGCCGCGATTACGTGGTGGGTGATCGAAAGCCGCTATTCGGGTTTTTGGGGGAGGTTTGAAAACAATTACCGCTATGCCGACCGTGCCGGCATAACCGATGCGGCCGAACTGCATGTATACTTCGCCTCGCTTGCGGCGGGCGCCGATCTGTCGTATTATTTTGAAAGGATCGGGTTCAACTGGAAAGGAGATCATCCTTTCAAAGGATACGAAAGCGCGTCTGAACCGTTCAAAGCGGCGATCGACAAAGCGATCTCTTCCGGAAAAATCAAAACGGATGCGCTGAAACTGTGGTATCTGGATGCGAAAGCCTATCGATACACCGTAAATTACGGAAAAGATCTTTCCCTCTATTCTGGAACGGAGCAGATCGGGTGTACGCTCGGCAAAACTTCGTCCGGCGTCATGCTTTTGATGGACGGCAATTCAGATTTTCGGCATCTCGGGTACGAGATCCTGCGCGGCAACGGATCGAAAGGGTATCAGGTCATCGGTTTCACCTACGGAAGGTCGTTTACGGACACTTCCCCCGCGGAAGGCGAAACGTATAAAGTACGCGCGTACGACAGGTCGCTCGGCTGTTCGGCCCTGTCTTCGGCCGAAGAAATTTCGGGCGCGGTCGCAAGGGCGAACGGGCAGGATTATCAGACGCTGGCCGAGGCGGTCGCGGCGGCTCCCGCGGGCGGTACCGTATACCTTCTTGCGGATGCGTTCGCGGCGGGGATCGCGATCGACAAAGACGTTACGTTGACGGCGCTCTCTTCCGACGTGAAGGTGTATCTATCCGCGCCGTCGGCCATGTTTACCGTACAGAGCGGGGCGACCCTTGCGATCGAGGGCGATGCGCATGCGTTGACTTTCGACGGGCTGGAAGTTTCAAAGAACGAGGCCCTGTTCGTTTCGAACGGCACGCTTTCGATACGGGGGAACGTCATCCTTGAAAACAGCGTGAACGGCTCGGCGAACGGCGGCGCGATCCGTGTTCAGAGCGGAAGGCTGCTTCTCGGCGGCGGCGTGATCGTGCGGAACAACCGTTCGTCAAACGGCGGCGCGGTCGTAAGTCAGGCGGGCGCAAACGCGACTTTTCAAATCGAAGACGCGGTCTTTTCCGGCAACGCCGCATCCGGCAACGGCGGCGCGATCTATGCAAATTGCGTCGTGAATCTTTCCGGCGCGGTCTTTGAAAACAATGCGGCGGCGAACGGCGGTGCGGTCTGCATCAACGGCGGCGGCATACTCACGGTTTCGGGCTGTGCGTTTTGCGGCAATACCGCTTCGTCGCAGGGCGGCGCGCTTCGTCTGGATGGGAAGACTTCGTTCGCGGATAAGCGGACCTCGTTTACCGGCAACAAAGCGGACCGGGGCGGCGCGATCTATGCCGCAAATGCAAACAATGCGCGCCGTGCGGTCATATCCTCGGCCGAATTTACCGAAAATACGGCGAAAGAGGGCGGAGCAGTTTATATCGCCGGTTTTGCCGCATTGGGTGCAGAAGGGACTTCTTTGGTCATTTCCGGCGGCGGGGAAACCGAGAGTTCGGCTCTGTATGTCGCGCAGAATGCAGATTTGGCGGAAGGGGCGGGAGCGCTCTCATTGCGCGGTGGCGTCGTTTTGTACGCGCCGCTTCCGTTCGGGAATTTATTTTCTGACGAAGAGAGTTCCTTCGAGGCCGTATTTACTCTGTCAGGCGGCGAGCAGAGGATCATCGCGCGCTTTTCTTCGGATATAGAAAACTTGCGGCAGCGCTCGTTCGCAGTTATACAAGGTAAAGTATACGTTGCGGAAACTGAACAAGACGGAGAGGTGTCTGCGCTTACCGTCAGCCAAACCGGCGCCTGTACGGTTACCGTTTCCGACGGCGGTGCAAGCAGTACCGCGTATTATATCCCGGGCGAGAGTTTTGTACTGCCGCAGGCCGAAACGCCGCAGGGCTATATTTTCAGGGGATGGGCGTACGGCGGCAGACTTTATGCGGCCGGAGAAACTGTCTCCGTTTCGTCGGATATGTCCTTTACGGCCGAGTATGAAAAAATGCAGGAGGGCGGAAACGGACCTTCCGGCGACTTGGAAAACGAAGGGGACGGCGGCAAAGGTGGCGGCTTGCCCGTGTGGGTTTATGCCGTCATAGGCGTTGCGGTCGCAGGGATCGCCGCCGTGATCGCGGCGGATGTGTATATCCGTTCCAGGCGCAAAAAAAAGTGACGGGCATTTTCGAGCCGTTTCGGCGTTTTCGCCGGGAATACGCCGATCTGCGGGCTAAAATCAAGGCCGTTGGTTTCAAAAAGTCTGAAGCGTAGAGAGAAAAAGCGCGGGTAACCGTTGTACGGCCGCCCATTCTTTTTCCGCATGATCTGAAAGTTTTCCTTGTCGTGCGGATAAAAATTTATCTGCCGTTTATCTTTATTTATTTTGCCGTTAATTTTGCGGTGATATATTTTATCTGATCATTGTGGAGGCGTATAGCATGCATCAAAAAAACCAGAATGAAGAAAACATCGAAGAGGCAACCAAGCCGGACGATCCTGCGGAAAAAGAAGTGTCGCTGCGGTACGAAAACAGGCGGCAGGTCGCCAAAGGCGGAATCCTCGGTTTTTTTATCGGGCTTGCAGTAATTGTTCCCGGCGTGAGCGGTAGCGCGGTCGCCATTATTTTTCGGTTATACGAAAAGTTACTGTATGCGCTCGGCAATCTTTTCCGCAAATTCAAAGCGTGTATCTGTTTTTTGCTGCCGATCGCTATAGGGCTGGTGGCGGGGTTTGTTCTCGGCTTTTTCGGAGTGCGGGAACTTCTCAACTTTCTTCCGTTCGCAACAGTCGCTCTGTTTGCAGGCATGATGGCGGGGGCGTATCCGGCAGTGACCGATCAGCTTAAAGGCTCCCGCCCGAAAAAAAAGCATATCGTTTTGTTTGCGGTGGGGCTGATGGTTCCGGTCCTGATTTCGTTGATCTCCGCCTTTACGGCAACGGGGGAACGTTCCCTTGACAATATCGGGATCGGGCATTATGTTTTGTTTCTTGTTTTTGGCTATGCGGTTGCGGTCACGCAACTCGTGCCCGGTCTCAGCGCAACGGCTTTCTTAATGGCGGTCGGGTATTTTACGCCGCTCATGAACTCGGTCAGTTTTTCGTATTGGCAGGCAAATCCTCAAATACTGCTCGTTTACGCGATGCTCATAATCGGGTTTATCGCCGGGCTGTTGACCGTTTCTAAAATTTTGTCGTCGCTCATGAAACGCTGCCGCCTTGGAACATTTTATACGATCGCGGGGCTTTCGCTCGGCTCGATCGCGACGATGTTCTTCAATTCGGAAATTTTGGCGGTGTACCGCTCATGGGCAGATGCTTTTTCTTGGTATGATTTGGTTTTCGGGATTCTTCTGTTTTTTATAGGCATTTTACTCGCGTACTTTTTCGTCAAATACGAGCGCAGACATGAAAAATCGAAAGAAATCCCGAAAAATTTATCGTGAGTTAATATTGATTTTCCCGATCTTCATGTATAATTGTAACGGGTGAATTATGAAGATGAATATCAAAAAGCGGTTAGCCGTTTCCAATCTGCTCATGCTTTTGATCCCCGTTGCAGTGGTGCTCGTGACGGGGCTCATATTCCTCGTAATCATATTTTCCTTGCTCAACAGCAACGGTTTTCGGTTTGCGGAGGAACATTTTTACGACAATAAAGATGAAATTGTTCAAATGATCGGAAAATGTCTTACGGACGACGACCCGACGGAAGAGTTGGATGCCCTGATCCGTTCTGCCGGTCAGTCCGAACTGCGGATCGTGATCGCAGAAAACGGAGAGATCGTCTACGAGGCGGGCATAGGCAATGCGTCAGACGAAGAATTGCTTTCAATGGCGGCGGGAGACGAGGAAATATTCGTTGCAAACGAATTCAGACAACTATACAAAACGGTGCTTGTGCAGGGTGACAGGACCTTTCAGATCTCCGTGTTCTGCAATTATTCTGCGGCGTTGGAACGGGCGTTGGAACGGGCGCTCGCCTTCATGGTGGTCAGCCTGATCGTTTTGGTGGCGATCAGCATCATACTTGCAAACAGATTGCTTTCCCGTTCCGTTTTCCGTAAGATAGAAGCCCCGCTGGACAAATTGCTTTCAGGCGCGCGGGAAGTCGCGGCAGGAAATCTCGACTATCGCATCGAGTACGGCGAAAACGACGAGTTCAGACCTGCGATCGACGAATTTAATACGATGACCGAGAAACTCAAAACCTCCGTCGAAATGCTGAAAGACGAAGAAAACAGCCGGCAAATGCTGATTGTCGGGATCACGCATGATATCAAATCTCCGCTCACATCGCTGATCGGATATGTGGAAGGGTTGTGCGACGGTGTAGCGGACACGCAGGAAAAACGGCAGCGCTATCTGAATGTGATACGGAAAAAATGCGACGAAATCAACGCGCTCGTTACGAAAATGATCGTTCTGACAAAGAGCGAATACGAATTTTCTCATGGAAACGAGAGCATTTTGCCCGATACGGAGATCAAAAACTTTATCTCCGTAAACGGCGATGAATATCGCAATAAGGGTTTACAGATTTATTATGAAGGGGGCCCCGTACCTCCGCTGAAAATGTCTGCGGCAGATTTTGCCCGCCTGCTCGTAAATATAGCAGACAATTCGCTCAAATATAAAAAAGGAGAGAAGGGATGGCTGCGGATAGAATTGCGCCGTTCGGAAGATAAGACCGTCATTTCCTTTGCAGACAGCGGCCAAGGCGTCTCGGACGACGATCTGCCGTACCTTTTCGACGCTTTTTACAGGGCGGACCGCGCGCGGACGTCGACGGAAAGCGGCAACGGGCTGGGGCTTGCCATTGTCAAAAAAATCATTACGGCAGCCGGCGGCGAAGTGTCCGCATTCAATAACGAACAGGGAGGTTTGACCGTTCGGGCGGTTTTTTGAAATGGAACGGATTTTAATCATCGAAGATGATGCGGATATCGCAGAAATCGAAAGGGACTACCTTGCGCTCAGCGGGTATTCCGTGGATATCGAGGGCAACGGGAACGACGGACTGTATGCGGCGTTGAACGGAAAATATGATCTGATCCTTCTCGATCTTATGCTTCCCGGCATGGACGGCTTGGAGATCTGCCGCAGGATACGCGATAAGACGAAAGTTCCCATCCTCATGGTGACGGCAAAAATTACCGACGTAGATAAAATACGCGGGCTCGGCCTGGGGGCGGATGACTATATCGAAAAGCCTTTTTCTCCGTCCGTACTCGTTGCAAGGGTGAAGGCGCACATTGCGCAGTTCAGGCGGCTGAGCGAAAACGAGAACAGGCAGAAAACGCAGCTGTTGACGGTCGGAGATATTACCGTAAATACCGCGACGCACAGAGTTTATAAGCGAGAAAAAGAAATAGAACTGAAAAACAAGGAATATGAACTGCTCGTCTTTTTCATGACAAATAACGGCATGTTGTTCAGCCGGGAAGATCTGTATGTGAAAATTTGGGGCATGGAGGCATTGGGAGACAATTCCACCGTCGCCGTACATATCAACCGGCTGCGCGAAAAACTGGAGGACGATCCGTCCGCTCCGAAGCATATCACGACGGTGCGCGGGGCAGGATATCGATTTATCTGACGCGCGTCGTCTCGAAATTTAAGTTGCATTAAGCAACTGTTTACGTCCCGTTAAAAAAGTTCGGCTATAATAAAGCCGAACTTTTTGTTTGGGGAAAGAAAATGAATCGGGTATTTCAGATCGATGTGTGGTTTGCGGCGTTTGCTCACGCAGCAAAAAAGAAGTGCGGGGGCCTTCTTACGCCTTTTCTCAGAGCGATGAGCGCAGCCGGGAACGGCGGCGCCGCCTTTATTGCGGTTTCCCTCATCATGCTCGCCTTCAGGGGAACGCGGGAAGCGGGTTGTGCGGCGCTGATCGCGTTGGCGGCAAGCGTGCTGATTACGGAAGCGCTGCTGAAAAACATTTTCGTGCGCACGCGCCCGTTTGCAGACGAAACGTCCGTCTTTCATACATATTGGTCGGATGCGGGCCGCCTGCCGGCCGGCGGATATTCTTTCCCTTCGGGGCATACTGCGGCGGCAATGGCATTCGCGACGGCGATGTTTTTCTGCTTCCGAAAAGATATTTCCTGGCTTTTTTTCCTTATCCCCGTTGCAATGGGCTTTTCCAGAGTGTATTTTCAGGTCCATTATGTCACCGATGTCGCGGCATCGTTTGCCGTCGGTTTTTTGTGCGGGCTGCTCGCCGCATACGCGATAATGCTTTTGTTCAGGATCCCTTTTTTCAGGCGCTTTATGGGGGCGAAAGGCGTCGGCGAGTTTTTGCGAGGGAAAAAGAAAATTTGAAATTTTCATTACGGAATCGCAATGTGCAGTGTACGGTATAAGCGGTATCGAAAAGGAGAAAAACATGAAAATATTGTCGTGACAAAGAAATTGATGAAGTCGTTCGGCGGCAGATATGCCGTCGGGCATTTTCCCTTATCGGTGTCGCCAAAGTTTAACTTCGATTAAATAAGAGTTAATGTTCTGTTAAAAATAAACTGTTATACTTTTGCCGAGATCGACAAAAGAGGAAAAGAAATCATGATCGGCAACACGATGCTTGCGTCCGTTTTGAAAGTTTTTTTCGGCGGATTTCCCGTCGGGGCAGACCTGTTCCTGAAGATCCTTCTCGTTGTGAATACGGTTGTTTCCTGCATTGCTTTCGTCGCTTACTTTCATCAAAATTTCTATGCGATATGCGGGTTGGTCACAAAAGCAAAAAAGTACGGTCCGGCCGCGGCAGACCATAAATTTGCTTTTTTGATTTGCGCACACGACGAGGAGGGCGTGATCGGAAACCTGATCGACAGTATAAAATCGCAAAAATATCCGCAGGAATTGATGCGGATATTTGTCTGCGCCGATAATTGCACAGATGCAACGGCCGGGATCGCCCGCGAAAGGGGAGCCGTTGTGTTTGAAAGGGTTTCGGCCCAAAAGGGGAAAAGTTATGCGTTGGACTATGCATTGAAAAAAATCATAAACGAATATGCGGAGGAAAATTTTGAAGCGGTGTTCATTTTTGACGCCGATAATCTTTTAGACTGTAACTATACTGCAGAAATGAATAAATTGTTCGACCGCGGATTTCCCGTCGCGACAGCGTACAGGGCTTCCAAAAATGTCGGAACGAATTGGATCTCGGCGGGGTCGTCCTATATGTTTTACAGGGAGTGCGCGCTGGTTCACCATTCGAGGAGCGTATTGGGATTTGGAACGTATGTATCCGGCACCGGGTTTTATGTTTCGATGCGGCTGATCAAAGAAATGGGCGGCTGGCCCTACCATACGATGACCGAGGACATAGAGTTTTCCGTCGATTGCGCACAGAAAAAGATAAAAATCGGCTATAACGAAAATGCCGTTTTTTATGATGAACAGCCGGAAACGGTTAGGGCATCTTTCCGACAGCGGCTGCGCTGGTGCCGCGGGATGCACGAATGTTATGCGAAATACAGTATAAAAAATTGGAAAAAAACGCTGCGCGCGGGATTCAGCCCCATTAAATTCGAAATGCTCGTACATATCTGTCCGCTTCCCGTCTTTACCTTCGTTTGGACGATTTTATGTATCGCTTTGCAAGCGGCAGACATTTTCTGGATCGGGAACGGAAAGTTGGCGCAATGGTTTGTCCGTTCGGCGTTGCCGTCGGCGGGCATTGCCTTTCTTACGCTGTATTTGATCGCTGTTTTCAATGCGGCGGCCGTGGTCATACGAAAGCATAAAAGCATTCCGCTGCCGCTCGGCAGACAAATCTTGTATTGTTTTACTTTTCCGGTTTTCATGGCCACATTTCTCCCCCTTTCCCTCGTCGCTCTGTTTAAGAAGGTGGGCTGGAAAAAAGTTCCGCATACCGTAAACACACGGATAGAGGAAATAACGGACGCGCGCGAACGCCGCGGAAAAAGACGCGGATCCTTACGAAATAAAAGCAAAAAAGCAAAACGGCTGCGGATTTTCAAACAGTCATATTAAATCGTTGCGATTCTGTTTCAAAAAGAGTAAAATAGAATTATCAAAGAGTAAAATAGAATTATCAATGAAATTTTCGTGCGGGATATAAAATGTGGATCGTTGCGGCGGTTTTTTCTGCCCTGTTTGCAGGCATTACGGCAATCCTTTCAAAATGCGGCGTTAAAAATACAAATTCAGATGTGGCAACGGCTATACGCACTTCGATTGTGCTGCTGATGGCTTGGCTCATCGTTTTTATTACGGGAGCATACAAAACGATATCCGCGATAACCGTCCGTTCATGGGTCTTCTTAATTTTATCGGGGCTCGCCACGGGAGCATCTTGGATAAGCTATTTTAAGGCGTTGTCCGCCGGAGAGGTCTCTAAAGTTGCGGCGGTCGATAAATCGAGCACCGTATTATCCGTTCTGTTTGCAATCATACTCTTTGCGGACGAACGGGAACTGTGGTGGTTGAAACTTATTTTCCTTGCGGTAATAACCGTCGGCACATATCTGATGACGGATATAAAGCGAGGCGAAGAAAAAGGAAAACTGACCTGGCTTATTTTTGCCGTTTTGTCTGCGGTGTTTGCGGCCGCCACGTCCCTGCTGGCAAAGGCCGGAATTGAAGATGTGGATTCCAACGCGGCGACGGCAATCCGTACTTGCGTTGTCTTTGTAATGGCATGGCTTATCGTTTTTTGCCGCAAAGAAACCTTGTCGGTGCTGGAAGTGAAGGGGAAAGAAGGAATTTTTCTCGCCTTTTCCGGCGTGGCGACGGGCGCTTCGTGGCTGTGTTATTATTATGCGATCCGGCAAGGGCAGGTCAGCGTGGTCGTACCGGTCGATAAATTGAGCATACTGATCACCGTGCTGTTTTCCCTCGCTGTATTTAAAGAGAGATTGTCTGTCAAGGCATGGATAGGCCTCGGGCTGTTGACTGCCGGTACCGTTTGCATGGCAATATTCGCTTGAACAGGGGCGTCTGCCCGAATTCTGAAATAAAAAGCGAAATGATTTTTCAAAAAAAGGCGCAAAGAGATCCCTTTGCGCCTTTCAGGGCGATACAGCCGTTTTGGGCGAAAAAATTGCAGACTGAAATAAATTTAAATATACTATTCTTTATATTGTTTTCAATTTCACTATATTCACCCCGAAGTTTGCGTTTTAATTTATCGTTGCGATTAGGCCAAACTTGCCGACCGAATCTAAAATTTAATCAAAAATAAACTCGCCGGTGCGGCGGCGCGTTCAAGTACCCGCAGCGAATAAAAACAACGGAATAAAAACCGAAACGCAAAGCCGCGCGGAAAGCGTCATTTGCGTTTCGCGACGATACGAAGTAACCGACGGCAAAAAAATACGAACCCGTTTTCAGAGTTCGTATCATTTCCTAATGTGATTAGATGACAACTTTAATACAAAATAATAATGGGCGCGCTATAAAAGCTATGGGTGCATAACCAAATAATTGGGTGCATTAGGCTGAAAGTGATAGTGGCAGGGCATTAAAAAGTGTGTGGCTTTGATTACAGATTAACCATACCAGAACAGAAATAGTTCGCAAATATGGTAGGGAATAAGCCGTTGAAAACCTTACAACAAATACGCTTTCAAAGGTATATTGGCTACTTGTGCATTGAAATCATTATAGAATAGGTTTGTTTAATAATTTCATATACAATAGAGTCTTATGGATTATCGTCGTGGGTTGAATGGTGTTTTTACTGTATATCCCAGAATATCTATTGCAAAAATTGTCCGTTTATGCTATACTATTATCGCCACTTAAACTTTATAAATTTACCTAATGAGGTACGAATAGGCATTTCGTATCTCTATTTCCTGTTAGGTAAAAGTTTGAGTGGCATCAATCGGAGATACAATGCAGGGCGTGTCTTCGGTTGGAGGCACGCTTTTTTGCTCTGCGAAATTGGCTCGGAGGGCTATCCTATGAGACGAAAGTTGGCATTGGTTTTTTTAGCAGTCGTCATGGTTATGGCGGCGGCGTTCGGCTTGGCTGCATGCGGGGATAAACCGGCAGAAAACCTCGACGAATACGAAGAATTTGAAACGGTTGTAAAAACCGTCCTCAACAATAGCGTGAACAAGATGGGCGAAGAAGCGGAAGCCGCCGCGTTACGTGCTACATCTTTCAATGTCATGCCGCTGGCATTTACGCAGGAGGAAAAGGACGATTTATTCGGCATCATTGACAAATATTCTTCCGATGCCGAAATTATGGAAAAAAACTACGTCAAAGGGATGTTTGATCTCGTCACACAGACGACGATGGCATTTCCGCTGATCGCGGGTGACGCGCTACGCACTTATCCGAAAGTGAGCGAATTTTACGGCGTTTCCGTCGGCTGCCGCGAAGAAGGCGTCTATATCCGTGTGAATAAAGATGAAACGTTATATACAACTTCCGTTTATACCGGCGGCGGAAATTATTCCGAGAGTTACTACCGCATGGAGATCGATTACAAGAGCGAAACGGAGTTTTCGTTCATGATATTTCAGGATTCGCCTGCGAATGCGAAAACGAATATGGACGCCTATAAAATGTTCTATTACGGCGACAGCGAAATGAATTTTCTCAACGGCATATTCAATGACGAAGGAGGCATGTTTGCCTATTATAAGAGCGGTGTTGACTACGTGCTCAACTCCGCTGCCGCCGCCAAGGAGATGTACCCGCTGTTGAGCGCGGGCTTTGAAAACGTCGACCGCGAGGAAATAAAAGCGATTGGCGCTGACACCGACTATATCGTTACCGCCGAGCAGTGGGCGGAATGCTATCTGAAATATATGAATGGCGGCGAACATTTCGACGGGCAAGACGGACAGTTTGAAATCAAAAACGGCGTTTTATACGGCTGGATAGGGAAAGAGGAAGATTGCCCTTCCGCGGTTACACTCCCTTCCACGGTCAGCTCTGTCTATTATGAGCTGCGCTTTCCCGATCACGTAAAGGAGATCTCCATTCCCGCAACGGTTCAATCGGTAAAAGTTGAGCGCGGAACGCTCGAATGGCTGGAAAGCGGCAACGAAGGGACGGACGAAACGCTCGTCGAATGTCCTGTAAAATATTTCACCATCATTTTGAATACGCAGGATGGATCGTATAAATTTCTCGAAAAAATCGACGTGTCCGCGCAGTCTCCGCTGTTCGAATCGGACGGGAATTTCCTTTATTCCAAAAAAGACGGCATGCTGCTCTATGTGGCGGGCGCGGATAAGCTCACTTCCTTATCCCTTGACACAGAACTTTCCGACAGAGCATTGATCTGCCTTGCGGGCAGCGATCTTTCAAACCTGAAAACACTCACAGTCAACGAACAGACGGCGGAGGCCGCAACGTATGCCGTCTTTGATTCCACAAACGGAGAAATCCGACTGAACACGTTCAATATGAATCTTTCGGGAGACATGTTCGGCGGAACGTTCGGGGGAGCAGTCCACTCGATCGAAACGGTCAACATTACATGCGACAACGTTCAAACGGAGCGGGAAATTGATTTTGAGTGCACTATCGGCACGCTGAACATCGGCGGGAACGGCGTCTGCCGCATCGATACGACTTCCGTGATACAAAAAGTCAATGCCGATTTTACCGGAACACTCTCGCTGGATTCCATCGACAACGGGCAGATAAAAAACATAGAACTTTCCGATGGAGTGGAAACATTCACGGCGTTCAGTCCCGTTCCCATGACCGTAACGCTCCCGTATTCGCTGTATGCGTTCAAAGCGGCTGATAAGTACAATTTTTCAGATCTTAACAGCCTAATTAGTGAGCTGAACTGGGAAGATTTGCTCGAAAAAACCGAACTCAAAGCTGAGGTCAATCATGACGGCAATGTTTTTTATCATACATACCGTTTTGCCGCCATGACGAAAGAAGAAGAGATAGAATGTAAAAAATTTGCAGACTTTAAGGATGTCTATTATTATACGGCGGAAGAATCGGAGTACGGCGTGCTGTACGCAAAACTTTCCTGCTATTGGGGAGATGACAGCATCGTTAATGTGCCGGAAACAATCAACGGGTATCCCGTATTGGAATTTGAACTTGCAACGCATCCTTCATGGGGCGGATACCCTCCGGTGTCGGTGGAGAATGTAAAAGAAGTACATTTGCCTGCTTCTCTGAAAAAGTTTGATATAATGAATTGGTCAGCTGACGAAAAGCAATATGCTTTGGAAAAAATCGTCTTTGGCGGAACGAAAGAAGAATTTTTGAAAATCATTAACGATATAGATTTTTATGCCCTATATTCCATGCTGGAATATACCGATGAAATAGAATGTAAGGACGGAACATTTACACAACAACCTATGCGGGAAAGCTGGTTCTTTGCTGATGAAAACGATAATATTTTGCAAATAGACCTCGATTGGAGCGAATACGATACAAATTACAATGTAAAAGAAATTCAAGCCAGGCTCGTCTATAACGGAAATGAATATTTCGTACACGATTTTAATCGAAATCCAAACCTATATTTCCAATTCGGTAACGGCGAAACTGCCGAAGGGGAAATGAAGGACTATATTTCAGTCCAATTTGAAGCAACTCAGTACGACAGTGAAATCAATCGAAAAGTTATTAAAAATTTACAAGTTTATTATAGCGCAATCGGTGATTTGAATTTTACTCTCGTTTCGACGGAAGAATTTACGGGAACGATCGAGCACGATTTTTCCGTATCGCATACGCGCGAGCCGGATTGCTTGGCCGGCGGTGGCACCGATTGGTATTGCTCCGTGTGTGGGATGTTCGGTTACGTTACGGACGAAGAACCGCCCCTCGGGCATGACTCCGATGAATACGGCACATGTAGCCGCTGCGGTCAGAATACTTACTTTGACTTTGATTCCTATATCGACGATTACGGGCAGGAAGCGTACGCGTTGGTGCGCGTAAAGGAAGACTGTAAAACCGCAGCCGAGCTGCGCGTACCGGAAGAAGTAAACAGCGTACCCGTCAGAAAAATCAATTACGGAGCATTCGCAGGATGTTACGAGCTGGAGAGGGTGTATTTGCCCTCGACTTTGGTATTCTACGAAGCTGATGCCTTCCGCGATTGTAGCAACCTACGCGAGGTACATATCGACAACGTTGCCGCCTGGTTCGGCATTGCTTTTGAAAATCGGGAAGCAAGTCCTCTGAATACGGGCGCAGCCCTGTATTACGGCGGCGGGAAGATCACCGATCTCGTCATTCCGGACGGGGTCACAAAGATCGGCGATTACACGTTGGCTAACTGCGATCTAAACAGCATCACGATTCCTGAAAGCGTCGTTGCGATCGGCGATTATGCGTTCCAGGGCAATTGCAGCATCCGGAATGCGACCGTAACTGCCTTTGCTGCGTACAAAATTCCCAAAAGCTCTCTGCTAGCGGTTACTGTTACGGGCGGAGAACTGACCGATGGCGTATTTTACGATTGTCCGGTTCTGGAAAGCGTCGTTCTGGCGAACGGTATACAGGCGATTTCCAACTATGCGTTCCAAAATTCAGCCATGCTTACGAGTATCGATATTCCGGAAAGCGTGACGTCGATCGGGTACGAGGCTTTCAGCGGATGCGCCGGCCTTACACAAATAACCCTGCCGAGCGGACTGCGGGAAATCGTTTCGTCTCTGTTTTACGGGTGCACAGGCCTTGAACAGGTCGTGATCCCGGAAGGCGTTGCAAGGATAGGACAGCAGGCGTTTTACGGCTGCAGCGGCCTTACAAGCATCACTCTCCCTGCTTCCGTAACCGCGGTGGACAACATGGCGTTCGGTGGCTGCGATAACCTGCAGAAGGTATGTATCGACGACCTCGCCGCCTGGTGCAATATCGAATTTACGGACGGAGAGTCAAACCCGCTGTTCAAAGCGCAGTATCTGTATCTGAAAGGGGAAAAGGCTGAGTATATCGAGATTCCTGACGGTGTTGAGCAGATCAAACAGTTAGCGTTTTTCGGGTATAAAAATTTGCGGGGCGTCGTCATTCCCGACAGCGTGACGGAAATCGACAGTTCTTCATTTGAAGATTGCAGCAACTTGAAAAGCGTAGAAACGCCTGCTTTTGCAATATCGTATATTCCGACATCAAGTTTAAAAACGGTTGCCATAACCAGCGGGGAAGAACTTCCATGGGGAGCTTTTAGGGCCGCCGCTTTCTTGACGAGCGTCTCTCTGTCAGACAGCGTAACGAAGATTGGCAGAGAAGCTTTCAGCGGCTGTTCGTCGCTTGAAGCGATAGAATTGCCCGGCCTTTTGACGGATATCGAATACTGTGCGTTTGAAAACTGCACATCACTTGTCTCCGTCACGATTCCGAACAGCGTTACGCAAATTGACCAATATGCTTTCAGAGGCTGTTCAAACTTGCAGAGTGTTTCGTTGCCTGCAATTGCGGCGGTTTGTTTTACAGAGCACGAGTTGCTATCGGTAACAATAACCGGCGGGGAGAAAATTCCCGCGAATGCCTTCCAAAACTGTACCAGTCTTGAGACGCTTGTTCTTAAAGAGGGCATCGAGACGATCGGTTCATATGCTTTTGCCGGCTGTACTTCGTTGGAGCGGATTAGTATTCCTGCCAGCGTAACTTTTATGGAAGCGTATGTGTTTAATGATTGCACGGGGTTAAAGGAGGTTGTATTCGCTGCTGAAACAAGACTTGAGTACGGCCGCGGATTTGAAGGTTGCATGAATATCGAGTCGGCAACGTGCTTTGCCGATATGATGTACTATCTGCCGCAAGATAGTCTGCAAACGGCAAATATCATCGGCGGCAGCACGATAAGCAACGATACGTTTTATAATGCTACTCATCTCCGCGAGATCCACATTTCTGACGGCATCAGAGAGATCGGCGCGCGCGCTTTCTCCGGTTGCGTTAATCTGTCAAGCCTTGAAATTCCCGATTCGGTTACAAGTATAGGGGAACATGCTTTCTCTAACTGCGGGGTGAAGGAATTAATTCTGTCTTCTGCGGTTGAGTCTGTCGGGTATGCCTGCTTTGCAGATAGCATTGCGCTCGAATCGGTCATCTTCGAAGAGGGCGCGTCTATATCCGTACTTGAAAAAACTTTATTTATGGGTTGCGTCAACCTTAGGCGTTTGGTTCTGCCCCAAATCTCCGATGGAATCGAGCCAGATGCGCTGGTAGACTGCACAAAACTGGAAGAGCTTTCTGTCCCGTTTGTCGGGCAGAATGCAGATGGGACAGGAGCAACGAATTTAGGGTACCTGTTCGGCGATGAAACGGATAATTATTCCACGGTTCCGAGTAGCCTCAAAAAGGTATGTGTCAGCGGAAGTTATCCGATCCCGGACGAGGCGTTTGATTCTTGTCGGTTTATCGAGGAGGTAATCCTTTCTACTGAGATCCGTCAGATCGGCGCAAACGCGTTTGCTAGTTGCGTGAGTCTCGCAGTTATATCCTTTGGTGAGAACAGCGCACTGCAAACGATTGGGGTTGGCGCTTTTACCGGCTGCTATGATCTGGTCGCTGTTGTGATTCCGTCGGGAGTTTATCAGTTGGGTGAAGCCGCGTTTATGAATTGTAGGGAACTGAAAACGGTCGTATTTGAAGCAAACGACCTGTTGCAGACTATTGAACGGATGACATTTGCCGGATGTTCGGGCCTGACCGGTATTGCGATTCCCGCAAGCGTGACGCAGCTCGGTGTTTCGGCGTTTTCCGGTTGTTCGGTTTTGGAGAGCATCAATATTCCGCAGGGTGTCACAAAACTTCTTGACAATGTTTTTGCCGGATGTGGATTCAGAACGCTGACGTTCGGCGCAGACTGTGCAATCACCGAAATCGGCGAGTTTGCCTTCATGGGCTGTTCCCGTTTGGAATCTGTCCGGTTTAGCGAAGGAAGCAAAGTCAGAAGCATTGGAAAGAATGCGTTTTCCGAGTGCGACCTTTTGAATACTGTCGAGCTTCCCGAAGGTCTGATAACGCTTGGCGAGAGTGTATTCTCGCACTGCCGCGCCTTAAAATCAGTATCATTCGGAAAGGAGAGCGCATTGGAATCGCTCGGAATGTCTGCTTTTTACGATTGCATCAGTCTTACCGAAATACACATTCCTGAAAAGATAACGGAAATCAGTAGGAGGACATTTTACGGGTGCAGCGCCCTTGTATCCGTCGAATTTTCTGAAAACCTCACTAAAATCGGCGGCCATGCTTTCTATATGTGCAAAGGGCTTACAAATGTCGTATTGCCGGAAAGTCTGGTTGCAATTGAGGGTATGGCATTCTTTGGTTGCAGCGGCCTTAGGCAGATTTCCATTCCCGAAAGCGTTACGTCGATCGGTTCCGGTGCGTTTCAAGGATCGGGGCTTACCGATGTTGTTCTCGGCGGCAGCGGAACGACGATTGCGGCCAATGCTTTCTCTGTTTGTACTGCGCTTCAAAACGTTACTTTCCGGGACGGAACAACTTCCATAAACGGATTCAGTGCATGCAATAATCTGAAAAATATTATTATTCCCGCCAGTGTAACTGCCATTGCCGATTACGCTTTTACCGATTCGGGTTTGACGATCGGTGATTCCGTCAATATCTTCTATGACGGAACAAGCGAACAGTGGAACAGCGTCGAAATCGGCACGGAAAACGATATACTGGATGTCGCCATTGTATATTATTACAGCGATACGCCCCCGGAAGATGATGGAAACTATTGGCATTATGCCAAAGATAATGTAACTCCGATTATTTGGGTTAAAGGAGAAGGGATTTACTCAGTTTGATTTTTACACGAAAGGGGGAGTGCCGAAAGCAACGGTATCCCAGATCCTAAACGGAAACAGGAAAAAGAATATAGTGATTTCCTCGCATACCAAATGACCTCGACAATGGGCATTTCTTTGGGAGCAGCGATCCCATTTTTGACGAAGTAACGGATTAAAAAGCACCTATGGCAAATAGAGCGTAGGTGCTTTTTTACTTACTGATTTATTAAAGATATGTAGCTAATATGCATATCGACACAGAATATGTCCGCAAATATGGTAGGGAATAAGCCGTTGAAAACCTTATAACTAATACGCTTTCAAGGCATTAAAAATCGAAAACAGACCGAAAGGCGTGTCGAACCTCGCTCAACATAGCCAGCGGTCTTTTTTTGTGTCGAGATTTTTCGATTTTTGAAAGACACCAATTTGTCTGTTTATTGTGTAATGAACGACACATGATAGATAAAATGTTTTTACCGTATTTAGCCCATACAACACGGTCGAGGCGTATTATGTGGTTATTGAGCTATATTGGATAAAAAATGCATTTATTTTTACGCGGTTTTACTTTTTTTATTGACAGCTATTTTTAAATATAATATAATTAATCATATCATATAATGCGTTAATTTTTTAATGAAGTAATAAAATGAGGGAGAAATGTATGAAAAAGAATTTTCCATCAGCCTTATTAGCCTGTGTGACTGCTTTTGTTTTTGTGTTTGGTTTTTCTGCCTGCGAGAATAGTGAAATTAGCGAAACAACACATACACATAGTTGGGAAACAGTTTGGTCCTATGATGAAATGGAACATTGGATAGAATGCAACGGTTGTGATGAGGTACAAAACAAGCAAGCACATTCTTTCGATGCAAACGATGAATGTACCGTGTGTCATTATATAAAACCAAACCCTGGTACACCCGTACATTCTCATAAATTAACTCATATGAATGAAAAACCGGCTACTTGTACGGAGGCGGGTAATATTGAGTATTGGTTTTGTACGGAATGTCAGAAATATTTTATTGATGAACAGTGTCAGACCGAATTAGAGGTTGAGGATACTGTTATTGAGCCTGCTCATTTATATTCGGATTGGGAGATTGTTTCGGAACCGACTTGCGAACATGATGGTGAGAGGGTGAGTTATTGTGTTTATTGTAGATTACCAAAAACAGAGGTGTTGCCTAAATACGAACACAGTTACGTATGGTGTCAAACGGATTTAGTACATTGGCAAGTATGTGAAAATGGTTGCAATTATGAATCTGAAAAAGACTACCATGATTGGGATACAGATAATAAATGTAAAGTTTGTAACCATATTTTATCATATAGTATTGGGCTTGAATACAAAGAAATTACTGATAGCGATGGAAAGACAGTAGCCTATTCCGTAGCTAGGGGAAATTGCTCTGATAGTAATGTGGTTTTGCCCGCATATTATAATGGTTTACCAGTGACCACAATTATAAGAAATGCGTTTAAAGGCGATGATGAATTAGAATCCATAGTAATAACCTCGAATATTACAGATATAAATGTAAATGCATTTAGTAATTGTACCTCACTTAAAGAAGTTACTATCGGACCCCGTGTTAATCAAATTGGATTTAGTGCTTTTGCATATTGTTCTTCATTGGATACGGTTAATTGGTATGCAGAAAATTGTAATGCATTTGGAAACACTTTTTCTGGTTGTGAGAAACTCACTTCGTTCATAATTGGCGATAATGTAAAGAGCTTTCCGAAGATACTAGATAATTGTACCGTATTAGATTATACGGAGAAAGATGGGGCGTTATATTTGGGAAATACGGATAATCCTTATGTTTTATTATTCAAAACAACCTCAACTGATATAAAATCACTCACGATAGAAGATGGTACACACCTTATTTATGACCAAGCATTTCGTGACTGTACGTTGTTAGAAGCTATTAACGGTACAGAAAATATTCATTATATAGGTTCATATGCTTTTTATGGTTGTTCTGCGTTAACCTCAATAGTACTATCAGATAATATAACGGAAATTAAACCTTATACTTTTTATAACTGTAAATCATTATCAGAAATAACATTAGGGAGTGGCATTAAATCTTTTGGGAACTATTGCTTTGATAAATGTACGGCTTTAGACACCGTATATTATACTGGGACCCTATTAGATTGGTGTGGAATACAATTCACTCGTGACGGTTGTTTTGAAACATATTGGGATTTATATCTTAATGACAGTCTAGCTGAAGAAATTGAGATACCCGAGGAGGTAACTATTCTCAAGGAATACGCTTTCTTCAAATGTCAGTCATTGAAATCGGTTATAATTCCCGATAGCGTGACCGAGATACTAGATGAATCGTTTGGTTCTTGTAGCAATTTAACCAGTGTCTCTTTGGGGAATGGTGTGACCTACATCGCGCGCTACGCTTTTCCTAAATCTGGTGTATTGAAATACAATTCATATAGCAATGCATATTATCTTGGAAATGAGACTAATCCTTATGTAGCCCTCATTTATGGAGATATTAAGGCAACGAGTTGTGTTGTTAATAATTCAACTAAGATTATTTGCGATTATGCCTTTTATGGAAATAGAAGTCTTAAAGAGGTAACCATTGGTAGAGATGTATTTTATATTGGAGGATATGCTTTTGATGTGTATGGCGCATTGACAAAAGCAACATTTGTAGATCCCGAAGGGTGGACAAGAAAAGATGGCAATACTAATGAGATAGAGAGTATAAGTTCTTCCAGTTTAAGTAATATTTCGACTGCTGCTAAACTTTTGGAGGAAACGGTAAAAGTAATTAGAAACCCTGGTACAGTAAGTGAGACTACTTATATTTATCCATATTATTGGTATAAGACAGTTCTTTGAATACAAGAAATGGATAATTTGACTCGTTGAGTGTCTCTTGGTAAACAAAAAGCAATACGGTTATCAAAGAAAAAGGCGGTTTCATTATACCGCCTTTTTTCTCTAAAAAATATTTGTTTCATGGTTCAAAATCATTGACAAGAGGGTTGTGCCTGTGTATAATATCAAGTGTAAACTGTTTGGCTCACGGTTTACACTTAACAGTACTTCACCAAATAGAATTAGCAAAGACCTTATATCAAAGAGTAATGAACGGAACGGTAAGGCAAAATTACGGAAAAGAAAGGTGAACGATATGGAACAATTTAACACATTTGGCGAATTTGTCGTAGCGAAGAGACTTGAGAACAACATATCACTTCGCAAAATGGCAGAACTAATGGATGTATCAGCTCCATTTTGGAGCGACGTGGAAAAGGGGAGAAAAAATCCCCCTAAACTTGAGAAACTCGAACAACTCGCAAGAATCTTGCACCTTACGGATGAAGATACAAAACTTATGTTAGATCTTGCCGGAAAAGAACGCAATGCGGTGGCCCCTGACATTCCTGAGTATATAAAGCAGAATGATTATGTGGCAGCCGCTTTGAGAACGGTGAGGGATTTAGGAGCCAGTGAGGAAGATTGGGACAAGTTTGTAGAGGAACTAAAAAAACGAAAGGGATGAGCAGGCGATGTATAGACCCACTTTCAAAACTAAGAAGAACGGTGTCCCCGTTTTAAGCAAAAATGACATTGAATTTATAGGTGAGAATTTTATTCGTGATTTTTGCCCGAAAGCATTAACCGACCCCCAGCCGATTGATGTTGAGGGGTTTATAGAGGTGTATCTTGGTTTGAAGGTTGACTATCAATATCTGTCAAGCGATGGCAGGTATCTCGGCATGATGGTTTTCAACGATACGGATAAGGTTATTATTTTCGATCCTGAAAAAAGGCAGGCTGATTACCTTCATGCCGATGCAAGGACGGTTTTGATTGATAATACGCTCCTTGCGGAAAACCAGGAACACCGTTTCCGTTATACAATGGGGCATGAAGGCGGCCATGATATTTTTCATTCCGGGTTCTATGCGTATAACCCAAATCAAATCTCTCTTTTTGATAGCGGAGAAAATCCTCCTATGGTTCAATGCCGCGAAATGCAATTAAAAGGCAAGCCAGGAAATTGGACTGATGCTGAATGGATGGAATGGCAGTCAAACTTTTTTTCTTCCGTTATCCTTATGCCCGCCAAAGCAGTCAAAGCTCTTTTCAAAGGTGAAGAGGGGAAAGTAGTCTCAAGTACGCTTGCGGGTTTTTCAATGATATCAAGGGCGGTACAAGCATTCAATGTTTCCCCCGTGGCGGCTAAATATAGACTGGAACAACTCGGAATCCTTAAGGCAGGGGTAGTGTCCGATGATATTAGCTTTTTGGCCTACGGAGGAAGATTGCTTTTTCAGGAATAAGGCTGAATGCGTCAAATCCAGCGGGTTTTGACACCCGCTGTTTTTTATAACTCAACTGTTAGCCGTTAGGCTTACAGTTTACAAAAATATTGATAAGGAGGTGACGGCTTATTGTAGAGGTGAGAAATCTTAATGGCAGGCGGGTTTGCGATATCAGTCCAGATATGCGAGTCGTGAAGATAATCGTCAAAGGTTGCATAACATTGATTTCGGCAAAACCCGACGGAACGCTTAAAATTGAACACCAAGTGTATCAAGAATAGCGCGAAGACAATTGAATATCCGCCAGAACGCAAGACGGCAGCGCGGAACCACAATCGGTTCTGTAGTTGCCGTCTTATTTTTTCATCATGTTCCGATGGCTCCTACAGTTCCACAAAAACGATTTTAGGAGTCATGAAAATGAAAAACAGAGAAAAAGAAAGCAAAAGGTTATTTATCAACGGTACATGGGTGTCAGTCAGCGAGGAAGTGTACAAGGCGTATATGCAAGAGGAGTGGCGTGAAGCGCAACGGCGATACCGCTCTTGGCGTTGCATGGATGGTAAGGGTGTGCGTTGCAAAAAGAAATGCTCTGAATGTGCATTTTACCGCATGGGCAACGGCCCCACGGGTAGCGTTCTGTCCATCGATCAGATGATGAGCGATGATGAAAAGCCAGTCGGTATTGCGGATAGAAATACAGATTTGGAACTTGAGGTTGCTCGTAGCCTTTTGCGTGAGGCTGTACGCAAGGCAAGAGCGCAGCTTTCCGAGCGTGAATGTGAGATATTAGATATGTTCCTGGACGAGCGTTCCGAAAGGGAGATGGCGGCGCGGCTTGGGGTCAGCAATTCAAGGGCGCACGCACTCAAGACTTCGCTATTTAAAAAACTGCGAATTATTCTTGCAAAATACAAGGATTATTTTGGATCATAGGAAGAATTGCCAGCATCGAATTATAAAAAATAGGTTGTGTTTTGATATGTGATGTATTACAATATATACACCATAAAGAGTGCGCGAGGGACAGCCCCTACGACCGCACGGCAACCTACCAAATGGCAAGGTGCCAAAGGCTGAACGATGGGCTATTAAAAAATAGTAGAAAAGCCTGTCGGACGATGGGCTTTTTTCATGCCTCTTTGTGGAATAAAAATCAAAGAGGTGTTATATGAAACAACTTTATGTAAGGTGGCACAGCAGGCAAGAACTTCGGTCTATCAAGGCACTCCTTGAAGAACACGGATACAAGGGGTATTTGCCCCAGAGTTATGCGTTCCCAATAGTGGTCGTTGATACAATGGATAGGGAATACTTCGGCACCAATACGACTTGCATGGCGGCTCACGCATCATGTGGAGGAGGCGGCATTATAGAGCCAGACGAGTTGGGTGCTGCATTACCTCGGCAATAGCACTTGATTTTTGTGTATGTTTATGTTATAATCCCATCGTAGCTGGTGCGCCACTCCTGCGGTCAAGTGCCGTATTAGTGTAGCAGCTATCCATATTCGGCGCGACCATAGGGAGCTGGTACTCGTCGGGCAAATAACCCGAAGGTGGTGGTTCGATTCCAACCTGCAATTGCGCCGATGTCGATATGGCCATAGATATTCAGAAATGGCGGGTTCATAGCCCGTTAAGTTGGTTCGACTCCAAATGCCACCATATCGACCTTTTTCAAAAATAAAGAAGAGACGAAAATCTCCGTCCCTTCCCTATAAAGCGATTACAGCGGTGGCGAATCAATTATTCGTCATCGCTTTTGCGTTCTTCCTCATCAGTATCCGCGCCTTTGCGGGGAGTGATGGTGTACTCGTCAGCATCCTTGAGGTTGAAAACGATAGCCTTATCGTCATAGAACAACTGACCGGGGATGCTATGATACTTGGTCTTGTCTTGCCAACCCATTGCATTGCAAATTTGCTGGATGGCTGCGGGAACACGCAAGACGATAGCGTAGGGTTTTGCATCGGCAGGCGGGAGAATGCCACGGCGTTCGGGGCATCTTTTTCGCAGGCACGGATAGCAAAACACTTTCCGTTCGGGTCCATCAAGAGCTGCACATAGGAGGCGCGGAAACAAACATGAAATATTTTGCGGTATGCCCGTTTTGCGGGAAAAGACTATGCAAGGCAGAGGACGGCTCGGTCATCGAGGTCCAATGCCCGCATTGCAAAGAGCAAGTTGAAGTTATCGTCACGAAAGGGGGCGTGAGTGCTTCCAAGAGTAAGGGCGTAACCGAAGCGAAACAAGCATAAGATAAGTCCTTATAAACTGAATACGGTCCTCTGTCGCAGAGAGTCGGTAAGCTGAACACCACAGCCCGACCTGGCAGAATGATAGCATTTGTCGGTACAAGTCCGAATCGGAAAAAGAAAACCGTTAGGCCTGGCAAATAGAACTAACCCTAAGAACAAGGGTGAATTCTATTTGCCAGGCTTTTTTCTTTTTCAAAAAAGGACAAAAAATTTTTCTAATGGGTCAAAAGCTGACCCATTAGGATTTTAGAATAAGAAAAAATTTTCAAATAGCCAAAAAACCTGGCTATTTGACTGCTAAATTAATAAAACAAAAAAATATTTGAATGCCTGATATGCATTAAGGGCAATCGGATACATACCTCGAACACTCGCCGCAAGGCGTGTTTTGAGAGGAATGATGTAGCCGTTTTTTGCCATGCCCTTTTTCGTTATCAGGCATTATTCGACTGCATATATCCCTCATCGAGAATGGCTCCGATTGCTTTTGGCACCGCCAGGCAAAAGGAGTCATTTTTATGGAAACGAAAAGGCAAATCCCCATCAACGGCAAGAATGTCGAGGTTAGCGAAGAAGTGTACCGTGCGTATATGCGCGATGAATGGCGCGAAACGCAACGCGAGTACCGCTCAAAGAAATGCCGCAATGCAGACGGCACGGTCTGCCGCAAGGACTGCAAGACCTGTGCGCACTACCTGGAAGGCGAAGGTTTGACGGGCACAACGCTGTCGCTAGATGCGTTCGTGACCGAGGACGGTTCGCCCGTTGAGTTTGCGGACAAGCGTGTGGACGTGGAGTTGGAAGTTGCACGGAACATTCTCAAGGAGGCGTTCGAGAAAGCCAAGCTCCAGCTCACCGACCGCGAACGGCTTATCCTCGAATATTTCATGGATGAGCGTTCGGACGCCGAGATAGGCGCGGCGTTACATATCACGAAGTCGGGCGCACGCGAGGCGCGGTACAAGCTGTTTGCCAAGCTCAAGGCGTTGCTTTCGGACTTCGCGGACTATTTCAAAAAATAAATTCAAAAAAATTTCCAGATAGGGGTGAGCGGTCGCAGGGCTTTTGTCATAGGGAGGTTGAGGACGCAAGAACGAAAAAATAGCGTCCTCAAAGGAGACCTATGAAATGACCAAAGAGTCAAAACAGGACACGGACTGCAAGCAATGCCGTTTGAATGCGGAAGTAGCGCAGTCGCTCTGGGCGATCAGCGTAGTGGCGAAGAACCTCGCCGAGCGCGTCACGGCAATGAATGCCCAGCTAAGGTCGGGAGGTGAGAGCGGTGCCACCTAACAACCACGCCGTTCTCTCGGCTTCGTCCTCGCACAGGTGGTTGCATTGCAACCCATCGGCGCGGTTGGAGCTGGAGTTCGAGGACAGGGAAACCTCTGCCGCCTCGGAAGGCACCGCCGCCCACGCGCTCTGTGAACACAAGCTCAAACGCAGGCTCAAGCTCCGCAGCGACCGCCCCGTTTCGCATTGGGACAATGACGAGATGGAGCAGTACACGGACGAGTACGTGGACTTCGTGATGGAGCAGGTGATACGGGAGCGCAGGCGCGATGAAAACACACAAGTGCTTATCGAGCAACGCTTGGATTTCTCGTGTTTCGTGCCGGACGGGTTTGGAACGGGAGACTGTCTCATCGTAAGCAAGGGCAGGCTTCACATCATCGACTTTAAGTACGGGCAGGGCGTACTGGTCGAGGCGGAGGACAACCCGCAGATGAAACTGTACGCGCTCGGCGCATTGGAGCAGTTCGGCGAGCAGTACCAAATCAAGAAAGTGAAGATGACCATCTTCCAACCCCGCCGCGAGAATGACAGCACTTGGGAAACGACCGCTTTCAAGCTCAAGACCTGGGCAAAGAAAGACCTCAAACCCAAAGCCGAACGCGCGTTCAAAGGCGAAGGCGAGTATTGCCCCGGCGAATGGTGCTTGTTCTGCAAAGCGGCGGTCAAGTGCCGTGCAAGGGCAGAGGACAAGCTCCGCCTGGCGCAGACCGAGTTCAAGGTCCCGCCGCTCTTGACGGATTCGGAGATAGAGCAGGTGCTTGCCAAACTCCCCGACCTCAAGAAATGGGCGGACGAGATACAGGAGTACGCTCTGCAAGCTGCACTCGGCGGCAAGGAATGGTCGGGGTTCAAGCTCGTGGAGGGCAGGTCGGTACGGAAGTACGCAGATGAAGGTGCGGTCGCGCAGGCGGCGAAAGCTGCCGGGTATAGCGACATTTACAATCAGTCGCTCATCTCCATCACGGAAATGGAGCGGCTGATGGGCAAAAAGGATTTCGAGAAAGTCCTGGGCGGCTTGGTCGTCAAGCCGCAAGGCAAACCCGCGCTTGTTCCCGAAACAGACAAGCGTCCGGCAATCAATGTTTCGGCAAAAAATGATTTCAATGAAATAAAAGGAGATTTTTGAATTATGGCAAACAGCAAGACAAAAGTGGTAACGGGACTCGTAAGACTTTCCTACGCAAACGTATGGGAACCTAAAGCGGCGAATGAGAACGCGCAGCCCAAGTATAGCGTGTCCATCATCATTCCCAAGAGCGACAAAGAAACGCTTAAGAAAATCAACGATGCCATCGATGCGGCAATCGAAGAGGGCATTGGCAAGTTCGGCGGCAAGAAACCCAACAAAGCCGCAATCAAGCTCCCTCTCCGTGACGGCGACGTGGAGCGCGAGGACGATGAAGCCTATGCCAACTCGTACTTCGTCAACGCCAACAGCGTAACGCCTCCCCAGATTGTGGACGCGCACGTCCAGCCCATCCTGGAACGCAGCGAGGTGTACAGCGGCGTATATGCGAGGGTATCCATCAACTTCTACGCCTTCAACTCGAACGGCAACAAGGGTATCGCCTGCGGCCTGGGCAATATCCAAAAGGTCAAGGACGGAGAACCTCTCGGCGGCAGAACGAACGCAGCGGACGACTTCGAAGCGGTGGCAGACGAGGAACTTCTGGGCGGCTAAAGGTATGGCGGCAGGGGTGGCTGTATTTCAGCCGCCCTATGCCAAAGCTATGGTGACAGTATGAAGACATTATCGATAGATATTGAAACGTACTCAAGCTGCGACTTAACGAAATCGGGCGTGTACCGCTACGCCGAGAGCGATGACTTCGAGGTCTTGCTTTTCGGCTATGCCGTAGATGGCGGCGAGGTGCAGGTCGTGGATATAGCGAGCGGTGAAAAGATACCGTCCGAAATCATCGCTGCACTCACGGACGAGTCGGTCAAGAAGTTTGCGTTCAACGCGCAGTTCGAGCGTGTATGCCTGTCGCGGTTTTTAGGCTATCCGAAGGGCGAATATCTCGCGCCGGATAGCTGGTTCTGCACGATGGTCTGGGCGGCAACGCTCGGCCTTCCGCTCTCGCTGGAAAAGGTCGGAGCGGTACTCGGCTTGGAAGAACAGAAACTGACGGTCGGAAAAGACCTCATCCGTTACTTCTGCAAGCCGTGCGAACCCACCGCGACCAACGGCGGCAGGACGCGCAACAAGCCGCAACACGCGCCCGACAAGTGGTCGCTTTTCAAGGCCTACAACAAGCGCGACGTGGAGGCAGAAATGGCGATACAGCGCAAGGTATCCGCTTTCCCCGTTTCAGCGGAGGAGTGGGAGAACTATCACCTCGACCAGCGCATCAACGATCTGGGCATCGCGCTCGATATGGACTTCGTTGACCACGCCATATCCTGCGATGAAGTGTCGAGCAAGCGGGCGGAGGAGAAGGCAAAGTCCCTTTCGGGCATAGAGAACCCGAACTCGCCCGCCCAGCTCAAAGCCTGGCTCATAGAACAGGGTCAATGCGTGGAATCGCTCTCCAAAGCGGAGGTCGCTCGGCTTTTGAAGGATGCGTCTGGGAACGTGGAGGAGATATTGCGGCTCCGCCAGGAGCTTGCGAAAAGCAGCGTGAAAAAGTACCTCGCCATGAAAAGCGTGGTGTGTGCGGACGGCAGGGCGCGAGGTCTTATCCAATTCTACGGCGCAAACCGCACGGGCAGATATTCGGGGCGGCTCATTCAGGTACAAAATTTACCGCAAAACCATCTCTCCGACTTAGGCTCTGCAAGACAAGCAGTCAAAGTCGAGGACATTTCGGGGATAGAGCGACAGTTTGGCAACGTTTCTAACGTACTATCCGAACTTATCCGCACAGCGTTCGTGCCAAAGTCCGGCAGCCGATTCATCGTTGCGGACTACTCGGCAATCGAGGCGAGAGTGATTGCCTGGTTTGCAAAAGAGGACTGGCGCATCAAGGTCTTTGAGGAAGGCGGGGACATCTACTGCGCCTCGGCGAGCCAGATGTTCAAAGTGCCGGTCGTGAAAAACGGCGTGAACGGACATCTTCGGCAGAAGGGCAAGATAGCAGAACTCGCGCTCGGCTACGGCGGTTCGGTCGGGGCATTGAAGGCAATGGGCGCAACGGCGATGGGCATTCCCGAAGAGGAATTAAAGCCGCTCGTCAACGCCTGGCGCAACTCTAACCCGAACATCACAAAGTTCTGGTGGGCGGTGGATAGGGCCACGAAATACACGGTTTCTACCAAACGCCCGTATGAGTGCTTCGGCTTGAAGTTCAGCTATGAGAAGGGCACCCTATTCATTCAGCTCCCTTCGGGCAGGCGGCTTGCGTATGTTCGCCCGCGCATGGGCGTGAACAACTACGGCAGCGAGTGCGTGACGTATGAAGGACTCGGCGGCATGAAAAAATGGGAACGTATCGAGAGTTACGGCCCCAAGTTCGTGGAGAACATTGTGCAGGCGACTGCGCGGGACATCCTCGCCGGGGCAATCAAGCGGCTCTGGTATAAGGGCTATCGCATTACGATGCACGTGCATGACGAGGTCGTGCTGGAAGTGCAAAGCGGCGAGTCGAGCGTGGAGGAGGTCAGCCGCATCATGGGCGAAACGCCGGAATGGGCGGCGGGCCTTTGCCTTCGTGCGGACGGATACGAATGCGAGTTTTACAGAAAGGAGTGAGGATATGCGCGATTCAAGCTATTACAACAAGGAGGGGTATCCCATCCCCACGCATTACTATGCGGAGCAAAATATACTTGCGGAAGAACGCGCGAAAAAGGCAAAGCTCCATGCGTTCAGACCAATCGTCTATATCTGCTCGCCATTGCGCGGCGATGTGCCGAAAAATATCCAAAACGCACGGAAGTATAGCCGATTTGCGGTCAAGCAAGGGTATCTTCCGCTTGCGCCGCACCTGCTGTTTCCGCAGTTCATGGACGACTCGGACGAGGACGAGCGCGAGGTCGGCATTCACATGGGTTTGGTGCTACTGACCAAGTGCATGGAGTTATGGGTATTCGGCGACAAGATAACGGAAGGAATGCGGCGCGAGATAAAGCGTGCGAAATGGCGCAATATCCCCGTCCGATACTTTACCGAGAATTTGGAGGAGAAAGATGGACAACGTGAATCATCCGACACACTACACATCAACGAAGATCGAAACGATTGAAATCATCCGCGACAAATTATCTGCCGAGGCGTTCGAGGGGTTCTGTATCGGGAATGTGCTGAAATATGTGACCAGGTACAAACTCAAGAACGGCTTGGAGGACTTGAAAAAGGCGCGTTGGTATTTAGACAAAATCATCAGCGTACAGGAGGAGAGCAATGATTGAACCATTCAGAGGCTATGTACGGACAAAATCCAAGAGTCCGTGCCAGAAATTTGGCAACGGCGAACCGCTGCTGACCTACGAAGATGTCAAAGACCTGTCCGAATATGCGGGCATCCTCAACGGCGAATACACGGTCAAGGACGTGGACGATGGGGACATGGCGGAGCGGCTCTATCGGCTGGTGACCGACCTAAACCTCAACTGCCGCATCTATAAGACGACCAGGGGAATGCATTTCATGTTCAAGAGCAGCGAGTTCTGCAAGAAGGGCGTGGTCAAGGCAACGGACGCGCTTGGGTTGGGCTTCGATGTGCGCACGGGCAAGAATATGTACATTGTCTTGAAGTATGACAATACATATCGTCCCATCCTCCGCGATTTTGACGAAACCCGCCCGATTGACCTGTTCCCGAAAATGCTCTCGCCGATAAAGGGCGCGGAAAAACTCGCGGGTATGGGCGAGGGTGACGGCAGGAACGGCGCGTTGTTCAGGCATTCGGCTCTGCTCCTTCGGAACGGCTATACGCCTACCGAGGTCAAACGCATTCTGTATCTCATCAATCAATACGTTTTCGCGGAACTGTTACCGGACGAGGAGATGAAAAAGCTCACGCGAAAGGAAGCATTGGAGAACTTCGACACGGGCAGGACAACGGCAGAGGAGGACTTCGGCTCACCCTTGCGCCCGAAAAGCCAGAACGACATCGGCATGGCGGAGCTGTTCGTGCGCGAGTATAAATCGGAGGTTCGGTACAGCGAGGCAACAGGCTGGCTGGTCTGGAACGGTCGGCAATGGGAAACCTCCGACCTTAAAGCCGAGCAGAGGTATCTCGAATTCATCAAGCGTGTATTTGAAGAGGCAAAACGTGATGTAAAGACTGCCTACGAACTGTACGGCGATGATGTGGTCAAGCAAGGCGAAAAGCAGGCGAAGTCGAACAATGACGAGCATATCAAGAACGCGCTCGCGTATTTCAAGTTCATCAATAAGATGTGCGACAACTCCAAAATCACGGCGGTTTTGAAGGTGGCAAAGAGCTTGTTGCAGATAGATGTCAAGGAGCTGGACAGTAATCCGTTCGAGTTAAATACACCCAGCGGCATCGTAGACCTCAAGACGGGCATCGTGTACCCGCACCGCGCAGAGGCGTTCTGTACGAAAATGACGAAGGTGTCGGCTTCAACGGACGGCGAGCGGATGTGGGAAGAATGTCTGGATATGGTTTCCCAGGGCGATGCCGAGTTCAAAGCCTACCTCCAAGCGGTGGCCGGGGCAATTGCAATAGGCAAGGTCTACAACGAGTCGCTCATCATCGCATACGGCGATGGCGCGAACGGAAAAAGCACGGTATTCAACACGATTTACGAAGTGCTGGGCGACTATGCCGGGAAGATCCCCGCAGAGGCACTTACTACACGGGCTAAGAACGCAAAGGTCGACCTTGCGGAGTTGTTCGGCAAGCGGTTCATTCTTGCCAGCGAAACGGAAGAGGGGCAACGGCTGTCTACGAGTATGCTCAAGCAGATAGCGAGCGTGGACTCCATTACGGGCGAGAAAAAGTATCGTGATCCGTTCACCTTCGTTCCGACACACACGACCGTACTCTATACCAATCATCTGCCGCGCGTAGGCAGCAACGACAAAGGCACCTGGCGTAGGCTCGTGGTTGCGCCGTTCCTTGCGAACATCCCCAATCCCAGACCGGGTTATGGCGAGGAATTAATAAAAAATTCGAGTGGCGCGGTTTTGAAATGGATATTGGACGGTGCAAAGCAGTTTATTGCAATGGGATTTATCTTGCCAGAGTGCAGGAAAGTGGACGAGGCGATCGGGAAGTATAAAGAGGACAACGACTGGCTTGGCGGATTTTTGGACGAGTGCTGCAATGTGGGCGAGAAGGAAAAGTGCGCGGGCGGTGTTCTGTACAAGACCTATCGCGCCTGGGCAGTCGAGCTGGGTGAGTATACGAGGCGTAATCGTGATTTTGCCGAGGCTTTGCGCCAGGCTGGTTTTTCATCAAAGCGTACCAAAACGGGTGTCATTTGGTTCGGCCTGTCGCTGTCCGAAACACGAGAATTTGGCAGAACGCCGGAGGAGGATTTCTTGAAGTAAATGGCGGTGGTGATAGATGGTGACAGATAAATATACTCTTTCACATAGGAAGATAAAAAAATTCTTCCCTATGTATATTTAGGAAATCATCCGTACCCATTCATCACCTCCTCTTTTTCAAGAGTTGTGGCTTATGCGAGAAAAGAATATCGAAAGGAAACTATGCAAAGCAGTCAAGCAGACAGGAGGTCTGTGTCTGAAGTTCGTAAGTCCGGCGTTTAACGGCGTGCCCGACCGTATCGTCCTAATTGGCGGTGGAAAAATCGCGTTCGTGGAAGTCAAAGCCCCCGGCGAAACGCTGCGCCCTATCCAAAGAAAGCGCAAATGGCAATTGGAGCGGCTGGGGTTCAAGGTGTTTTGCTTGGATGATGAGGAGAAAGTGGAGGAGGTCGTAAATGCAATACAAGCCTTATGAGTACCAGGAGTATGCAACAAGGTTCATACAAACACACGAGGCATCCGCCATATTCCTGGACTGCGGCATGGGCAAGAGCGTTATAACCCTCACCGCTATCAAGTACCTCATCGCAAAGGGCAAGGCACGGCGCGTGCTTATCATCGCACCCTTGCGTGTGGCGCAAACGACCTGGCCCGATGAGATAGCCAAGTGGGACCATTTGAGAGGCTTGACCTATTCGGTGGCGGTCGGGAGCGCGGCGCAGCGCAAAGCGGCACTTGAAAGACGAGCGGACATCACCATCATCAACCGCGAGAATGTGGAATGGCTGATTGCCAAGAGCGGCCAGAAATGGTGCTACGACACGGTGGTGCTGGACGAGCTGTCGTCTTTCAAGTCCTACCAGGCAAAGCGGTTCAAGTACCTCTTGAAAGTTCGCCCATTCGTGTCGCGGATAGTGGGCCTTACGGGAACGCCCGCCAGCAACGGACTGATGGACTTATGGGCTGAGTTCCGTATCCTGGACATGGGCGAGCGGCTCGGCAGATACATAACGCGCTACCGTGAGAGTTATTTCACGCCGGATAAGCGCAACGCGCAAGTCGTGTTCTCCTATAAGCCGTTGCCCGGCGCGGAGGAGTGCATCTACGAGAAAATCGGCGACATCACCATTTCTATGAAGGCAAAGGACTACCTCAAAATGCCGGAGCTTATAGAAAACAACGTCTATGTCAAACTGGACGGCAGAGCGGGGCAGTTATACGAGGAGCTAAAAGCGGACATGGTCCTGGAATACAAGGGCGCGGAGATAGATGCCGTCAATGCGGCGGTTCTGTCCAACAAGCTCCTGCAGATGTCGAACGGCGCGATATATACAGAGGACGGGCAGGTGCTTCCCATCCACGATAAAAAGCTGGATGCGTTGGAGGACTTGTATGAAAGCGCGAACGGCAAACCCGTGCTTGTGGCGTACTGGTTCAAACACGATCTATCGAGAATCAAGGCGCGGTTCCCGTTCGCAAGGGAGATAAAGACCGCTACGGATATCCGCGACTGGAACAAGGGCGGGATAACGATGGGACTTATCCATCCCGCCTCGGCGGGACACGGCTTGAATCTTCAACAGGGCGGTTCGACCATAATTTGGTTCGGCTTGACTTGGAGTTTGGAACTGTACCAGCAGTTGAACGCAAGGCTCTATCGTCAGGGACAAAAGGAAACGGTGGTCATCCACCACATCCTCGCCAAAGGCACAATGGACGAAAGGGTACTTCGTGCCGTTGGCGAGAAAGACAAAACGCAGACCGCGCTTATCGATGCGGTGCGGGCAGAACTTGGGAGGTAATGGAACTATGCACGACATTTGGCAAGACCTGGCAAACGCAATCATTATCCAGGCGGCAAAGGACTACCGCAGGGCGTTGCATACTTTGAAAAAATACCCCTCGCACGGCAAGGCTCAAAGAGTCAAGACCGAGGTTGAGCAGTTCTTCCGTTCGGACTGGTATGCCGCATTGTCCAGGGTCGATGGCGAGGTGCTTTTGCGGCGGTTGAATGCGGAGGTGTGAAATGACGGCATACGAGTATTTGAGCCAACTGGCCTACATAGACCGCCGCATTCAGTACGATCTTATGGAGCTGGAAGAACTGCGCTTGCGTTCGATGTCCGTATCCTCGCCGAACCTGGAGGAGTCATTCTCCCACAGCGGGAGTACGGAGGCACCGTTCGTCAAGGTGCTGGAGCTACTTTGGAAACGCCAGGAGCAGGTCAATCGTGAGCTTGCGGAACTGGATGCCAAGCGCGAGGAGATCAAGGGCGTGATTGAACAGCTTGAAAACAAGGACGAGCGGATGCTACTTTTGTACCGCTATGTCCAGGGCATGAAGTGGGAGGACATCGGTGAGCAACTCCATGCGGGCAGAACGACCCTGCACCGCTGGCACAAGCAGGCGTTATCCAAAATAAAAGTCCCCGAACCGCAAAAGACGGAACACAATGGAACATAACGGGACTTGAATGAACGGGGCATTGTATGGTATGATATAATCGACAAAAAATAATGAACAAGGCTTTGAGCAGGACTCGAAGCCTTTTTTCGTGTCAATCGATAAAAAATAAAAAAGCCTTTCGCAAGTTAATCACCAACTGCATAAATCGTTGGCAATTATTAACGAAAGGTTGAGGTGGCTCAACTAAACAGATCGAAGTCTGCGGGGGTGGGCCAGCCTCGAATAAAATATACAACAAATCAGCTAAAAAGTCAATGGTTTGTAAGTAGTCCCATTGGCATTTATAAAGGGAGAGTGAATGCCCAAGAAACCGAAAAAGCCGTGCAGATTCCCAGGTTGCCCGAACCTCACGGACGATATGTATTGTGCAGATCATGTACACATCATTAATGCACGATACAACAAATACGAACGCCCCTACGATTCGTCCGTGCGTTACGGCGCGGAATGGCGCAAGATACGCAACCGCTACATCCAAGCGCACCCTTTGTGCGAAATGTGCTGGGGGCGGGGGCTGGTCGTGGCGGCGACAGAAGTGCATCACAAGATACCATTGAGCCGAGGCGGCACGCACGATGACGAAAATTTGATGTCGCTTTGTAAGTCCTGTCACAGCCGAATCACGGCAGAAATGGGCGACAGGTGGGGCAAGAACCGCTGACGGGTGGGGGAGTCAAAATCTCTACGCCCTGGGACCTTGTCAGCGGGCCTGGGGTGCCGTGTGCAAAAATCGCTTTTCAAACGTGGTATTAACCCCCAAAGCGTAAGAAATAATAACCGATTTTGAAATGAGGGATAAACTATGGCAAAAGACGGCACTATGCGCGGTGGTGCGAGAGTGGGTGCTGGTAAAAAACCGAAAGCATTACATCAAAAAATCAACGAAGGCTCCGCAGACGGAGCTTTAATTTTGCCCCAGCCCGTGGAGCTGGAAGGCGCGGACGTGCCGCCCGTGAAGGAATACCTTAAAGCCGCGCAAAAGAACGGCAAGGAACTGCTCGCGGAAGAGGTGTTCAACGAAACATATCTCTGGCTCAAAAAGTTCGGGTGCGCGGAGCTGGTGAACACGCAGCTCATCAACCAGTACGCGATGGCGGTGGCGCGGCAGATCCAATGCGAAGAGGCTCTGTCCGAATACGGGTTTCTTGCCAAGCACCCCACAACGGGCAACGCGATATCCAGTCCTTATGTGTCCATGCTCATCCAGTTCACGAAACAGGCGAACCAGGCGTGGATGCAGATTTACCAGATCGTGAAAGAGAACTGCGCCGTGGACTTCGGTGCAAGTCCGCACGATGACATGATGGAGCGGCTACTCGCGTCCAGGCGCAAAAGTTAAGGAGGAACGAATATGTTTGAAAAAGTAAATCCGAGCCATCCCGACAAACAGGCTGACCGTATTGCCGGGGCGTTGGTGGACTTGGCGTATGCGAATGCGACCGACCCCAGGATCGCGGTCGAGGTACTCATCGGTCACGGCGTGTGCCATATCATTGCCGAAACCTCGATCTCGCTCGACCTTGCAAAAGTCAAGCAAGCGGTCAAGCGCATTGCTGGCAACCTTCGCGTGGACTATAAGGAGTTTGCCCAGGACAAGCATCTGTCCGACAATCAAGAGGGCAGGGTCCGTTGCGGCGATAACGGCATCTTCAAAGGTGTACCGCTCACGGACGAGCAGAGGAAGCTCTCGGAAATCGCGCGGTCGATCTATGCAGAGTATCCTACGGACGGGAAATACATCCTGGACGATACACGGCTCATCATCTGTCAGAGCAACGCGCCTTCGGATAAGCTGTACAAGAAATACCCCGACGCGCTTGTCAACCCTCTGGGCGACTGGACGGGCGGCACGGACGTGGACACGGGTGCGACCAACCGCAAGCTCGGTTCGGACATGGCGGACTCCGTCACGGGCGGAGGACTTCACGGCAAAGACCTCTCGAAAGCGGATGTCAGCGCGAATATCTATGCGTGGCTGAAAGCGCAGAGCGAGAACCGCGAGGTGGCGTTCAGTTGCGCCATCGGCGATGAGAGCATTGACGGCAGACCGTATGCGGAAATTGTCGAAATTGCTCGAAACTATATCGAGTCGGTCGGTGGGTTCGAGAAGTTTGCCGAGTGGGGGTTGGTATGATGAAGACGACCACGAACATGGAATTGGTGGAACTTGATAAACTCGTTCCGTATGTCAACAATGCGAGGACGCATTCCCCGGAGCAGATCAATAAGCTCCGCGCGAGCCTTCGCGAGTTCGGGTTCATCAACCCCGTCATCATCGATAAGGACTACGGCATCATCGCGGGACACGGCAGGGTGATCGCCGCCCGCGAAGAGGGGATCGAGAAGATACCTTGCGTGTTCGCCGACCACTTGACCGAAGCGCAGAAGAAAGCATACATCCTTGCGGACAACCGCATGGCACTCGATGCCGGGTGGGACGAAGAACTTCTGCGCGTGGAGATCGAGGCGTTGCAAGCCGAGGCGTTTGATGTGAGCCTCACGGGTTTCGATGAGAAAGAGATCACCGATCTTTTCAAAGATACACAAGAAGAAGTCAAAGACGATGACTATGACCTCGCAGCCGCGCTGGAAAAGGCGGCGTTTGTAAAGAAGGGGGACTTGTGGGTAGTGGGGCGGCATCGGCTGTTGTGCGGCGACGCGACCAACGCCGAGGATGTGGACAAGCTCTGCGAGGGTAAGCGCGTCAACCTCATCCTCACCGATCCGCCTTACGGTGTATCGTTTAAGAGTGCAAGTGGGTTGACGATCCAGAACGACAGCATGAAGAATGAGGAGTTCTATTCGTTCCTGCTCGCAGCATTCAAGAACATGGTTTCGCATTTAGAGCCTGGCGGGAGCGCGTATGTGTTCCATGCGGATACGGAAGGACTCAATTTCCGTCGCGCGTTCATCGATGCGGGACTGCATCTTGCGGGGTGTTGCATTTGGGTGAAGAACTCGCTCGTTCTGGGCAGGTCGGATTATCAATGGCAGCACGAGCCTGTGCTGTACGGGTTTTTGAAGAACGGCAAGCACCAATGGTACTCGGACAGGAAACAGACGACCATCTGGAACTTCGACAAACCCAAGCGCAACGAAAATCATCCCACGAGCAAGCCGCTCGATCTGTTGAGCTATCCGCTCAAGAACTCCACGCAGGAGAACGCCATCGTTTTGGACACCTTCGGCGGCAGCGGCTCCACGCTCATGGCGTGTGAACTTTCAAACCGCATCTGCTACACGATGGAGCTGGACGAAAAGTATGCTTCGGTCATTCTCCGCAGGTACGTGGAGGACACGGGCGATGGCGCGAATGTGTATGTGATGCGCGATGGTGAGAAACTCATGTACGCAGATCTGGTGAAAGAGGTAGAAGGACGGAATGGCTAAACAACTTACACTCGGCAGCTTGTTTGACGGCTCCGGCGGTTTTCCGCTCGGCGGGATACTCGCGGGGGTTCTGCCCGTGTGGGCATCGGAGATAGAGCCGTTTGCCATACGGGTTACGACCAAGCGAATGCCGTTTTTGAAACACTACGGCGATATCAGCGGAATGGATGGCGGGAAAATCGAACCCGTGGACATCATCACGTTCGGCTCGCCCTGCCAGGATATGAGCGTGGCAGGCAAGCGGAGCGGTTTGGACGGGAGCAGGTCGTGCCTGTTCTATGAAGCCATCCGCATCGTCAAGGAAATGAGGAGAGCAACAAATGGAGAATATCCGAGATACATTGTCTGGGAAAACGTCCCCGGCGCATTCTCAAGCAACGGCGGCTACGACTTCAAAGCCGTCCTCGAAGCGGTCATCGGTGTCGTGCAAGCGGATGCCGAGATGCCTATGCCTGGTAAAGGCGGCTGGACCTATGCCGACTGTATCATGGGAGACGGATGGAGCGTTGCTTACAGAGTTCTTGACGCTCAATACTGGGGAGTCCCCCAGCGCAGGCGCAGAATCTACCTTGTCGCAGATTTTGCAAGTCGGGGTGCCGCAGACATACTATTTAAGTCAGAAGGCGTGTCAAGGTATTCTTCGGCGCGCTTCCGTGCGTGGCAAAGAGCTGCCAACCATATTGAGGATTGCGCTGGAACGCCAGGCATCGCTTTTGACGGATACAACGGCGCAATAGACGAAACCGCGGCCACGCTCGGCGTGAACTGCGGTATGTCATCCGGGCGCAACGGCGTGGTCGAAAACGAAAGCGGCGCAGAAGTGTTCGAGAACCATAGCATGGATACGCGCTATACGGGACCCGTCACGGTCGCGCAGACTGTTTCCGCAATGTATGGCATGGGCGGGAACAATCAGCCGTTCGTGGTCGAGGGCGAAACGCCGAAAACGCTCAAAATCCGTGCGGGCTGTGAAGGAGGCGGGAAGGGCGCGTTGGTGCAGGACAACAAGTCCGCCACGCTCTCGTGCAATAACGACCAGACACTATTCGAGCCTATGAGCTGGAACGGCGAAAAGGTCGCGCCCACGCTCACCAAGCAGAACGCAGGCGGTAACCAGCGTATGCCGGACAAGGACAATTTCAACTGCGTGTTGGAGCCGTTCGGCATCTCCGCAAAGGACAGCAACACAATGCGCTCGGCGAACCCAAAGAGCGGCATATATAAGGCAACGACCGCACGGACTCTGGACGGCAACGGCGGCAGTCCCGCCTGTAACCAGGGCGGCATTGCCATTGTCTGTGTGGAGAAAGGTGAACCCGCTATCTGTATTCAAGGCTCGATGATAGGTCGTAAGGACGAGAACGGACCGCAGGGGGATGGCTTGAACGAGGACGTGTCGTTCACGCTCAACGCCACAGACCGCCATGCGGTGTACGCAATGACCACGGGCAGCTTTCAGCAAGTGGAGGAGGGGAAGTCCCCAACGCTCATGGCGCGGGATTATAAAGACCCGAATGCAGTGTGCTACGGCATAGGCAGGGATGCATTCAACCAGGGCAAGAACGCGAAGTTCACGCCCTCGTTCGAAGAGGAACGCCAGCCCACGCTCGTGGCAAAAGGCCCCGGCGCGGTTATGAACGGCGGTGAGAGTCTGTACACGGTACGTAGGCTCACGCCCACCGAGTGCGCGAGATTGCAAGGCTTCCCCGATTGGTGGTGCAGTCATCTGGAAACACCGAACCCCACGGACGAAGAGGTCTATTTCTGGTACAAGGTCTTTAATACCTATGCGCGGGTAACGGGTGCGGGCAAGCCGAAGACGGCAAGGCAGATTCGCGCATGGCTTGCAAACCCGCACACCGACTCGGCTGAGTATAAGATGTGGGGCAACGGCGTAGCTCTGCCTTGCGTTTATTTCGTGCTTTCGGGAATTGTCTGGGCGAACGGCAAAGATTGAGCGTGAAATGACTTGCTATTTTTCGGGTTTAGAGTGATATATGGTACACCGAAAGATAGGAGGTATTTTATGTTTGACATCACGCAAGAGCAGCTTGATAAGCTGAGAATGCAGTTTCCGAAAGGCGCAAAGGTTCGGCTTGTCAAAATGGACGACTTTCAAGCACCGCCGATCGGCACGAAAGGCGAAGTAACCGAGGTGGATGACACGGGTACGATCCATGTACAATGGGCAACAGGTTCAACGCTCGGCGCAATTTACGGCGAGGACAAAGTGGAGCTTGTAGACCGGGTCGTGACCATCTGCTACGGAAAGAAACGGGAGTAGGCAAGCCGCAATGAAGCCATTGCTTTTTATGTGGACTGTATGCTGCATTCCGAGGGTGCGGAGCAGGAACGATACCTCGAAATTTACCTTGATTTGATGGCTGGAAAAACGCTCTGTTTGGACGAAAAATCAGCCAAAAAATAGCCCGAAAAAATATCAAAAAAATAAATATTTATTATCGAATATCGGCGCAAATAGACTGGATATATGTGTGTTTTAGAGGTAATATACACCTACAATTAAGAACGGAGGACACCTCAAAATGAAGAACACACAAAGGCAAATCGAAGGTATGAAAAAGCAGACCATCGGCGTTGAGATCGAGATGGCTGACATAACCCGCCAAAAGGCAATCAAAGTAGTCGCAAACTACTTTGGAACGGGCAACACGGTCCGCCACGATGGCGGGAGCTACGATGCCTGGAGCTGCCTTGACAACCAGAACAGGAGATGGACGATAACGCGCGATGTTAGCATCCGCGCCGACAGGGACGAGGAGAAAGCCGAGCTTGCAACGCCCATCCTTAAATACGAGGATATTGAGGACTTGCAAAAGATAGCCAGGCAGCTCCGTCACGCTGGTGCGGTTTCCAACCCCAACCACGGTTGCGGCGTTCACATCCACATCGGTGCGAACGGACACACGGCAAAGACACTTCGCAACCTTGTCAACATCATGGCAAGCCACGAACCGCTCCTTAAAGAGAGCTTGAAACTTGACAACTACCGCGTCAGCAATTATTGCAAGATGGTAGATTCAAAGTTCTTGAAAGAGGTCAACAAAAAGAAACCCACTTCGATGTCGGCACTCGCGGACATTTGGTACAACACCCAGAGCGATAGCTACCGTTCAAGAAGCTCGCACTACAACGGCTCGCGCTACCACATGACCAACCTCCATGCGACCTTCACGAAGGGCACGATTGAGTTCCGACTCTTTCAGTTCGACAACCCTTCGCTGGACAAGAAAGGCGGCATCCACGCAGGACAGCTCAAGAGCTACATCCAGCTTTGCCTGGCACTTTCCGAAATGGCGAAAGAGGTGAGCAAGGCGAGCAGCCGTCCCCAGCAGAACGAGAATCCGAAGTACGCGATGCGCACCTGGCTCTTAAGGCTTGGGTTCATCGGCGATGAGTTCGCAACGGCAAGGGAAATCCTCACCCGCAACCTTCGCGGCGATGCGGCTTTCAGAAGCGGCACAAGGGCTTGCTAAAGGGGGGGTGACGGAGATGAGATATTACCTCGCATACGGCAGCAACCTCAACCTCGACCAGATGCAGTATAGGTGTCCGAAAGCGACACCTATCGGCACGGCGGTCATTAAGGGATATGAGCTGCTCTTTAAGGGTAGCAAGACAGGCTCCTATCTCACGATTGAAAAGAACGAAAACGAGTATGTCCCCGTAGGCGTGTGGGAAGTGAACGAGACGGAGGAGCGCAGGCTCGACATCTACGAAGGGTATCCGAACTTTTACTACAAAAAGGACATCGAGGTCTGTCTCAAAGACTGGGACGGCAATCGGCGAAAAATAAACGCTTTCGTCTACATCATGCATGAGGACAGACCACTCGGTGAGCCGAGCCTATACTACATCCGCGCCTGCGCCGAAGGGTATAGAAGTTTCGGGTTCAAGCTCGAACACATCCGCAAAGCATTAGAAAAATCAGTCAAAGGAGATAAACGATAATGAAAGAAATCATCAAAACCATCTGCCCGAAATGCGGCAAAGAGTACACAGGCGCACCTGCGCTGTCAAGGCTGGACAACACGACCCTCGTCTGCCCCGAATGCGGAACGAGGGAGGCACTCGAAAGCATAGGAATGCCGAGCGATGAAATAGAAAGCATCGTTGCGGTTTTACACCACCACAACTTCGGAACAGAGGACTAAAAAGAATCCCGGAAAGGCTGCCGAAAGGCGGCTTTTTTGGTGCAAAAATAAATATATATTTCTCGGAAATAGTGGCGGTATTCGCTGGATATATGTGTGTTTTAGAGGTAATATACACCTACAAAAACCAAAGGAGAAACCACCATGAAAAAGTACCTCAAGCAAATCGAAACCATCAAGACCGAGAATGATTTTAAAGATGCGCACATCGCCATCTGCCAGGCCTGCTCAAGCTACGAGCTGACTTGGGCGGAGTTCGAAAAGCTCCTTGTTGCCCTGCGCAAGGTTAGGGCAGAAAAGGGGTTCAAGTGGGGTGCGAGCATCTAAACCGACAGCATTCGACAACAACCGACAGAAAAGACTGCTTAATATTAGGCGGTCTTTTTTCGTTACATCATAAAGGGAGGTGAGCGGCATCAGAAAGCTCAAAAAATACACGCCGACCAAGTTCAAGGCAAAGGACTCGGTCTACAACAAAGCGGCGGCGGACTATGCCGTGAACTTTATAGAATGCCTCTGCCATACCAAAGGCACGTGGGCGGGCAAGCCGTTCGAGCTTATCGATTGGCAGGAACGCATTATCCGCGACATATTCGGTATCCTAAAGCCGAACGGTTACCGCCAGTTCAATACGGCGTACATCGAGATCCCGAAAAAGCAGGGCAAGTCCGAACTCGCGGCGGCGGTCGCGCTACTGCTCACTTGCGGCGATGGTGAGGAGCGGGCGGAGGTGTACGGCTGTGCGGCGGATCGGCAACAAGCCTCTATCGTTTTCGAGGTGGCGGCGGACATGGTGCGGATGTGTCCCGCGCTCAACCGTCGGGTGAAGATCCTCACGGCGAGCAAGCGCATCATCTATACGCCGACGAACAGTTTCTACCAGGTCCTGTCTGCGGAGGCATACAGCAAGCACGGGTTCAACATCCACGGCGTGGTCTTTGACGAGTTGCACACGCAGCCGAACAGAAAACTATTCGATGTTATGACCAAAGGCTCCGGCGACGCGAGGATGCAGCCGCTATACTTCCTGATCACCACGGCGGGAACGGATACACATTCCATATGCTACGAAACACACCAAAAGGCAAAGGACATCCTCGAAGGCAGAAAGATAGATCCCACGTTCTATCCCGTCATTTACGGCGCGGAGGAGGGGGATGACTGGACGAGTCCAACGGTCTGGAAGAAAGCCAATCCGTCGCTCGGTATCACGGTCGGCATTGACAAGGTCAAAGCTGCGTGTGAATCGGCGAAGCAAAACCCCGCCGAAGAGAACTCGTTCCGTCAGCTCCGCTTGAACCAGTGGGTGAAACAGGCGGTGCGTTGGATGCCGATGGAGAAGTGGGACAAGTGCCGCGTTGCCATTGACACGGACGAACTGGAAGGCCGCATCTGTTACGGCGGTCTTGACCTCTCGTCCACAACGGATATCACGGCGTTCGTGTTGGTATTCCCGCCGGAGAACGATGAGGGCAAGTACATCGTCTTGCCGTATTTTTGGATACCCGAAGAGAACATCACGTTGCGCGTCAACCGCGACCATGTCCCGTATGATTTATGGGAGCGGCAGGGGTATCTGGAAACGACCGAAGGTAATGTCGTGCATTATGGCTACATCGAGCAGTTCATTGAACGGCTGGGTGAGAAGTACCATATCCGTGAGATCGCGTTCGACAGATGGGGCGCGGTGCAGATGGTGCAGAACCTCGAAGGCATGGGTTTTACGGTCGTGCCGTTCGGTCAAGGTTTCAAAGATATGTCCCCGCCGACAAAGGAGCTGATGAAGCTCGTGCTGGAACAGAAGATCGCTCACGATGGGCATCCGATCCTGCGTTGGATGATGGACAATATCTACATCCGTACCGACCCCGCGGGCAACATCAAACCCGACAAAGAAAAATCCACGGAAAAGATAGACGGCGCGGTCGCAACAATCATGGCTTTGGACAGAGCCATTCGCTGCGGCAACGATACATCGGAGTCCGTGTACGATACGCGCGGAATACTCTTCATTTGAAGAATTCCGCAACACCAAGCATCTATCCCAAGCGGGTAGGTGCTTTTCTTATGCCAATTTTTGAGGAGGATTCAATAGATGGGACTTTTCTCGTTCCTATTTAAGGCGAGGGATAAGCCACAGAACCGCACGGCGGGCGGCGCGTTCACGTTCTTTCTCGGCGGTTCGACAAGCGGTAAGGTCGTGACAGAGCGGAGCGCAATGCAGATGACGGCGGTGTATTCCTGTGTGCGTATCCTGTCTGAAGCTGTGGCGGGATTGCCGTTGCATCTTTATAGGTACAAAGACGGTGGCGGTAAGGAAAAGGCGATAGACCATCCGCTGTATCGGCTTTTGCATGACGAGCCGAACCCGGAGATGAGTTCGTTCGTGTTCCGCGAAACGCTGATGACGCACCTACTGTTGTGGGGGAACGCATACGCACAGATCATCCGCAACGGCAAGGGTGAGATCATGGCGTTGTATCCGTTGATGCCGAACAAGATGCGCGTCGACCGCGACGAACACGGCAAGCTCTACTACGAATACTCGCACAGCTCGGACGAGGCGGGAACGATGAAAAACACGACCGTGCGGCTCACGCCGTATGATGTGTTGCATATCCCAGGACTCGGTTTTGACGGTCTTGTGGGGTACTCGCCCATAGCAATGGCGAAGAATGCCATCGGTATGGCAATCGCGTGTGAGGAATACGGCGCAAAGTTCTTTGCGAACGGTGCCGCACCGAGTGGGGTATTGGAGCATCCGGGCGTTATCAAAGACCCGCAGAAGGTGCGCGAGGCATGGCAGAGCCAGTTCGGTGGTTCGGCGAACTCGAATAAGGTCGCAGTACTGGAAGAGGGCATGAAATACACGCCCATCTCCATTTCGCCGGAGCAGGCGCAGTTCCTGGAAACGCGGAAGTTCCAGATAAACGAGATAGCGCGTATTTTCCGTGTACCGCCGCACATGGTCGGGGACTTGGAGAAGTCGAGCTTTTCCAACATCGAGCAACAGTCGCTGGAGTTCGTAAAATACACGCTCGATCCGTGGGTGATACGTTGGGAGCAATCGCTCTCACGTATTCTGTTCACGGACGAAGAGAAAAAGACCTTGTTCTTCAAGTTCAGCGTTGAGGGTTTGCTTCGCGGGGATTACCAAAGCCGCATGAACGGTTACGCGACTGCGCGGCAGAACGGTTGGATGAGCGCAAACGATATCCGGGAACTGGAGAACATGGACAAGATCCCTGCCGAGGAAGGCGGTGATTTGTATCTTATCAACGGCAGTATGCTCCCGATGCAGAACGCGGGGGCTTATGCGGAAAAAGAAACTGACAAGGAGGAAACGGAACAGGATGAGGAAGTTTTGGAAGTGGAAGAATCAGCTTCCGACACCAAGCACGGACACAGAACCGCCCGCCGAGCGAGTCCTTGAGCTATACGGCACGATAGCCGAAGAGAGCTGGTTCGATGACGATATCACACCCAGAATGTTCAAGGACGAACTCATGCAAGGCAAAGGCCCGATCACCGTCTGGATCAACTCGCCCGGTGGCGACTGTATCGCGGCGAGCCAGATCTATGCGATGCTCATGGACTATCCCGGCGATGTCACGGTTAAGGTGGACGGTTTGGCGGCAAGCGCGGCATCCGTCATCGCAATGGCGGGAACAAAGGTGCTTATGGCACCCACGGCGATGCTGATGATCCATAACCCGATCACGGCGGCGTTCGGGGACACGGCAGAAATGCAGAAAGCCATCGATATGCTCGCCGAGGTGAAGGAATCCATTATCAACGCCTACGAGATCAAGACGGGACTTTCCAGGGCAAAGCTCGCGCATCTCATGGACGAGGAGACCTGGATGAACGCGAAGCGCGCAATCGAACTGGGGTTCTGCGACGGATTGCTGGAAGGGAACGCTCCGCCCGCTGTGGACGTGGCGTTCGATTTTTCGCGTAGGGAATGCGACAGCGCACTCTTGAACAAGCTCGTCTCGACCAAGCCGAATGAGGAAGGTAGGTCGGTGGCAGAGCTTCGGAACATCATCAAACAAATCAAGGAAGTCATCTAAGGAGGAGAAACAATATGACTATCAATGAAATGGTTGCAAAGCGCAAAGTCCTTCTGGACACGATGGACAAGTTCCTCGAATCGCATAAGAACGAGAACGGACTTCTGTCCAAACAGGACGATGCCGCATATGCGGATATGGAAGGTCAGTTCAAAGCCATGACTGCCGAGATCCAGCGTATGCAGCGCAGGGAAGAGATGGAGAAGGAAATGGAAAAGCCCGTATCCGCGCCGCTCACGTCCAAGCCCATGCCCCAGACGGAGGACGTCAAGAAAGGCAGAGCCAGCGATGCGTATAAGAAAGCGGTGCTGGAGGCGCTGCGTTCGAACTTCCATCGCATCAGCAACGAACTGCAGGAAGGCGTGGACGCATCGGGCGGGTATCTCGTACCCGAAGAGTATGACAGGCGCATCATCGAAGTTCTCAAGGAAGAGAACGTGATGCGTAACCTCGCAACGGAGATCACGACGAGCGGCGAGCATAAGATCAATATCGCGGATACCGCACCCGCAGCGGCGTGGATCGAGGAAGGCGGTGCGCTCCAGTTTGGCGACGCGACTTTCTCGCAGATCATCCTCGACGCGCATAAACTCCATGTCGCCATCAAGGTCACGGACGAGCTTCTGTACGACAGCGCGTTCGACCTCGAAAGCTATATCATCCGCAAGTTCGGCGAGGCACTTGCCAATTCGGAAGAGGACGCATTCATCAACGGCGATGGCACGGGCAAGCCTCTCGGTTTCCTTGCGGCAACGGGCGGCGCGGAGGTCGGCGTAACGGCGGCATCTGCAACGGCTATCACGGCGGACGAGATCCTCGCGCTCGTGTATTCGCTCAAGCGTCCGTACAGGAAGAACGCCAAGTTCATGTGCAACGATCAGACCCTGCTCGCCATCCGCAAGCTCAAGGACAACAACGGCGCGTACATCTGGCAGCCCTCGTTCCGCGAAGGCGAACCCGACAGACTGCTCGGTTATCCCGTGTACACTTCGCCGTATTTCCCTGCGGTCGCGGCTGGCAAGGCGGCACTTGCGTTCGGCGATTTCAAGTATTACAACATCGGTGACCGCGGCACCCGTACCTTCGATCAGCTCAAAGAACTGTTCGCGGGTAACGGTATGGTCGCGTTCCTTGCGAGGGAGCGCGTGGACGGCAAGCTCGTATTGCCCGAAGCCATCAAGCTACTCAAGATGAAGGCGGCAGGCTGATTCGGAGGTGAGCGGTGATGGACGAACTTTTGAGCAAGGTCAAGCAAAACCTTATCCTCGAACATGACGAGGACGATGCGCTTTTGAAAAACTACATCACCGCAGCCGTAGCCTATGCCGAGAGCTATCAGCACCTTTCTGCCGGGTACTATTCCGAGAACGCGATGCCGCCCACGACCGAGCAGGCAGTCATTATGCTCGTGAGCCATTTCTACGAGAGTAGGGACGGCTCCACGGGCGGCTTTTTCGCGGATAATGTACAGGCGGGACAGCAGGCCTGGAATACTGTCAATCTGCTTTTGCGGTTGGATAGGAGGTGGCAGGTATGAGTTTTGGCAAGATGAACGGTTTTGCCGACATTGTGCGCGAAAAGCATACAAAGGACAAGGCGGGGTTCGACAAGGTAGAGGATGAGGTGCTTGCCTCGGTGCGGGTGTACCGCGAAGGCAGGCACGGCTCTACACGCTGGGCGAACCTTGCGGCGTTCTCGACTGCCACCGACCTGTTCCGTTTTCGGTGTATTCCAGGCGTGACTATATGTGTGGGGGATTTCGTGGTATGTGCCGGAGGACGGTTTGAGATAACGTCTGTTGAAGATGTGAAGAGCCGTGGTTTATATACAGAAGTCCTCGCCAAGAAGGTGGAGGCGGCGCATGGCGAAGGTTGATATCCGACTGCCCGATGAGTTCCAGGCAAAGCTCTCAAAGCTCGGCAAGAAGACGGACGAAATCGCCCAGAAAGCCCTCCAGGCGGGCGGAGAGGTTGTGCTTGAAAAGGTGCGCGACAATCTTGCAAACGTGGTCGGACAGGGCGAACACAGCCGCTCTACGGGCGAACTGCAAGCCTCGCTCGGTTTAACGCCCGTGAAGGTGGACAGGGACGGCAACAGCAACATCAAGGTCGGTTTTGCCGAGCCGCGCTCGGACGGGGACAGTAATGCAAAGATAGCAAACATCCTCGAATACGGGCGGCATGGTCAGCCCGCAAGACCGTTTCTCAAACCCGCGAAAAAGGCATCGGCGAACGAGTGCAAGCAACGCATGATACAAACGCTTGAAGAGGAGATAGGCAAACTATGAATATCCTGGAAGAGCTGAACTCTGTGCTTGGCGGGCTGGGACTGCCGTTGGAAACGGGCGTGTTTTCGGGTAAAGCACCCGATGAATACCTCGTTATCGTGCCTATTTCGGACGGGTTCGGGTATCATGCCGACAACAGGCCGCATGAGGATGTGCAGGAGGCGCGTGTGTCCGTGTATTCGAAGGGCAACTATATCGCTATCAAAAACAAGATAGTCAAGGTATTGGTCGGTGCGGAGTTCACCATTACCGACCGAAGGTACATCGGTTATGAAACCGAAACGGGGTATCACCACTATGTCGTGGATGCCCAGAAAAACTATGAATTGGAGGATTAACTATAATGGCAACAATCGGTCTGGATAAACTGTATTACGCCAAAATCACCGAGGGCGAGAATGGGGAAGAGACCTATGAAGCACCCGTTCAGCTTGCAAAGGCAATGTCGGCAGACCTGTCGGTAGAGCTTGCTGAGGCAACGCTGTATGCGGACGATGGCGCATCGGAAGTGGTGAAGGAGTTTAAGTCGGGAACGCTCTCGCTCGGTATCGATGATATCGGCGCGGAGGTGGCGTCCGACCTCACGGGCGCGACCATCGATCAGAACAAGGTACTGGTTTCCGCTTCCGAGGACGGCGGTTCGCCTGTCGCGGTCGGGTTTCGTGCGAAGAAGTCGAACGGTAAGTACCGCTACTTTTGGTTGTACCGCGTCATCTTCGGTATTCCCGCGACCAACCTTGCGACCAAAGGCGATAGCATCACGTTCTCCACGCCCACCATAGAAGGGACGGTTCTTCGCCGCAACAAACCCGATGCGAACGGCAAGCACCCCTGGAAGGTCGAGGTTACGGAAGGTACAACGGGAACGGAAACGACCATCGAGAGCTGGTACGACGCCGTGTACGAGCCTTCGTATCCGAGCGAATGATAGGGAGGGCGCATAAATGGCGAATGAAAGAAGTGCCGTCATTACAATCGGCGGGAACGATTACGAGCTACTGCTCACGACTAAAGCAACAAAAGAAATCGCCGGGCGTTACGGCGGGTTGGAGAACCTGGGCGACAAGCTCATGAAGAGCGAGAACTTTGAGATGGCGATCAACGAGATCGTGTGGCTCATCACCTTGCTCGCCAATCAGAGCATTCTCATCCATAACCTCGTGCATAAGGACGCGCGGCAGGAACTTTTGACGGAGGAAGAGGTCGAGCTTTTGACCTCGCCGTTCGATCTTGCGGGGTTTAAGACGGCGATCTCCGAGGCTCTGTATAAAGGCACGAAACGCAATGTCGTGAGCGAGGAGAACGGCCCAAAAAACGCGAAAGTCGAGTAAGTGACGAGGAGTTGTTTACTCGGCTTTTGTATTTCGGACTGGCGCAACTGCATTTGAGCTACACGGAGGTGTGGCTGATGCCGTTTGGTTTGCTTTTAGACCTCTTTGAGTGTCACAGGCAGTCCAACGGTATGGCGAAACCGAAAATTGAGCGGACGATAGACGATATTGTTCCCTATGGAATCTAAGAAGGAGGTGGGATATGACTGATAACTTCGGCTTGAAGATAGGGCTGGAAGGCGAACGCGAGTTCAAGAAAGCACTTGCTGAAATCAACTCGCAATTCAAGGTTTTAGGCTCGGAAATGAAGCTGGTCGATTCGGCGTTCGATAAGAATTCCACCTCCATTGAAAGCCTTACCGCGAAGAACGGCGTGCTGACCAAAGAGATAGAGGCGCAACGCAAGAAGGTTGAAACGCTCGAAAGGGCTTTGCGGAACGCGAGCGACTCGTTCGGAGAAAACGACAGACGCACCCAGTCGTGGCAGATCCAGCTCAATAACGCAAAAGCTACGCTCAACAATATGGAGCGTGAGCTGAAAGAGAACACCGAAGCCATCGAACAGCACGGCAAAGCCATGAGTGATGCTGCGGACGATGCCGACGACCTCAGCGATTCTTTGGAAGACAGCGGCGATAAAGCCGAAGACGCCGGGGGTAAGTTCTCCAAGATCGGCAGTATCGCAAAGGGGATGGGTGCTGCGTTGGCGGCGGCAGTTGCGGCGATTGGCGCGGCGGCTGTCGCAACGGGTGTTCAGCTCGTCAAGCTCGGTGATGAGTATAACAAAGCCATCAACCAGATCGGGGCATCGACGGGTGCAACGGAAACAGAGCTTGCCGAACTCGGCGAGGTCGCGCAGAAGGTGTATTCAAACAACTTCGGCGACAGTCTTGAGGATGTGGCGAACGGTCTGTCGGCGGTGCAGAGGGCGACGGGACTTGTAGGCGATGAACTGCAGAAAGCGACGGAGTCTGGGTTCGCGCTGAGGGATACCTTCGGGTTCGAGCTTTCCGAGTCTGCTCGTGCGGCGGCGGCTCTTATGAAGAACTTCGGCATCTCTGCCGAGGAAGCGTATAACATCATCGCCTACGGTGCGCAGAACGGTGCGGACAAGAACGGCGACTTGATGGATGTTCTTAATGAATACTCTGCGCAGTACGCGGCACTCGGCCTGTCGGCGGATGAGTTTCTCGCGAGCCTTGTCAACGGCGCGAATGCGGGCGTGTTCAGTATCGATAAAGTCGGCGATGCGGTCAAGGAATTCAATATCCGTGCCAAAGACGGCAGCGATACATCGAAAGAGGCGTTCGCCACGCTCGGCTTGGACGCGGATGCAATGACTGCGGCGTTTGCCCAGGGCGGCGAAACGGCACGGAACGCGTTCTATGAAGTGGTCGCCGCGCTTGAGAGCATGGAAGATCCCATCCTCAAGAACCAGGCGGGCGTTGCGCTGTTTGGAACCATGTACGAGGACTTGGAATCGAATGTCTTGCCCGTGCTTGCCGGGATGAACTCGGCAACGCTGGAAGTCGGTGACAGTCTTGAGAACATCAATAAGGTCAAGTACAACAACCTCGAAGCCGCATTGCGCGGGACAAAGCGCGCTATCTCCGGCGTGTTCTTGCCGACGGTTAGCGCGTTATCTTCGGGAATAACGGATGCGCTGTCCACGCTTGCCGAAGGCATCAATGAAGCGAACGGCGATTTCGACCAAATAAGCGTTGTGATCGGCGATGCGATGCAGAAGGTGACGGACACGCTCATCGAATACCTGCCTACGGCGTTTGGGTTTGTCGGCTCGCTCTTGAAAGGTCTGGGGAAAGCGATCGTTGATAACCTTCCGATCCTTGTCAATGCGGGCGCGGAAATGGTGCTTGCGATTCTGGACGGGCTTATATCGGCGTTGCCACAGATCGTAGACGGTGCGCTGCAGTTGGTGCTTACGCTTGTGGACGGGATACTTGCGCAATTGCCGAGGCTCGTAAGCGTTGCCGCGCAAGCCATCGTTACCCTCGCAAACGGGATTACGAAAGCGTTACCGAAACTATTGCCTGCCGTCGTCAAAGCGGTCGTGCAGGTGGCAAAAACGCTTATCGACAATCTTCCGACCTTGCTGGATGCGGTGCTGGAGCTTATCATGGGCCTGGCGCAAGGTATCCTTGACGCGATACCGATCATCATCGAGGCGCTTCCAGAACTTATACAGGCGGTCATAGATTTCCTGCTCGAAGCGATACCGCAGATCATTGACACTGGCATACAGCTTTTCACGGCATTGGTCGCGGCGTTGCCCACGATCATCGAGGCGATAGTGGCGGCGATACCGCAAATCATATCAAGCATCATTGACGCGATACTCTCTGCGATACCCTTGATCGTCGATGCAGGCATCAAGCTGTTGACCGCGCTCGTCGATGCCTTGCCGGATATCATCATAACGATTGTGGCGGCGATACCCGAAATCATTACGAGTATTGTCCAGGCAATCGTTGATGCGGTGCCGCAGATCATAGAGGCGGGCATTACGTTGCTCGTATCGCTCGTTGCGGCGTTGCCGGATATTATCATCAAGGTGGTCGAAGCGATACCCGAAATCATCTCTGCGATCATTGAAGCACTTGTCGGGAGCATACCGCAACTTATCGAGGCGGGCGTTACGCTGTTCACTTCGCTGATTGCCAACCTTCCCACGATTATCGTGGAGCTGGTCAAAGCGGTGCCGCAAATCATCACGGGCCTGGTTGAAGCGTTCGGCAAGGGCATCGGCTCGTTCGTGGAGATAGGCGCAAACATGGTCAAAGGACTGTGGGAAGGCATCAAGAGCCTTGCGTCTTGGATCTGGGATAAGGTTTCGAACTGGGCATCCAATCTTTGGAACGGTATCCTTGACTTCTTCGGCATTCATTCACCGTCCAAGAAAATGGCGTGGGTGGGCGACATGATGATGGAAGGTCTGGCGAGCGGTATCGATGAGTCGGCGGGCGAGGCGATTCGTTCGGCTTCGGATATGACCGAGGACTTGAATTCTGTATTTGATGACCTGTCTGCCGATCTTACAAGTTCTGTGCCATCGTCCATTGACGTGCGTGAAGCGAGGAGCGTCGGCGCAGTCGGTAGTGCGGGCGGGTTCGTCTTACAGCTCAATATTACAAACTTCAACAACTATTCGGGCGAGGATATCGACGAACTGACGAATGAGGTGATGCAGACGGCTGGTGAATTTATCAAGAGAAAGGGGGTGACTTTCGCGTGAATTCGTTTACTTTCAACGGTATCCGTTCGTCCGATCTTGGCATTCGGATCATGTCGAAGAACATCTTTTCCGCGCCGAAGTATGACTTGTCGTTTCAGTCTATTCCCGGCAGGGATGGGGATTTGATATCGCCGAACGGAAGGTTTCCGAACGTGCAGGTGTCGTACACTTGTTTCGTCCCCGCAAAGAGTATTTCGGAGCTTGCGGATAAGCTGACGGATATTAAGGCGTGGCTCTATACCGAACCCGACCGTTATCATGAGCTGACGGATACCTACGATACAAAGTTCCTGCGCAAGGCGGTGTTCAATAATAAATTGGATATCGAAGATGAATGCAATAAGATCGGCACGTTCTCAGTCACGTTTTCTTGCCAGCCGTTCCGATACCTCATCAGCGGGCAGACCAAGAGCGGATATGCGGAATCGGGGTTTATACTCAAAAATCCGTACCCGTTTGCGGCAAAACCGTACCTGAAGCTCAACGGCAGGGGAAGCGGTACACTCGTTATCCAGTCCGAAACGAGCAATAAGATATGGACGTTCTCCACGCTTAACGGATACACGGAATGTGACAGCGAGCTGATGAACTTCTACCACGATACCGAGCCAAAAAACGACACGGTGGAAGGGGACGGCTTTCCGCAATTTCTGCCGGGGGATAATACCATCACCTTCGATGGGGGGATAACGGATATAGAAATCATTCCGAGGTGGCGGACTATATGATACCGATTTTGTATAAGGCGGATGCCACAAACTTTGCAAGCTACGGTATCGGCGCATTGCCGGATACCATTTCATGCGAGGTCACGGAAGAGCGGAACGGCGCATACGAGTGCGTGGTCAAGTATCCCGTGACGGGGATGAACTATTCCGAGATCAAGCGTGAGCGTATCATCAAGGCAAAACCGAGCGATACAGGCAGTCCGCAGGCGTTCCGCATCTACAGGGTGACTACGCCGATAAACGGCATCGTCAAGATTTATGCGCAGCATATTTCCTATGACCTTGCAGCCATCGCCACGCCGCAATGGGAAAGCACGCCGATCACTCCTCAGTTTGCCATTGAAGAGGTGTTCGATAACGCTTTGACACCGCATCGGTTCACGTTCCAGACGGACTACACCGAAGCAAAAGCGTTCGCGGTTTCAAAGCCGAAAAGCCTGCGCGCAGTTCTTGGCGGTGAGGAAGGTTCGGTGTTGAGTCTTTGGGGCGGTGAGTTTGAATGGGACAACTTCAAGGTCATTCACCATCAAGGCAGAGGGCATAACAACGGTGTAGTCATCGAGTATGGCAAGAACCTCACGAAGTTTGAGCATGATTCGGACATCAGCGATGTGTACACCGACCTGTTGCCGTATGCCGTGACCGAGGACGAGGAGGGGAACGAAACGGTCATTACTTTGGCCGAACAAATCCTCCAAATCGGAAAGACCATGCTCTCACAACGCAAGACTCTCATCAAGGATTTCACGGATTCGTTCGATATAGATGCAGTCATAACCGAGGACTTGTTGCGGGAAAAGGCGCAGAAATACTTGGAAAATAATCCGCTGGGTATGGAAACGCCTACACTCACGATCTCGTTTGAGGCGTTATGGAAACAGCCCGAATACGCGGCGGTGCTGGAGCGCGTGGCTTTGTGCGATACAGTAACGGTACGGCATTCGGAACTCGGCATCTCGGAACACGTCAAGGTCATTAAGACCGTGTACGACACGCTCGCGGAGAAGTATGTTTCCATAACGCTTGGGAGCGCGAAAGCGAGCTTGTTGTCTACGATATCCGACACGGCACAATCAGTAGACAATATCGTGCAGAAGGTGGATCGGTTCCCGTCGCTCATGCAGTCGGCGATCAATTCTGCGACCAAGCTCATAACGGGGCAGAAGGGCGGGTATGTCGTTCTGCACGGCGATGAAACGGGACAGCCGTATGAATTATTGGTTCTGGATAGTCCAAACATCGCTGATGCGGTGAATGTATGGCGTTGGAATGTCGGAGGCTTGGGGTTCTCGTCAAACGGCTACAACGGACCGTATGAAACGGCGATTACTTCCGATGGGCAGATCGTAGCGGACTTTATCACTTCGGGTTCGCTGGTGGCGAATATCATCAAGGCTGGCGTGTTGTCATCGGTGGACGGTTCGTCGTATTGGAACTTGGAAACTGGCGAGGTGGTGCTTCGCGCGTATGCCACGACCGAAACGGTGGAAGAGACCAACTCGCGCATTGATGAGATCGAAGAGCAGAAGATGCTACGGCTCGTGATCACCTCTACGAACGGGAACATCTTCAAGAACGGAAATATACAGACCACTCTCGAAGCTACCGTTTATTCTTGGGACGAGAACATCACGGACACGCTCGATGAGAACCAGTTCATCTGGACGCGGGTATCCGATGATGCGGCCGCGGACGCAGAGTGGAATCAACAGCATTTCGGTGGCTCGAAGTCTATCGAGATAACAAAGGATGACGTGAAGGTGAGGGCGACATTCTTCTGCGACCTTATCGATACGACGACCAGAAAAAGTCTGCTCGGTTGAGCAGAGAAATAGGAGGAACAGAAATGAGCAAAGCACAAGGGCAATTTACGATCATCGACTACAACGACGCGCTGACGCTTACGGGGTATATCGGTTCGAACCATCCGAAGACGCAGATGTTCAATCCCGATAACAGTACCTATAACCCCGATTGGTCAAAGAATAATCTGGTGTTAACGCCGTCGCTATATGTCATCGGTACGACTACAGACCAGATCACTTCTTCGGCGGTGACGTCGGTCAAGTGGTATGAGGGCAATTCGACTACGCCCATCACCTCGGCGGGAAATTATGCGCTTAGCGGATCGAAGAGCCATATCCTTACCGTCAAAGCAAACACGATGGCGGGACTGCCGGGCATCGACTACCGCTGCGAGATCACTTACCATGACGAAACGACAGGGCTTTCCATTACGCATCCGCTTTCCATCACGTTCTCGCGCGTGGTCAACGGCGGCGGTATCGTTGACCTTATCGTCACGACCCCGCAGGGCAATGTGTTCAAGAACAGCGAAGTTACGACTTTGACCGCGAAGGCAGAGCTGTGGCGCGGCTCGACCGTGGATACGACCAACGTGACCTATAAATGGGCGGTCATGGACGCGAGCGTTACTGGCTCGTCTTCGGCAGGGTATGATGCGGACTTCGGCACGGGCTGGAGAAAGCTGTCGGATACTTCAGGCAAGTACACGGGAACGGGTACGGCAACAATGACGGTCTATGCTGCGGCGGTGGACAGCTATGCCGTGTTCAGATGCGTGGCAACGGATACGGATACCGCATCGAATACATACAACAGCAAGTTCATGGATGTGGCGACGTTCATCGACAACTCCGATCCTATCCAAGTGGTCATCACTTCCACGGGCGGGGATGTGTTCAAGAACGGTCAAGGCTCTACGGTGCTTACTGCGGTCGTGTATCAGGCTGGCGCGGAAATCGATGCATCGGGCAAAGGCACCTATACCTGGACGAAATACAATAAGGACGGCGAGATCGATGCGACCTGGGGAACGAATGGCTCGAAAACGGGCAAGACTCTGTCCGTGTCTACGGCAGATGTACAGACGAAAGCGACGTTCATGGTAGTGGTAACGCTCTGACCGAAGGAGGGGATTATGCGGGCGATTGCGCAATTTACGATTCATTCGCTGAATGATGTGGAAGCCTCTGCGACCGCACCGACCGACCCTTATCTCGGACAACTGTGGGTGGATACGAGCAAATCGCCGCCTCGGACGTATGTGTGGAATGGTACGGCGTGGAAAGAACAGAACGATACAGATTCTTTACGCGAGAACGTGACCACGCTCACTACGAAGGCGGCGGAGCTGGAATCCAGTTTAGACGGACTCACAAGCACGGTATCCGAAGTCACGCAAGAAGTCGACAACAACACGGGCAAGATCACCACGCTGTCGAGCAAGGTTTCAACGCTACAGCAGACGGCGGAGAGTATCGAGGCAAGGGTGGAGGATAACGAAGGGGATATTTCCTCGTTGTCTTTGTCGCTATCCGGTCTTACGACACGGGTATCGACCGCCGAGGGGAATATCTCTTCGCTATCGGTGTCCGTGTCGGGATTGTCGAGCAGAGTATCGACGGCAGAAGGAAATATTACGTCTCTTACGCAACGCGCGACTTCCATCGAGGCGGAGGTGGACGGGAAACTGGACGAGAGCTACGGCAGCAGTTCTTCGAGCTTCGGCTGGAAGCTGACCTCGGCGGGGTTCTATGTGTATTCGAATGCCAGTACGGTCGTGAAGATCACTTCGTCCGGCTTGGAAGTGGTGGGGGATATCACGGCAAAGAGCGGGTCGCTGGCAGAGATGACGATAGACGGGTATCTGCGTTTTGGTGGGGATTCGAGCTATTACATCTCGGCGAATAAGAACGACACGAACTACTATATCAATCTGCCGGGACTGCGCGTGGATAAGGCATCTTCGGCTGTGTTCAGCGGAAAACTGTCCGCGCCGAGCGGCACGATAGGCGGGTTCACCATCACCACGTCGTCCATTTATAAGACCAAGACCTCGTACAGCGATTCGAACTCCGGCGTATATATCGGCACAACGGGCATTGGCTTAGGCCCTGGGAAGTTTTATGTCACTTCGGCGGGTAAGCTGTATGCATCGGATGCGGAGATATCCGGGGAGATCACGGCAACGTCCGGCACGATAGGCGGGTTTACGATAGGTGCTTCGAGCTTGACGAACTCCAACGGCGGCTCGTCTATCGTGATTACGAGCGGCGATTACAAGACGACGTTTTCGGCAAATTCGGTCAGCGCATCGTATGGCTCTGGGGACTCGTTCCGTGGTTGGTCGCTCGGTTTGAACCAGTTTTCTTTAACGGGATACACGTCAAGCAAGTACGCGGGCATTAAGATGTCGACCTCATATAAAAAGAGGACTTCGTCAAGCTCCAGGACGAATACCACCGTTGCGGAAGGCTTGATTACATCGGCAAGGGATACCTACTATAACGCAGATAGCGGTTCTACTACATTTGCCGCAACGCCGTTTATCATCGGTATTCCTCGGCAGTACGCCGACGCGCCATATCAGCCTGTGTATGAGTGGGGTGCTTATGCGAGGTTTGTGAGCTATCAGTCTTGTGAACTGGTCTACGATAGTGCGTATTCGGGCAAATGGACGCTCCGCAATGTAAGCGGTTCGACATACGACCTAACAGACCTTATTCCGCACGTGAAGAATCATAAGTTCTATTTCTGGAAACGCACGACCTCGGTGTCGAACGACTCGCGCGTGTCTATTACAAAGACCACGCATGGCTTGTCAACGGTCACGGGCGCAATCGTGATACCGAGAGAGAAGGGTACAAACGGTGAAGGCAGTAGCTTGAGCGGAGATAATAACCTTATCAACAAGAGAGCCAATTACGGCATCTATATCAGCGGTACGACCGTTTATGTGGTCGTGGACTCGAACGGTTTGCCGCACGGGTTCAATTGCATTGTGTATGGGTATTGACTATGAAAGTTTTTTATTTGCAGAATGAAGACGGCGAGATCATCCAGGACGACTTCGAGAAATTCGATGACAGATGCCTGGAGATTGAGCGGGATAAGTACAACTTAGTCAGCGGGTATAACGGGGGATTGTTTCTCTACGAATACACGCAAACGGAGGAGTACAAGGCAAAGGCTGCGGAGTACCAGGCGTGGCGTGAGACAGAGGAGTTGCGCCGACGTAGGCAAGAGGAGTGTTTCTCGGTCATCAATCGCGGTGAGTTGTGGTATAGCCGCTTGACTGAGGAGCAGAAGACAGAGCTGGGAGTGTGGTATCAAGCCTGGCTGGACGTAACCGATACAAAAGCTGTGCCGGACAGACCGGCATGGCTCGTTTGATCAAGGAGGAGGACTATGAAACTGATCGATGTGTTTAACGCACGTGAACCGCTGAAACGGCTGACCGAGAAACGGTTCAACAACTACAAGGTGCTACGCCAGCTCGTAAAGCTGCGTAAAGCCGTGGAGAACGAGGTGGAGTTCTATGCGGAAGCCGAGCGGAAAGCGGTCACGCGTTATGCCGAGAAGGACGATAAGGGAAACCCTGTATTCCTTGCGGACGGAAGGCTGAAGCTCGTGGATGTCGAGGCGAGGATCGCGTTCGAAACGGAGATCGGCAAGCTCAAGGATACGGAGATCGATGGTATCGACAAGGTCGTCATCCGTGAGTGCGATTTTGTTTCGTCCGACGATTATCCCACGCCCAATGACATGACGCTTTTGGAAAGCGTGATAGCCTTCGAAGAGTAACGGAGGTGTAGATGGTGGCAATTGTTACAACGGTCGCTTCGGTCGTCACGGCGTTGGGTGTTATCCTCGGCGTGGTGTTCGGGGCGTATAAGTGGTTTCTACGGCAGGAAAAGCAGGACGTGGATATCAAGGCGATGAAAGAGGAGCAGACCGTCCTTACGCATGGTATCCTTGCCTGTTTGAAAGGCTTGAAGGAACAAGGGCGCGATGGCCCCGTTACAGAGGCTATCGACCAAATCGAAGATTTTATGAATAAAAGAGCGCATAAATAAAGGAGGACATCATTATGGAAGAGTATCTGAACCTTATCAGCGTGCCTGCGATTGCGGCGGTGGTGTATTGGGTGATTAATCTCATCAAATATTGCGTGGGCGAAAATGAAAAGCTCAAGCGGTTCATTCCGCTCATTGCCACGGGGCTGGGTATCGTCTGCGGCGTGATTTGCTACTTCTGCATTCCGTCCATTATCCCGGCAGACAACGTCCTCATCGCCATTGTCATCGGCGGTGCGAGCGGACTGACGGCGACCGGGGCGAATCAGATCATCAAGCAGCTCACAAAGTCCGATACGGACGAAACGGACGGAACGAAAAAGTAAGGCGGCGGCCACTCATGAGGGAAACCTCGTGGGTGGCTTTTTTTCTTTGCAATTTTGAAAAAAGGGGTGAGCGGTTCGGCTGTTTTTGTCATAGGTGGGGTGAAATACTCTATTGGGAGCTGCTTATGACAGATAATGAAAAGCGTCAAATTTTTGAGCTGAGAGCAAAAGGTTTCGGATATAGTAAGATTGCCGCAACCCTCAAATTGCCGACTAACACCGTTAAATCGTTTCTTTACCGTACAAAAAAAGTAAGGGAGTTGTCACGTGGGGGTAAAGGCGACGTGGCATCTTGTGTGCAATGTGGGGCAATTTTGAAAAATGCTGATTCCAGAAAGAGAAAGTTTTGCTCCGCCAAATGTCGTATGGCTTGGTGGAACACTCACCAGGAATATGTAATGCGGACGGCATATTATTCGTTCGTGTGTCCTCAATGCGGCAAGACTTTTACCGCCTATGGTAATGCCAAGCGTGTGTACTGTTCAAGGGAGTGCTTTGCGGTAGCAAGGAGAAAAAAGAAGTGATTAACTATTATGAGCAGGTATTGCGTTATAAAACTACTATAAAGACCGCTGCCGAGATGCTGGAGCAGGGGATTATTTCCGAGAAAGAGTTTGCTGAATTTGAGCAGGAAATTGCAGAAAAATATGGTATTAAAAGTGACTCACTTTTCCGCAATATCGCTGGATAATATCTGTGTAAAGAGGTAATATACGAGCAACAAAAGGAGGTACATATGCGTGAAATTCAGTTGGTAACACCCAACAATCGACCTATTCTTGTGCGCAAACGCGTATGCGCTTATGCCAGGGTATCAACGGCTAAGGATGCAATGTTGCATTCTCTCTCGTCGCAGGTAAGTTATTACCAGAAGTATATCCAAGCGCATAAGGATTGGGAGTTTTGCGGTGTTTATGCGGACGAGGGACTGACGGGGACAAAAGAATCCAGGGCGCAGTTCCAAGAGATGTTGAAAGAGTGTCGGTATGGGAACATTGACATTATTTTGACAAAGTCGATTTCAAGGTTTGCAAGGAATACGGTCGACCTGCTGAATACGGTTCGAGAGCTGAAATCGCTTGGTATTGTCGTCTATTTCGAGGAACAGAATATCAACACTCTTTCGTCGGATGGAGAGTTGATGCTCACAATACTTGCTTCCTATGCCCAGGAGGAGAGCCTGTCTGCAAGCGAGAACATGAAGTGGAGTATCCGCAAAGGATTTGAACACGGAGAACTGTGTTGTTTCAGATTTATGTATGGCTACAGAATTGAGCGCGGCTCTGTTACTGTTTGCGAGGAAGAAGCCGCCATCGTACAAGAGGTGTTTGATAGGTTTGCTAAAGGCGAATCGATGCTTGCCATAGCTAAGAACTTGAATGCACGGGGAATTTCTACCCATTCCAAGCGGCAGATGCGATGGTCTGGAAAACGAATCGGTAAGATGCTCACAAATGAAAAATATACAGGAAATGCTTTACTTCAAAAGACCTATATAAATAATCATTTAGAAAAGAAACGTATGGTAAACAGAGGTGAGTTGCCGAAATATTATGCCGAGCAAACGCATCCAGCCATTATCGATGCGCAAACTTATCGGATTGTGCAGGAAAGGATTGAACGGAACAGAGGAAGGCATACAGTAAAGATTGGTTACTTAAAATCGGCTTTTACGGGAAAGATGTTTTGCGGGTATTGCGGTGAACCTGTGTGGCGCGGAAAAAACAACGGGCGGACAATATGGGGGTGCAGAAACGCTCGCGGGAAAGGCGTATTGACTTGCCACGCGGCGAGTATTCGCAATGACATTTTGGAAGAGACATGCTGCTCTTTGTTCGGGTTATCGACATTCGATTCGACATTTATTGAGCAGAATGTGAGGAAAATTATTCTGTACGACAATAGGTTGGTGTTCAGTATGACTGATGGGCGAGAGGAAAAAATTAGTTGGAAAAATAAATCACGCTCTCAATCGTGGACGCCGGAAATGAAAGAACGCGCAAGACAAAGGACTATGGAACGGTTGCAGAATAGGAGGATAAACGATGCCGACAGTAAAGGTAATACCAGCGACTCGTGATTTTCATACGGGCATAGAAAAGACAACAACGCGAAAAAAGAGGGTGGGCGCGTATGCCAGGGTTTCTACTGATAGCGATGATCAGCTTTCGTCTTATGAGGCACAATGCGATTATTATACGAGGTATATCAAGAGTCGTCCCGATTGGGAGTTCGTTGGATTGTATGCCGACGAGGGGATTTCGGGTACAAACACCAAGCACCGCGACAGGTTTAATGCAATGATAGCGGATGCGCTGAATGGGAAGATCGACCTCATTATCACTAAATCGGTGAGTAGGTTCGCAAGGAACACGGTGGATAGCCTTACTACCGTGCGTAAGTTAAAGGAAAAGGGCGTCGAGGTATATTTTGAGAAGGAAAATATCTATACCCTTGACAGCAAAGGGGAGCTGCTCATTACAATCATGAGTTCATTAGCCCAGGAGGAAAGCCGTAGTATTTCCGAAAACGTGACGTGGGGCAAGCGCAAGCTGTTTGCTGATGGTAAGGTAACGCTACCATATAGTTCCTTTGTCGGATATAGGAAAGGTGCGAACGGGTTGCCTGAGATAGAGCCGGAGGGTGCAAAAATAGTGCGTAGGATATATGCTGAATTCTTAAACGGACGAACGGCACGACAGATTGCTGACGGATTGTCGGCTGATGGTATACCGACACCACGAAGGGCGAAAAAGTGGCGGTGTACGACAATCATAAGTATCCTCACGAATGAGAAATATAAAGGAGCTGCTCTTTTACAAAAGAGTTTTACGGTGGACTTCCTGACCAAGAAGATGAAACCGAATGAGGGAGAAGTGCCACAGTATTACATAGAGAACAGTCATCCTGCTATTATAGATCCTGTGGAGTTTGACCTTGTACAAGCTGAAATGCAACGGCGTAGAAAACTTGGCAAAACTTATAGCGGAAACTCGATATTTGCTTCTAAAATTATATGTGGCGATTGCGGGGAGTTTTATGGCGAAAAGGTCTGGCATTCGAATGACCCATATCGTAAAACAATCTTTCGTTGTAACCATAAATATAATAATGAAAAAGAAAGATGCCAAACGCCCGTAATAAGTGAAATGCAAATAAAGGAGGCGTTCGTTGCCGCTTATAATATCCTTATGGCAGACAAGGATGGCGTTATTGCGGATTGCAGGGCATTGCAACATTTGCTTACAGATACCACGGCAATGGAGCAGGAGATAGCCGATCTTTCAAAACAATTGGGCGATTCAACAGAGGAGTTGCGTAAGCACGTTGAGGGAAACATGCGTTCAGCGATGGATCAGGAGCAGTTTTGGAAACGCTACAATACACTCGAAGAACAATGCAACTGCTTTTCTGACAGACTTGCAAAACTGCAATCCAGCGTAAAAGAGCGTAAGCAAAGGGCAGATGTTATCGGCGGCTTTATGTTCGAAATCAAAGAGAGGGACGGTATTATAGACGAGTTTGACGAGGAGCTTTGGACTACGTTGCTGGAAAGCGTTACCATTAACCGCGAAGGGAAGTGGCTATTCAAATTCAAAAACGAAAAAGTGGTAAAAGTCTAAATGGTTAAAAAGAGAAAGGCACCTGGGGCAAGAACCTCAAGTGCCTTATTTTTTGTTTGCTTTATTAGCAAAGCCATAATTTTAACGGAAAGACATAAATTTAACGCAATGACATAAATTTAACGGAAAAATATGCATAGCCCACACCGATAGAGCAGAAAGGGGAAAATTACCTTAAATATATGAGGTGTATTCTCAAAAATAAGCAGAATTTAGGGCAAAATACGATAAAAACGCCAGGTTTTGATAGAAATTCTCGTATCAAACCTGACGTTCTTATGTGGCGGAAGGTGAGGGATTCGAACCCCCGGACCCTTGCAGGTCTTCAGTTTTCAAGACTGACGCCATCGACCTCTCTGCCAACCTTCCGTATTCAAATGAAAAGCAACGCAATAATTTTAACAAACGGAAAGATATTTGTCAAGATTTTTTCTGTCCGTTTCGGCAAACAGGGCGTTCGACCTTTTCTGTTTTTTATCCGGAAAAATTCTTGACAAAAACGGGCGTTTTCGTTTATTATTGATTCAAATATAAAGCGAGATATTTTATCGGGTAGGGGCGGCATGTACGGATATGTGCATATGGCCGCTCGTATATTTTTAAGGAAATATTTTTAAGAGGAGCGGTTATGAAAATTTTGATCGCGGGGCTGGGGCTGATCGGCGGTTCCATGGCAAAAGCGCTCGTGCGGGCGGGGTATAAAGCGGACGGCTTTGACAGGGATGCCGTCACGGCGGCCGCGCGCAGGGCGGGCGCCATTGCTTCTATGGCGGGAGATTTCAAAAATTACGATCTCGTCCTGATCGCATTGCCTCCGGACGAAACGATGCGTTTGCTCGACACGGCCGAATTCAAAGACGGGGCGATCGTGGCGGATATCTGCGGTGTCAAAACGGCGGTCGGGCAGATCGTCCGATCAAAAAAGCGCAACTACCGTTACGTCGGCTGCCATCCCATGGCGGGCAAGGAGGTTTCCGGTTTTGCAAATTCCGACGAAACGCTGTTCGACGGCGCAAGCATGATCATTGTCGAAGACGAGCAGACGGATCGTGCGGCGGCGGATCTGCTGCAGGAATTGTTTTATAAAATGGGATTTTCCTTTATCCGCCGATGCAGCGCAGGGTATCATGACAGAAAGATCGCCTATACTTCGCAGTTGGCGCATATCGTCAGCAATGCGTACGTAAAGAGCGAGACTGCCGACGATTACAGAGGGTTTACGGGCGGCAGTTTTCAGGACATGACGCGGATCGCCGGGGTGGACGAGCGCATCTGGACGCGGCTGTATTTTCTCAACCGCGACAATATCGCGGGGGAACTGCGAGGGCTGATCTTTGAACTGAACAAATACCTTTGCGCTTTGGAAGAGGGAAAAGAAGACGATTTGCGCGATCTTTTGAAAGAAGGGCGCCTCCGCAAAGAAAAATTGGACGGGCAGGCGGATTAAAAGTTCGTTTTTTGAACAATTTTTAAAATTTTCCGATTTTGTTTTACAGAATTGCAAAAATATGATATAATTGAAAGAGAAAATTGACTTGGGCAAAACCATGAAAAAGACGAAAATTTGCCTGCGTACGACGGGCCCGGAGCAGAGCGAAGAGATCATTGCGCAAGCGGATTGCGTTTTTTCGGAAAAGGGAAATGTATACACCTTTGCCGAAGCGGGCGTGCGCTACACGGTAACGGTCGGGCGTGCCGCCTCGATCGCAAGAGAGGGTGAAATATCCTATTTTTTGCTCCTTTCAGAAAAGGGAGAAGTCCCCGCAGAGATGAAAACGCCGTACGGCACGATCCCGTTTTTTGTCCGTTCGCACGGGATCGCTCTGTCCGCAAATGCGGGGAGGACGGTTTTTGAAGCGGAATATTCCCTCGTCTTTTCCGGCGAGGAACGAAGACACAAGATTCTCTTCGAGGCGGACGCGCCTGCCGACGAGAATGCATTTACGGAGAACAGAAAATGAAGATACGATACCTCGGGCATTCCTGTTTTTTAATGGAAGAAAAATCCCGTTTTGTGACGGATCCCTATACGAAAGTGGGGTATGAAATGCCCCGCGTTTCTGCAGACTTTATAACGTGCAGCCACGCCCATTTCGACCACGATTATTTCGCCGGCGTAACGGGCGTCAAAAAGATCATTGACGGCGAAGGGGAATTTGAAGCGGGCGGAGTCCGCATCGCGGGCAAAAAGTTTTTCCACGACGCTTCGCGGGGAGCCCGCAGGGGAACGACGATCGCCTATTCTTTTTATTTCGGAGATACGCGCGTCTGCCATCTCGGAGATCTGGGAGAGCCGTTTTCGCAGGAAAACGCCGCAAAGATCGGCCGCCCCGATATATTGATGATCCCCGTCGGCGGCGCGTATACGATCGATGCGGCAGAGGCGAAAAAATATATCGACGCCATTTCTCCCGATATCGTGATCCCCATGCACTACCGCACGCAGAAATGCACCCTCGATATTGCGCCCCTTTCAGAGTTTTTGGCGATATCGGGAAGGGAAACGGTCGTTCTCGGCGCGTTGGATACCGCCGATCTCGATAAATACAAAGGAAAAATCATTGTTATGGAGGTGAGGGAAAATGAATAGAGACGAGCATCTGTTACAGAAATTTGAGCCCGTTTTCAAATTTCTCGACGGACTGAGCGTATATGAAGTGCGCAACATTGCGCGCACGGTGGGCGTCGTTTCGCCGACGACCGCAAAAAAGGGCGAACTGATCGAAAAGATCGTAAAAGTGGAGGCAGGGCTTTCCGCGCCCGAGCCCAAGCGTTCGAACAAAGGCGCAAAAACAAAAGCGCCCCCCGTGCCGGAGGGCACGATCGCCGAGATCAGGCGCCTTGTCGGTACGGTGAAATCGCAACTTACTTATCCTGAGGATTCGGCGGAAAATACGGAGATCGTATTCAAAGACGGCAAAGAAGAGGCGGAGTTCGGGTATAAAGACGAGATCCGCTCGGGGGTCCTCGATATCCGCGGGCAGCAGGGATTCGGGTTTCTGCGCGCGGAAAACTGCGAACCGAGCAACAAAGACGTTTACGTGGCGGGGAATTTTATACGCCAGTATAAACTGCGCACGGGCGACTTTATCAGTTGCTATGTGCGCCGCCAAAACCGCGAGAGCGGCTCTCCCGCGCTGGCGGAGATCACCTCCGTCAACGGCGGCTCGGCTGAGAAAATTTTTGTCCGCCGCGAGTTTGAAGATCTTACGCCCTGCTATCCGGACGAGCGCATCGAACTCGGCAAAACGCCGAAACTTTCTCTCCGTTGCATCGATCTGATGTGCCCTTTGGGCAAGGGGCAGAGGGGCCTGATCGTGTCTCCGCCGAAAGCGGGCAAAACGACGCTGCTCAAGGATATTGCGGGTTCCATTTCGGATAATTATCCGCAGATCCACCTGATCGTATTGCTGATAGACGAGCGCCCCGAAGAGGTGACGGATATCAAAAAGAGCCTGCCGAAGGCGGAAATCGTCTATTCGACGTTCGATAAATCATCCGAGCATCACGTCAGCGTATCCGATCTGATCCTGGAAAGGGCGAAGCGCCTTGCGGAAGGGGGGAAAGACGTCGTTCTCCTTCTCGATTCCATTACCAAACTTGCCCGCGCGCACAACAACAATATCGTGCCCTCGGGCCGGCTGCTTTCGGGCGGGCTGGACGCCGCCGCGCTCTATGCGCCCAAGCGTTTTTTCGGCTCCGCGCGCAAATTCGAGGAGGGCGGTTCTCTCACCATTCTCGCCACGGCTCTCGTAGATACGGGCAGCCGCATGGACGACGTGATATACGAAGAATTCAAGGGCACGGGCAACATGGAGATCCATCTGTCGCGCGACCTTGCGGAAAAGAGGGTATTCCCCGCGATCGATCTGTACCGTTCTGGTACGCGCAAAGAGGAACTTCTGCTGGACGAAAAGGAACTCAACTGTTCGTATAAAGTCCGCAGGATCCTGAGCAGAGAGAACGCGACGGAAGGGCTCTTTGAAATGATGAAAAAGACGAAAGACAACGACGAATTTATAGCCAAAACGGACGAATGGCTGAAAATCTATAAAAACAGAGGTTAAAAAAATGGCTGAATATTACGTAGGGATCGATTTCGGCGGAATGAGCGCAAAGGCGGGGCTCTTCGATGCGAATGCGAAAATGATCGCAAAAGATACGGTCAAGACTTCCCGCGAGGACGATTATGCGGCGACGGTGGGCAAGATGGCGGGGCTCGTCAGAAAGATCTGCGCGGACAACGGCGTGGACCTGAAAGACGTCCGCCGCGTGGGGCTCGCCTCTCCCGGCGTCATTGACGGGGTGAACGGCGTCGTCGTGCGCTGGGGAAATTACGACTGGTCGGACAAGCCTTTGGCAAAAGATATGACGGATGCGCTGGGCGTTACCGTTCTGGTCACCAACGACGCGAACGCCGCCGCATACGGCGAAGCAAAATTCGGCGCGGGCAAAAGTTATGAAGACAGCATTTTCGTCACCCTCGGCACGGGCGTGGGAAGCGGCATCATCCTCGGCGGCAAACTGTACGAAGGATACTGCGGCGCCGGCGCCGAAGCGGGGCATATGGTCATCGTCGCGGGCGGGATCCCCTGCGGTTGCGGCAGACGCGGCTGTTTCGAACAGTACGCTTCGGCCAGCGCGCTCGTGCGGGACACGAAAAAGGCGATGTTCGAACATAAAGACAGCGTCATGTGGGAACTTTGCGGGGGAGACCCTGAAAATGCGGACGGCAAAACGGCGTTTTCCGCCGCGAAGGCAGGGGACGAAGCGGGTCAGACCGTCGTCAAAAATTATATCATGTATCTCGGAGAGGGGCTTTTGAACCTCATCAACATCTTCCGTCCGCAGGCGATCATCGTGGGCGGCGGGGTCTGCAACGAAGGGGAATATCTTCTCGCGCCCCTGCGCAAATATATCGGCGAAAGACTGTATGTCGGATGCGACCGCGTACCCTTCGTGCTCAACCGCGCGCAACTCGGGAACGATGCGGGCATATACGGCGCGCTTGCGCTCGCCATGAACCGTTAAATATTACGGCTTCGGGGCTATTATTGCATGTTTTCAAAAAAGAAAAAACTCGGCCTCGCGCTGGGCAGCGGAGGGGCGAAGGGAATGGCCCATATCGGCGCCCTCCGCGCACTCGAAGAGATGGGGCTCCGCTTCTCGGCCGTGGCCGGCACTTCCATCGGCAGCATCGTCGGCGCGCTGTACGCCAAGGGATATTCTTCCAAAGATATGGCGGAACTGCTTTCCCGTCTGGACTATAAAGGGCTGGCGATGTCCGTTCTGATCGCGGGGTCCGTCCAGCCCGCCCGCCGCATGCTGGACGACATTCTCGACGAAAGCGAATTTTCAGAACTTAAAATCCCCTTTGCCGCCGTCGCGACGGATGCGGAGAGCGGGGAAGAGGTGGTCCTGGACAGCGGGAATGTCGCTTCCGCCGTGCTCGCATCGGGCGCGATGCCGCCCTTTTTCAAAGGGGTGGATTTGGGCGGAAAAACATTGGTGGACGGCGCGTTTGCCAACGCCGTTCCGGGCGACGTAGCAAAAAAACTCGGCGCCGATTTCGTGGTGGGGATTTCGCTTTCCCCCGCGAAGGATTATGAAAAGACTTTTTTTCTCACCCGATCGGGCGAAAAAAAGGAGATATGCCAAAGGGGGATCGGGCGGTGCGATTTTCTTCTCGCTCCCGATCTTTCGGCGTATTCCGCGGCGAGCGTTACGGGCGCAGCGGAAATGTACGATATCGGCTACGAATGCGCGCTGCGCGCCTGTGACGATCTGATGCGTGCGCTCCGCGCAAACAAGATATCCGTTTGATTTTGGTTTTATACAGATGAAAAAGGACGAAACCGCCATAACGAACAAGCCGTCGGGCGGCGGAAAACAGAAAAACAGGCGCCTCCGTATTGCGGCGGCCGCGCTTGCGGCTGTGCTGTTGGCGGTATGCATTCTGCTCGCCGTCAACGCGTTCGTTTATCCGCTCCGCTATCTTTGGGTCCTGTTCGGAAAAGTTTCCGTACCGCCGCGCCAAGAGGGAGAATTGCGCGTACATTTTCTCGACGTGGGGCAGGGCGACTGCGCCGTCATCGAATTTCCCGACGGAAAGACGATGATCGTAGACGGCGGCGACGAAACGCGCGCATCCAGGCAGACGGTCCTGCGCTATATCCGTGCGCTGGGCATCGAAAAATTCGATTTTCTTCTTCTGACGCATACCGACGGCGATCATGCGGGCGGGCTGGACGACGTTCTCGCTCTTTACGGCGCAGATACGGCGTTTGTTCCTTACTGCACGCGCCCGTCTATCAACGATTCTTATTCTGATTTTACGCGGGCGCTTTCCGAAAGCGGAAGCAAGGCCGAAATCTCTCATCTGTATACCCATGTGCTTTCGGATACGCCTGAAAATTTTTATTATCTGACCTTCCTTTCTCCGCTGTCGCCGGGTCTGGAAGGAAGTTTTTACGACAAAGCGAATGCAGACGGCGCGACAGCGGAGGATATCAACGACGCTTCCGCCGTGTTTTGGCTGGAATATGCGGGCAGAAGCATCCTCTTTACGGGAGACATCACTTCCCGCGCGGAGGAGTTTCTCCTTTCCGCCTATACCGATCTCGGCGCCGAGGCGTTCGGCCAGACGGTGTCCGCGCCCTGGGGAGAAAAGATACGGCTTGCGCCCGAACTCGAAGATCTCGATTTTCTCAAAGTCGCGCATCACGGGTCCGCGCAGTCCTCTTCGGAAGAATTTTTACGGATGACGGCTCCCGAGGCCGCGTTCGTCAGCGCGGGCACGGGCAACGGATACGGCCATCCCTCTGCGGAAACGCTTTCCCGTCTTTCGGCGGCGGGCGCGGAAATTTTCAGAACGGACGAATCGGGAACTATCCTTCTTACGATCGGAAAAGACGGCAGTTACACCGTCGAGTATACATAAAACAAGTTTGGAGTACGATATGAAACTGACTACGGCAGGCGAGTCGCACGGAAGGGCACTCGTCGCGATCATCGAAGGGCTGCCTTCCAATCTCGAAATCGACGTTGCGGAGATCGATTCGTATCTCTCGCTTCGTCAGAGCGGGTACGGCAGGGGAGCGCGCCAAAAAATCGAGAGCGATCGCGTGCAGATCCTGACGGGGGTCCGCAACAGGCTCACGCTGGGAAGCCCCGTAACGCTCATGGTGGAAAACAAAGATTATAAAAATTGGGAAGAATTCATGTCCCCCTACGGTGCGGACGTATCCAAGAGGCGTCTCACGCGCGTCCGGCCGGGGCATGCTGATCTTACGGGCCTGTTCAAATACGACCAGACGGACGCGCGCAACATCCTCGAACGCGCTTCCGCGCGCGAGACGGCGGTCCGCGTCGCGGCGGGCACGATCGCGCGGCAGTTGCTGCGTGCGCTCGGCGTAGAGGTCACGGGATATGTGCAGAGCATAGAGCAGATCTCCGACGAGCGGCGGTATTCTTTCGATGAGATCGCGGGGCTGAAAAAATATGACCTGTTCATGCCGGACGAGGGGCTGCGCGCCGCGGCGAGAAAGCGGATCGACGAGATCTCCGAAAGCAAAGATACGGCTGGCGGGATCCTCGAACTTCGCGTCCGCGGCCTGAAAAGCGGTTTCGGCAGTTGCATGTCCTATTCTGAAAAACTCGATGCCCATCTTGCGTGCGCGCTGATGAGCGTGCAGGCGATCAAGGGCGTGGAAGTGGGGCTCGGCTTTGAGGCGGCGCGCCGCGCGGGCAGCCTCGTGCACGACCAGATCTACTATCGCGGCGGCGCATTCGTGCGCGAAACGAACAATGCCGGCGGTATCGAGGGCGGCATGTCGAACGGGGAAGAGATCGTTTTGCGGGCGGCCATGAAACCCATCCCCACCCTCATGCGCGGGTTGGATACGGTGGATTTCGACACAAAAGAGGCGTGCCGCGCCGCCACGGAGCGGAGCGATGTCTGTTCCGTCTGCGCATGCGAGATCATTCTGGAAAGCGTGCTCTGTTTCGCGCTCGCCGAAAAAGTGCTGTCCCGCCTCGGCGGCGACAACATGCGCGAGGTCAAAGAGCGCTACGACCGTCTGCCCCGCTGATACAGGTGATATCTATGAAGATCATTCATGTAAAAACGAAATCCCGCCCGAGCACCGTTTACTGCGGCGCGGGCGCCGCGGAAAAACTCTCCTCCGTTTTATCGGGAAAAGACGTCTTCGTCCTGACCGATTCCAATGTTTCCGCACTCTATCGCGACTTTATCGCGGAAAAATTCGCGGGAGCGACCGTCTGCGTCATCCCCGCGGGGGAGAGATACAAAAACAAAAACACGCTGTTTTTCGCGCTGGAAGCAATGATGCGCGCGCGGCTGAACAGAAAGTCCTGTCTGGTCGCGCTCGGCGGCGGCGTAACGGGCGATCTCGGCGGCCTTGCGGCCTCGCTGTATATGCGCGGGATCGAAGCGGTGCAGGTGCCGACCACGCTTCTGGCGCAGGTAGATTCTTCCGTGGGCGGAAAGACGGCGATCGATCACGGCGGCGTGAAAAACGTGATCGGCACCTTCTGGCAGCCGGAATACGTCGTTTGCGACCCGCTCTTTCTGCACACCTTGCCTTCGCGGGAGATCAAGTGCGGGCTGGGCGAGATCCTGAAAACGGCGCTTCTCGATCGGGATATTTTCGATAAAATTTTTCAAAACAAGGGGCGCCTGCGCGATTTTTCTTTTTTGGAAGAGATCACGGCCGACTGTGTCCGTTTCAAGGCGGGCGTGGTCGCCGCGGACGAGACGGAAAAGAGCGGCGTGCGCAAGAGCCTGAATATGGGGCATACGACGGGGCACGCGCTCGAATTGCATTACGGCAGGCGCTCGCACGGGGAATACGTGCTGATCGGCATTTGGGCAGAGAGTTTTATCGCCGAAAGGGAGGGCGTCTGTTCCGCAGAATATGCGGCGCGCGTGCGCGGCCTCGTTTCCCTTGCGGAAAAACGCATCCCGCATTTCGATGGGGTGCAAGAAGCGGCGAAAGCGGCCCTTCTGGACAAAAAGAACGGCCGGAAAGACAGCGTTTCCATGATATTGCCCAAAGCCGTCGGAGAATATGCTGAACTTTCCCTTCCGGCGGAAAAATACGCCGCGTATCTGGAAGAAATTTTCGGAGGAAATGCATGAAGATCCTGCCCCGAAGCGAATTTTTCGGTGAATTTGCCGTACCGGGAGATAAATCCATCACACACCGCGCGGTCATGCTCAACGCCGCGGCGGAAGGGGAAGCGCTCATAACGGGGGCGCTCACGGGGGAAGACTGTCTTTCCACCGTCTCCTGCATGCGTGCGCTGGGCGCCAAGATCGAAAGGGACGGAGATCGGATCCGCGTCGTCGGCGCGCCCGCCTTTGCGGACGGGCAGACGCTGTATTGCGGCAACAGCGGCACGACCATGCGCCTGCTTGCGGGACTGCTGGCAGGCAGAAACGTCCGCGCGGTACTCACAGGGGATCCTTCTCTTTCCAAACGCCCCATGGAGCGCGTCGCGGCGCCCCTGCGGCTTCTGGGTGCAGAGGTGCGCACGCAAAGCGGATTTGCGCCCGTCGAGGTCGGCCCCGCCGCGCTGAAAGGCTGTGCGATACAGACGGAAGTCGCCAGCGCGCAGGTCAAAAGCGCCGTTATCCTGGCGGCGCTCGGCGCGGAAGGGGAAACGGCCGTATCGGAGAAACTGAAAACGCGGGACCACACCGAGCGCATGCTCGGCGCGATGGGCGCACAGATAGAATTGGACGGAAATACCGTCCGCGTGCGCAAAAGCCGTTTGCACGCGGCCGACGTCGCCGTCCCGGCCGATATTTCCAGCGCGGCATACTTTATGGCGTTGGGCGCGCTGCTCGGAGAGACCTTGGTCAGAAACGTAGGCATCAATCCCACGCGCACGGGCATCTTCACCGTATTCGACCGCATGGGGGTGTCCTATGCGCTCGAAGGGGAGCGCACGGTTTGCGGCGAACCCGTCGCGGATGTCCGCGTAAAAAAATCAGCGCTCCGCCCGCTCCGCCTTAAAAGGGAAGACATGCCCTCCCTGATCGACGAGATCCCCGTCATCGCGGTCCTCTGCGCCTTTGCCGACGGGGAAAGCGTCATATCGGGCGCGGAAGAGTTGCGCGTCAAGGAGAGCGACCGCATCGCCACGACCGCAGAGATGCTTGCCGCCGTCGGCGCATCCGTTACGGCAAAGGAGGACGGTTTTGTCATTCGCGGAAAGAAAAAAATCGCGGGAGGGGACGTGGATCCCCGCCTCGATCACCGCATCGCGATGAGCGCCGCAGTCGCGCTCTGTGCGAGCGAACGGGGCGGAGAGATCAAAGACGCGGCCTGCGCGGACATATCTTTCCCGAATTTTTACAGTCTGCTCGGATAAATTTTTGCTCGCCCTGATCTGGGCGGGAAAAGGAGATAAATCGATGTTGAAACTTGCGGTGATCGGCAAGGACGTTTCCAAGTCGGACAGCGGAAAGATGCACACGTTCGACATGCGCGGGCTCGGCTTTTCCTGTTCTTACGACCTCATTTCCTGTACGGCGGAAAATTTTGACGCTGCGATCAAGCGCCTGCTTTCCGAATACGATGCTTTTAACGTGACGATCCCCTATAAACTGGACGTCATTCCCTATCTGAAACGGATCGAGGGAGACGCGAAAGTATTCGGCGCGGTGAACACCGTCAAAGACGGGATCGGCTACAATACGGACGGGGTCGGCTTTTCGCTCATGCTGGAAAACAACGGGATCGACGTGTCGGGCATGCGCGTTCTCGTGCTCGGAGCAGGGGGCGCGGGCAGAAGCGTCGTCAAAAAACTGCTCGACGCGGGCGCCGAGGTCTGCGTTTACGACGTCAGGAAAGAAAATGCCGAGCGCGTATGCGCCGAGTTTGCGGGCGCGCGCTGCCTTGCGGAACTTACGCCCGAAGAATACGGAATGATCGTCAACGTGACGGGCGTGGGCATGCACAAGACGGAGGGGATCTCTCCCGTCGGCGCGGAGATGCTCGCAAAGACCCGCATCGCCTGCGATCTGATTTATTATCCCCGCAAGAGCGAATTTCTGCGCATCGCCGAATCGTTGGGCAAGCGTATTCTGAACGGCGAGGGGATGCTCTATTACCAGGCTTATTATTCCGACTGCATCGTACTCGGCAGAGAGCCGGACGCGCAGGAGGCGAAAGCGCTCTTTGAAGCGTATTGCAAAGCACAGGAGGAAAACAAATGAAACTTTTGATCCTTAACGGCGTCAATCTGAACATGACCGGCAGGCGTGAAAAAGGCGTTTACGGCACCCGCACCCTGGAAGAGATCAACGCGGAGATCGAGGCTTTCTGCAAAGCGCGCGGAGCCGAGTGCGAGTTTTTCCAGAGCAATCTGGAAGGGGAACTCTGCACAAAGATCCAGCAGACGGATGCGGACGGCATCGTTCTGAACGCGGGTGCTTTCACCCATTACAGTTACGCGCTGCGCGATGCGATCGCCTCGGTGGATACGCCCGTGGTGGAAGTGCATATGTCCAACGTGCACGCGCGCGAAGAATTCCGCCGCCATTCGGTGATCTCCGAAGTGTGCCGCGGCAGTGTGGTCGGCTTCGGCAAAAACAGTTATATCCTTGCAGCGGAGAGTTTTCTGTTATGAATATCGTACTTTGCGGAATGATGGGATCGGGCAAGACGAGCGTCGGCATCAAAATTTCCGAACTCACGGGCATGCGCTGGTATGATACCGACGATCTGATCACCGAAAAATACGGTAAAATTTCCGATATATTCGAGTTTTACGGGGAAGAGCGTTTCCGCGGCTACGAGTCCGAAATCGTCAGGCGCGTCGCCTCAGAGGACGGGTGCGTCATCTCTACGGGCGGCGGCTGCGTCCTGCGCCCCGAAAACGCCGCGGCGCTCAAAGAATTCGGCAAGATCATCTTTCTCAAAGTGGATATCAACGTCCTGTTTGCCCGCACGGGGCATACGGGGGACGAGCGGCCGCTTCTGAAAAATACGAGTTTTGAAAAAATGAAAGCGCTGCTCGACCAGCGCACGCCCATCTATTCGAGTTGCGCAGACTTTACGATCGATACCGACGGAAAGAATATAGAGGAGGTCGCCCGCGAGATCTGCGCCGTCTGCGGCGTGAAAACGATCGGATGAGCACCGTACTCGTTACGGGCGGCTCGCGCGGGATAGGCAGGGCGATCTGTCTCGCGTTTGTCCGCGCGGGATACGACGTCGCGTTCACGTATGAAAAGTCGGACGCCGCCGCGGAAGAGACGGCCCGCCTGATCCGCGCAGAGGGGCGGGAACCGCTCGTGTTCCGTTGCGACTCGCGTGACGAACACGCCGTCGAAAAGACGGTGCGCAGCGTTTTCGGGCTGGAAGTGCTCGTCAACAATGCGGGCATCGCCCTGTATAAGCAGATCCAGGATACCTCTTTGCAGGAATGGGAGGACGTTTTTTCCGTCAACGCGGCCGGAGCATTCCTCTTCACGAAAGCGGCGCTTCCCAAATTTTTTGCGCGCGGCGGAGGGTGCGTGGTGAATATTTCCTCCGTTTGGGGAGAGACGGGCGCTTCCTGCGAAGCCGCCTATTCCGCGTCCAAAGCGGCGCTTATCGGCTTTACGAAGGCGGCCGCAAAGGAACTTGCCCCCGCGGGGATCAGGGTCAACTGCCTGTCTGTGGGGTTTGCGGATACGGACATGAACGCGCGCCTGTCTCAACAGGAAAAGAGGGACTTTTTGTCCGAAGTGCCGTTGGGCAGGGCGTGTACGCCCGACGAAGCGGCGCAGGCCGTCCTTTTTCTGGCGAAAAGCAAATATATCACGGGGGAAATTTTGCGCCTGAACGGCGGTCTGCTCGTATAAAATTCCGTTTGGTGCGGGCGGGCCGCATCGGCGGAAACGTACGAACGGCCGCCGTTTTTTTCCGTATGCGGCCTGTTTCGGGGCTGAAAATCGCAGATCGGAACTCTTTTTTGCAAAGATCGCGGAAAAATTTCGAAAAATATGCGATAAAAAAAGGTTTTTCGGGTTTTTCGTCTAATTTATTAAATGACAAACGAGAATGGGACAAGCCGCCGTGCCCGATGCGGGTACGGGCGGCGCGTTTTTTGCGGGAGGGAGGAATGGAAAGTTACGATTCGGCAAAACGCCGCACTTACGAGATGGAAGCGCAGTTTCTGTCTCCGTTCGCGCAGCGTTCTGAAAATACCAGGGGCCGCCAGCGCCGCGAAACTCCCTGCGATATGCGCACCGATTTTCAGCGCGACCGCGACAGGATCATTTACAGCAAGGCCTTCCTTCGGCTGAAAAACAAAACGCAGGTCTTTTTTTCGCCGGAAGGGGATCATTTCCGCACCCGCATGACGCACACGATCGACGTTTCGCAGATCGCCCGTTCGATCGCGCGCAGCCTCGCTCTGAACGAAGATCTTGCCGAAGCGATCGCGCTCGGGCACGATCTCGGGCATACCCCTTTCGGGCATGCGGGCGAACGTGTCCTGAACAGTCTTTCCCCCTTCGGCTTTGCGCATAACGAGCAGTCCCTGCGCGTGGTGGACGTGCTCGAAAAGGAAGGAAAGGGGCTCAATCTTACCTTCGAAGTGCGCGACGGCATCGTCAACCATAAAAAGAGCGGCAAGCCCGCCACGTTGGAGGGCAAGGCCGTCTCTCTGGCGGACCGGATCGCTTACGTCAACCACGACATCGAAGACGCGATCAGGGCGGGGCTCTTGCGGGAAGAGGAACTTCCGAAAGAGGAGATTTCCGTTCTGGGAGCCTCTTCGCGGGACAGGATCAATACGATGATCAAGTCCATTTATAAAAGCAGCGTCGGGAAAAATACCGTGGAAATGGGGGAGCGCGAGGCGAAAGCGCTGGAAAATCTGCGTTCGTTTATGTTTGAAAGAGTGTATATCACCGATCTTTCGATGAAAGAGGAAGAGCGCGCGCGCAGGATGCTCTCCGCCATGTACGATTATTTCAGTAAAAACAGGGACAGGCTGCCCGATTTTTATCTTGCCCTGTCCGAAAAATATCCGCTCGAACAGGTGTTGTGCGATTATCTTTCTTCCATGACGGACAAGTACGCGATCGCCGTGTTCGAAAATCTGTTCGTTCCGAGAAGTTGGGCGCTTCGTCAGGAGGATATCGAGGAGAATTGAAAGGTCTGATGCTTCGGAGGCTTTGAGGTGAAGGGATTCGATACCGAATTTTTGCAACAACTTAAAAGCAAAATCGACATCGTGGACGTCATTTCGTCCTACGTTTCGCTGGAAAAGAAGGGCATGAATTATTGGGCGTGCTGTCCTTTTCACCATGAAAAGACCCCTTCCTTTTCCGTCAATTCCGTCGATCAGTATTACCACTGTTTCGGCTGCGGCGCGAGCGGCGACGCGATCACGTTCGTCAGAGAGATGGAGACCGTCGACTTTATGGACGCGGTCAAAATTCTCGCCGAGCGGGCGAAGATACCCCTTCCCGATCTGAATTTCGATTCGGAAAAGACGATCGAACAGAAGAGAAAGCGGGACGCGATCCTGAAAATACTGCGCGCGAGCGCGCGGTTTTATCTGAACAACCTCAATTCGGGGCATGCGGACGCGCATATCGATTATATTCTTTCGAGAAAACTTTCCTCCTCCACCGTCCGGAAGTTCGGGCTGGGCGCGTCGCTCGATTTCAAAACGCTGCCGCAGTACCTGCTCGATCAGGGCTTCCGCCGCGAGGATATTTTGGACAGCGGCGCCGTGGTCGAATCGGACAGACATGCCGGCAGGCTGATCGACGCGCAGGGCGGCAGACTGATTTTTCCCATCATCAACGCGCTGGACGACGTGGTCGCTTTCGGCGGCAGGGTGCTGGAAAAGACGGATTTTGCGAAATACAAAAATACGCGCGAGACCTCGGTGTTCAATAAGAGCAAAAATCTTTATAACATCAACCTGCTCAAAAAGCAGAAAAAGGCGACGGGCCTGAAAAACATCATCATGGTCGAGGGGTATATGGACACGATCTCCCTCTACCAGGCGGGCTTTACCAACGTCGTTGCGAGCATGGGTACCGCTCTGACAAAAGAGCAGGCGCGGCTCGCCAAGCGCTATGCGGACGAGATCCTGATCAGTTACGACGGGGATTTCGCCGGCCAGAAGGGAGCCATACGCGGGTTGGAAATTTTGCGCGACGAGGGCGCTTCGGTGCGCGTGGTGTCTCTGCCCGAAGGGCTCGATCCCGACGATGTGGTCAAAAAATACGGCAACGACGGATACCGGAAATGTCTCGATTCCGCCATGCCTCTGACCGATTTCAAACTGGAAGTCGCGGGGCGGGGATACGACCTTTCCAAAACGGAGGAAAGGCGCGCCTATATTGCGGAGGCGCTCCGCATCATTCGCGAAGAAGAGAGCGTAAGCGTGCGCGAAGACCTTTTGAAAACGTTGCGGGACAAGACGGGCGTTACCTACGAATCGCTCAAACGCGACCTCGACAATCTTCCCGCCGAAACCCCGCCCGCGCAGGACCGCGAGCCCGTGCGCAGGGAGGATGGCGCCGACCGGAATGTGAAGGCCTGCCGCTTTATCCTCGCTTCCGTGCTGTTCGGTGCAAAATACGCAAAAAATTTCGATCTTTCGAGTGTTCGTTTTGACAATCCTGTGCATAATACTATTGCGGATTATATCGCAGACAGGCGAAAGAGGGAGGAAAAAGTCAGGGCGAGCGATCTTTTTGAAATTTTTGACGAAAAGACGCCGGAACTTTCCGAAATTCTCGATCTGAGCCTCGGGGACAATCTCGAAGGCGAGCGGGCGGCCCGGTATTTTTCCGACTGCGTTAAGACGCTGGGGCGGCAGAAGATCGAAGAGGAACTGAAAAAACTGAGCGCCGAATGCGATGCGCAGACGGATCTTGCCGAAAAAAAGCGCATCACGCGGCGCATTCTTGAACTTACCATTCAACTGAAAAACTTTTGACACTTGCGGAGGATAAAATTCAATTTATGAGCGTATCGGAACAGAAACTGAACGAAATACTCAAACAGATCATCGGCGAATACCGCCAGAAGGGCAGCATTTCCACCGACGTTTTGTGCGACATACTCGAAAAGATCGATACCGACCCCGATCAGATCGATTTTATCTATAAATCGATCGGCGAGGCCGGCATTCAGATCGTGGACGAAGACGAGCGCGATAAAGAACTTTTTGAACAGGCACTGCGCGATATCGGGCTGGACGATCCCGTCAAAATGTATCTGAAAGATATCGGCAAAGTGCCCCTTCTGTCCGCGGACGAAGAGATCGAACTCGCGCAGAAAATGCAAAACGGCGACGAAGCGGCGAAAAAGCGCCTTTCCGAAGCGAACCTCCGCCTTGTCGTATCCATCGCAAAGCGCTACGTCGGCAGGGGCATGCTCTTTCTCGACCTCATTCAGGAAGGGAACCTCGGTCTGATGAAGGCAGTGGAAAAATTCGACTATCAGAAAGGTTTCAAATTTTCCACGTATGCGACCTGGTGGATCAGGCAGGCGATCACCCGCGCCATCGCCGACCAGGCGCGCACCATCCGCATTCCCGTGCACATGGTCGAAACGATCAACCGCCTCACGCGCGCTTCGCGCATCCTGTTGCAGCAGTTGGGCAGGGAACCCACGCCCGAAGAGATCGCCGAGGAACTCAACATGCCCGAAGACCGGGTACGCGAGATCCAGAAGATCGCGCAGGATCCCGTCTCTTTGGAAACGCCGATCGGCGAGGAAGAGGATTCTCATCTGGGCGACTTCATCGAGGACGACCGCGCCACGACGCCCAGCGATTCGGTCGCGTTTACCATGCTGAAAGAACAGTTGCTGGGCGTTCTCGACACGCTTACCCCGCGCGAAGAGAAAGTGCTTCGCCTGCGTTACGGCATAGACGACGGCAAGCCCAGAACGCTGGAAGAAGTGGGCAAAGAATTCAACGTCACCCGCGAGCGCATCCGCCAGATCGAGGCGAAGGCGCTGCGCAAACTGCGCCATCCCAGCCGCAGCAAAAAACTCAAAGATTTTCTCGATTGATGAAATTTTCCGAACGCATCGAAAAGATCGGCAGCGAATGCGACGCATGCGATCTGTTTGCCGATATAGGCTGCGATCACGGTTACAGCACCGCCTATATGCTCGAAAAAGGGCTGTGCCGCCGCGCGCAGATCTCCGACATCAGCGCGAAGAGCCTTTCCAAAGCGGAAAAACTTCTGAAAAAGTATGTAGACGAAGGAAGGGTCTCCTCCGTCTGCGCCGCGGGGATGGAAAAGACCGACCCGTCTGCGGATTTTGTGCTGATCGCCGGCATGGGCGGCGAAGAGATCGTACATATCCTTCAGGCCGGATTTTTGCCCCCCAAACTGCTCTTGCAGCCGATGAAAAATGCGGACAAAGTGCGCGCGTTCCTTCTTGCGGCCGGTTATTCCGTCTTGCGGGATTACACCTTTCTCTGCGGCGGCAAATTTTACGATCTCATAAAGGCGGAAAAGGGGATCCCCTCGGACTATACGCAGCGCATGCTCGCCTACGGAAGAGACAATCTCGAAGCCCCGACGGGCGATTTTGTAAAAAAACTCGAACGGGATATAGCCGACTGCGAAAGATGGCTCGCTTCCGCCCGCACGAGGGGGAGGGAGGCGCTTTCGGCGCGGCTTGCCGATCTGAAGGAGGTTTACGGTGAAGTTACGGCAGATCTATGCGGCGATCGACGCCGCTTATCCTAAAAAACTGAGCGACGAATACGTGTCCGCTTACGGCGGGCACGATAACAGCGGCATCCTCGTAGACACGGGAGAAGAGATCTCCCGCGCCCTGTTTTCCCTCGATCTGTCGCTCGGGGCGATCGCCCGTGCGAAGGAAAGCGGCTGCCGCCTGATCGTTACGCACCATCCCGCCGTGTTTTATCCCGTTTCAAACATTTTGGCGGACGATCCCGTCGGCAAAAGGCTGATCGCCTGCATCAGGGAGGGGATCAGCGTGATCTCCATGCATCTCAATCTCGACTGCGCGCCGCTGGGCATAGACGATTGGCTTTGCCGGGGGCTCGGCGGCCGGCAGGGGAAAATATTTGAACCCCTTTCATCGGGCGGATACGGACGGGTGTGTTCGATCGCACCCTGTTCCCTGGCAGAATTTTCCGAACGGGTAAAGAAGGAATTTTGTACTTCGCGGGCGTTGGTCTACGGAACGGAAGGCAAAATTTCGCGCGCGGCGTCCTTCTGCGGCGCGGGCGTGGACGGCAGTGCGATCGCGCGCGCAAAAGAAGAGGGGGCGGACGTGATCCTTTCGTCCGACGTAAAGCACAATCATATCTGCGACATTCTGGAATCCGGGATGAAATTGGTTTCGATCCCGCATTATGCGAGCGAAAATTACGGATTCAAAAAAATATATCAGGATCTGAGCGGCAAACTCGGCGTGTCTTCCGAATATTACGAAGATGCGTTCATGCTCTGATCCGAGGAGGAACATAATGATAGACGAACTTTTGAAATATCAGGAAGCGGACGGAAAACTGCGCGCGATCGAACAGGAGATCGCCTCCACCGACGAGCGCAAAAAATACATGACCGCACGAAAATTTTTGGAAAAGGCGCCCGAAAAACTTTCTGCATTGGATGCGCGCGCGACGGAGTTCCGTCACCTTTTCGAGCAGTTGGAGAAAAAATATTCCGAAATCGCGGATACGATCAAAGATTACGAAAATCTGGACGAAATGGTCGACGAACAGGGAGGAGACATAACCTTTTATAAAAAGAACGCTTCCCAGATCGCGGACAGCCTGAAAAGCCTGAAAGCGGAGATCAACAAACTGGCCGCACAGATCGAAAAGACCGCATCCGAATATGCGGAGGCGAAAAAGCAGACGATCGCCATGCAGCGCCAGTACAAGGAGTACAAGGAAAAATACGCAAAGATCAAAGAATCGCGCGCGGCGGACGTTGCGGCGGCGGAAAAAGAACTGAAAGAACTCGCCGCGGCCGTTCCTGCGGAAACCTTAAAAAAATACGAGGCGAAGCGCAAAGAGAAACTTTTCCCCGTCGTCAGCGAGGTCAGCGGCAACCGCTGCCCGCAGTGCGGCATGGAATTGTCGCTTGCGGAACGCAGCAAACTCGAAAGCGGTTCGTTTATCGAATGCGACAGTTGTCACAGGATCCTTTTCAAGCGGAAATGATCCCGCGCCGTCGGCGCAAAGGGGTCGCACGGCGCGTGCCTGCCACCAAAGGCGGTCCGGAGCATAAAAAAAGACGCGGCAGCGGAACAAGGTTGGTTCCGCTGCCGCGTCTTTTTTCATAAAACTTTTGCCTTCACTTCGCGCGTCTTGTAAGCGTTGATGGCAAGCGAAAGTTGGTCGGGGCAGGAGGTGTTGTTTCTGCACCGTATGCCTTTCAGCGTTTCGGCGACCTCGTCGATATTTTTGCCCTCCACAAGTCTCGCGATGCCCTGCAGGTTGCCGCTGCATCCGCCTATAAATTTCACGTTGTGGATCTTGTTTTCCCCGTCCACGTCAAACAAGATCTGGCGCGAGCAGGTGCCCTTTGTATTGTAAGTAAACATGACTTAAACCTCTTTGGTCAATCGACCAGATTTTCATAGATCACGGCGTAAACGTCCGCCGCTTTCAGTTCCCATTTTTTGTAAATATTCTGCGCGGTCTTTCTGTCCGGAACCACAAATTTCAGTTCCAGGATAGGCTGCGCGGGGGCAAGGATGCGCAGAAACACGGTGTACGTTCCGTCTTTGTTTTGGTAATAGTCTGATTTGCATTCCTGCCTGTTGCGGTAACGCGCGCTGTTGTTTTTCACGAAAACGGAAATTTCTTCGCGCGTGCTTTTGGGGATATTGATATAAAAATTCGCAAGGCAACTTCTGCCGTCGGGGGTGATGGTGTAGAGCGTATCGTCGTTCGTCTCGACGGTGCAGATGAATCCGTCTTCCAGAAGTTGGTTTATGATCATTACGCAGTCCATATAATTGATCCAGTCGTTGCTGGTGGAACACATATCGATCAGCGTCTTTTCGGACAGTGCGCTCTCCATTTTGTCAAAGACGAAAAGCAATATTAACTTGTTTATGAAGGTTTCGCCCTGAATCTGCATGAATGTGTCCCTGCGTAAAAATCTTTAATCCCTTATGTGCGGACAAAAAATCCGCTTTTTGAAGAAAAGCGGATCGTCTGTCTGCCCGAAGCCGTATTTTGCAGCCGCCTTAAACTCAAGCGAATTTTTTCAAAGCGGCGAGAAGATCGTCGCAGTTGTCCGAATGGATCTCGACGATCAGCGGTTTGGAAAGGTCGAGGGAGAAAATTCCGAGAATGGATTTTGCGTCCACGACGTATTTATCGCTTTTCAAATCGATTTCAAACGGGTAATCCTGCACGATTTTAACGAATTCTTTTACGTTTTGTGCCATCTGAAGAGAAATTTTGACCGATTTCATTTGAGTTACCTCCAAAATCATTTTCTATATTATACATAAAAAAAAGCGGAAAATCAAGATATTTCCCGAAAATAAGTTAATAAAAAGAAAATTTTGTGCTATAATGATACCCGAGTTGAAAAACTTATAAATTTTGCACATAAAAAGGAGAACGCCATATGGATACGGATATGCGGCAGATCGATGCGTTTTTGCAAAAATGCGATGAAGTCATGCAGTCGAAATTCATCATCGCCGACACCAAGATCAGCGATCTGCTCAAATCGATCGCCTCGAGCGATCTCCTTTATGCGTTTTTCCGCGAGGCGACGAAAAATTTCGATTATCCCGCCGCGCAGAAAAAATATATGAATTATATGCCCGAGGGCACGGCGGGCAAGCGGAAACTTCTGTTTCCCGAAGATCCCGAAGAGCGCCTTGCGTTCGTGTTCTGCCTTCTGGTCGATTTCGATAACAAGCGGATCGATCTGTCCGATTTTCTTTCGGAATATTTTTACGAAGACGGCAGCGTGTACGAAAGTTTTTACGCCTTTTGCAATCAGGTGATCAAACCGTTCAAAAATGCGGTCAAGGTCATGTTCAGGGGCTGGCAGGCGCCGCGCGCGGAATCTTCCGCCTCGGAAAATTTTTCCGACCTCGTCTCCCGCGAGCGGGAAAAAGTTTTTGCCTCCCGCCTGTCCGATCGGGATAAGGTGGACGGAATGCTCATCCTGAATGCTTTGGCTGCCGCCGACCGTTCGCAGGAAACGATCGTCGCGGGCCTTTTGGGCGGATATCGCTGTTTTGTCGCAAAAACGCGCTTCCAGAGCGAATCGACCCGTCCGCTTCTCGATATCCTTGCAGACCTGGAGGCAAGATTATGACTTTCGGAGAAAGGACGGTATCGAAAAATTACGTTTACCGCGGAAAGATCCTGAATGTGCGCTGTGACGACGCGCAACTTCCCGACGGAAAGCCCTGCAAGCGCGAAGTCGTCGAGCACGGGGGCGGCGCGGCCGTGCTGTATGAACAGGACGGAAAAATTTTGCTCGTCAGGCAGTACCGCTACGCATACGGAGAAGAACTTTTCGAGATCCCTGCCGGCAAACTGGACGCGGGGGAGGACCCCGCCGCTGCAGCCGCGCGCGAACTGGAGGAAGAAACGGGGTTTTCTCCCGAAAAGACGGAACCGGTCTGCACGGTCTACCCCTCTCCGGGATATACGAACGAAAAGATCTATATTTTCCGCGCCGTCGGCGCGAAAGAGGGCGCGAGCCATCCGGACGAAGGAGAATTTCTCTCCGCGGGCTTCTATCCGGCGGAGGAAGTGCTCGCGATGATCGGCCGCGGTGAGATCAGGGACGCAAAAACGATCATTGCCGTCCAGCATTATTTTCTGACGAAGAAAGCGTAATATAAACATTAAAAAGCCGCCGCAAAGGGCGGTTTTTTGTTGCAGGTGAAACGGAGCGGACATTTTCAGGATACGCGAAGGGGCGTTTTTTGTGCCGCGGCGGGCAGATTCGCGGCACAAAAAAGCGCGCGCCCGTTTGCGGGCGCGCGCCGATGTCGGAGTTTTGCGTGAATTTCCGCTATTTATTTGCAGCAGGAACCGAACATATTGCAAAGGCCGCCCTTTTTGATGACGCAATAAACCGCGGCAAGGATGAGAGGCAGGTAGCAACTATTGCAAATGCTTTCCAGGGTGCCGTTTCCGCAGCAGCAGAGGATCAGCAATATGATGAGGATCCACAAGCAGGTATTATTACCGAAAGTTCCGAAACAGTTCATTAATTCATTCCTCCTGAAATTGTCTACTGCAGGGCGGATATGTAAAACGAAAGCCCCTTGCAGTAACCTTATGTTTGCGGCAAAAATCCGCTCGGTGTCAAACGGTCCGTAGGATGGGCGCGGATCTTTAACCGTTATACTCATATTTACGGCGCGGCGCGGAAAAATGTTACAGCCGATTTCATAACTCTTGCGTAAAACGCATAAAATAAGAGTATTGCAGAGCAATTTTTGCGGCAAAATCCCGCACGGAGGGGCGCGCCGCGTGTTTTCACTTTCATTTGCTTGCTAAAAGCGACATTTTATGATAAAATAAAGGGCGCTCTCAAAAAGGGCGTTGCAAGGCGTAAGCAGGGGGGGACAAGCGCGCCTTGCCCGAAAACCGATATGCGCGGGCAGACACCGTGATCGGGCTGACCCGTTATGCGCATAAATACTTATTTTTTCACGGATATTCCCGAAGGGAAATCCGATGGAGGTCTTTATGACAAAGAAGCGTTTTTTCACTTCACGGAACATTGCCTTTCTGGCTGTTCTCCTGGCTCTCGTGATCGTGCTCCAGTTGTGGGGCAGCGCGATCAAGATCGGCACTACCAGCCTGAGCCTCGTGCTCATCCCGATCGTGCTCGGCGCGGTGATGATCGGCCCCCTTGCGGGCGCGTTTTTGGGCTTTGCGTTCGGGCTTGTGGTGCTTATCGTCGGTATCACGGGCGTGGATAACTTTACGTTTATCCTGTTCACCGACCACCCCGTCCTCACATCCGCGCTCTGCCTGGTTAAAGGCACGGCTGCGGGGTTGGTCGCGGGATTGTTGTTCAGGCTGATCCAGGGCAAAAACCGGTATGCGGCAGTCATCACGGCCGCGCTCTCCGCTCCCATCGTCAATACGGGGCTGTTTATTCTCGGGGCCCTGCTCATGAGCGGAACGCTGAGCGCCAATTTTGTAAGCGAGGGATCTTCCGTCATTTACTTTCTCGTGATCGGCTGCGCGGGCGTAAATTTTTTGATCGAATTTGCGGTCAATCTCGTGGCGTCGCCCGCGATCTATACGGTTGCGGAGGTCGTCAAGCGTTCATTCCGCAGCAAAAAAGGTGCGCCGCGCAAAAAGGATGAATCGGACAAAAACGATGTTTCCGCCGGAAGCGGCGACGAAAACATCAAGCGGTCGGCTGACCGGAACAATGCGGATAACGGTATAATTTCATGATACTTTGCATAGACGTCGGAAATACGAATATTAAATACGGGGTGTTCGAGGGAGACAGGCTCATCGTCAGTTTCCGCGTCGCCACCGATTTGAAGCGCACGAGCGACCAATACGGTACCGCCCTGATCGATATGTTTGCCGTCAAGGGGATCAAACCCGGCGACATTGCCGGGGCGATCGTATCGTCCGTCGTGCCCCCGCTCAACTATACGATCACGCATATGTGCACAGGTTATCTGGGCGTCGAGCCTCTCGTCGTCGGCGCGGGGCTGAAAACGGGTCATAATCTTCGGGTGGACGACGCGCGGGAGGTCGGCGCGGACAGGATCGTGAACGACGTCGCTGCGATCAAAAAATACGGCGCGCCGCTGATCGTCATCGATTTCGGTACGGCGACGACGTTTAACGTCATCAACGAAAACAAAGAATTTATCGGCGGAGCCGTCGCGCCCGGTATGCGCGGGTCTATGGATTCCCTCGTATCGGGAACGGCGAAACTGCCGCGCGTCGAGATCGAAACGCCGAAAAGCGTGATCGGCAAAAATACGACGACCAATTTGCAGGCGGGGCTGGTTTTCGGTTTCGCGGGGTTGGTCGACTACATCGTCAGAAGGACGAAAAAGGAAATGAAGCGCCCCGATATGAAGGTGGTCGCCACGGGCGGGTTCAGCGAGATCATCGCCAAAGAAGTGGCCTGCATCGACTACGTGGACAAACTTCTCACGCTCAACGGATTAAAGATATTATACGATTTGAATCGTTCGGAGGATAAAAAATGAAAAACGTCGGGGTAGCCATTCTCGGTTTGGGGGTCGTCGGCAGCGGCACGTACAAGATCTTGCGCGACCACAGGGAATTCTACAAAGAGACGCAGGGCGTAGACCTGTCCGTAGAGGGCGTATTGGAGATCCGCAAGGAAAAGGCGCTCGCGCTCGGCATCGAAGAGAGCAAAATTTATGACAACATAGCCGAGATCGTGAGCAATCCGAATGTAGATATCGTCGTCGAGGTCATCGGCGGTGTCGAACCCGCGAAAAGTTTTGTCCTTGCGGCGCTGCACAGCGGCAAAACGGTCGTCACGTCCAACAAAGAACTGTTCTGCAAATACTGGCACGAGTTGGAAAAGGCGGCCAAGCGCACGAATGCGGGCCTCTATTTCGAGGCGAGTTGCGTCGGCGGCGTGCCCATCATCCGTACGCTGATCGACGGCATGCAGGCAAACGTGATCAGCAATCTGACGGGCATCATCAACGGCACGACCAATTATATCCTGACCAGAATGACGCGCGAGGGCGCAAATTATCAGGACGTTCTGAAAGATGCGCAGAAACTCGGATACGCCGAGGCAAACCCGTCCGCGGACGTGGAGGGGTACGACGCCGCGTATAAACTTTCCATCCTTTCCAGCCTTGCTTTCCATAAAAAGGTGCCGCTCGACAAGATCTACCGCGAGGGCATCACCGAGATCCAGTCCTGCGACATCGCTTACGGAGACGAACTCGGCTATACGCTCAAACTTCTGGCGATCGGCAAGAACGGAGAGAAGGGCATCGAGGTGCGCGTGCACCCCGCGTTCATCCGCAAAGACCATCCGCTCGCGTCCGTGAACGACAGTTTCAACGCGGTGTTCCTGAAAGGGGATAGCGTGGGGGATATCATGCTTTACGGCAGGGGCGCGGGCGATCTGCCCACCGGCAGCGCGATCGTTTCCGACGTCATTTATGCCGCCACCCATTCGGACGTGAAGTATGCCACTTTCAAAAACACGCAGCAGGCGGAGCCGGGTGTTAAATTCGTCAACGATTTCCGCAGCCGCTATTATATCCGTTTTACGGCAAAAGACAGAGCGGGCGTTCTGGCAAAGGTGGCAGGCATCCTCGCAAAATACAATATCAGCATCAGCGATCTGATCCAGAAAGGGGAGGGGTGCGAAAATCTGCCCATCATCCTCATCACGCACGAGACGAACGAGTACTCCGTCCGCCGCGCGCTGGAAAAGATCGGCATGCTCGACGACGTCGTATCCGTAGACGCGACCATCCGCGTGGAATCTTAAACACAATCGACAAAAAGCAGCCTTTCCGTTCGGTCGGAGGGGCTGTTTTATTTTTATAAATTCAAAAAAGTTTCGTTATTATGCAAGAAACGATTGCCTTTTCGGGCATGAAATGATATTATAAAAGCATATTTTGCATAAATATTCGAAAAAGGGTACCCTTTTTCGGACCTTGCGTCCGAAAAATCGCCTTAATCGAAAAAAAAGAGAGGTTTCAGTGCTTATGAAAAAGATTTTGGCAGCCGTTGTATCGGTTTTGCTCGTCGCGGCGATGGCGGTTTCTTTCGCCGCTTGCAGTAAGGAACCGCAGGTAAAAGTGATCGAAATAGATCTTTCCAATGAACAATACGGTGTTGCGATTCAAAAAGGCGATACCGAAATGAAGGAAGCGATCGACGAAGTTATAGCACAATTATTGGGTGACGGCGTTGAATATAACGGAGAAAAGGTGACGTTTGCTTCGTTGTATGCCGCAGAAATGGAAGCGTCGGAAGAGGGCAGATTGATCAGTATCGGAAATGTTAAAACAGAAAGTACGAATCGCGCCAATGAATTGGTCGTTGCAACAAATGCAGACTTTGCTCCGTTTGAATACATTGTAGGGGATTCTTTCGGGGGAATCGATATGCAGGTTGCTAAATTGCTTGCTGAAGGAATGGGAAAAGAGTTGGTTATTCGCCATATGGATTTCAACTCAGTGTTGCCTTCTGTCGCTTCGGATATGGCCGATATAGGTCTTGCGGGGCTTACCATTAACGATGAAAGAAGACTGACGGTAGATTTTTCTGATCCTTATTATGATACCACGCAACGTATCGCCGTACGCGCCAACGATACAACTTTTGATAACTGTAAGACAGAAGAAGATGTCGTAAACACTCTGAAAAGCCTAACAAATGTATCGGCAGGGGCGGCAAGGGGACAGACCGGATATTTTTATCTTATCGGAAATGAAAGTTTTGAATTTGAAGGATATCCGAATCTTGAAACAAAAATGTATACTTCGATCGGAAATGCCGTTCAGGATCTTGTTTCCGGCGGTGTACAATTGGTTTGCGGGGACAAAGACACTTTGGCTGCCGCTGTAAGAGGCGTGAATAGGTAATCATTAGTATGGGCGCACGGATTGAACTTTTTTTCAGATACTTAACGGAATATGGATATTATAAAATAATATTGACGGGCCTGAAAAATACATTGATCATTGCCGTGTGCGGTTTGTTGATCGGTATTGTACTCGGTACTCTCGTTGCTGCTGTAAAAATTGCCTCTGCTCGTAATCGTGTGGCTAAGGTTTTTTCGTATATCGGCGATGTTTATACCAGTGTGTTTCGCGGGACCCCGATCGTTGTTCAGTTAATGATATTCCACTTTATAATATTCAAAGGAACAGATTTAAGCGATTTATTAAGGGTTGTCCTTGTTTTTGGCTTGAACAGCGGTGCCTATGTCGCCGAAATCATGCGCGGCGGTATTTTGTCCGTCGATATCGGGCAGACGGAAGCGGGCAGAACACTTGGTCTTTCGTATACCACTACGATGCTTAAAATCGTTTTCCCGCAGGCTGTCAAAAATGTGATTCCCACGCTCGGAAACGAATTGATTGCGCTTACAAAAGATACCTCTGTTGCGGGTTATGTTGCTACAATGGATTTGAATGCGGCGTTTTCGGCAATAGCAGGGGCTACTTACGATGTTATGATTCCTTATATTATGCTGGCAGTGGTTTATTTCGTGATTGTAATTATCATGGCAGCGTTGGTTCGCCTTGTGGAAAGGAGGATGAGAAAGAGTGAAAAACGCTGAAAAGGCCTCCAAATTTGCCAAGACGGAAAAAACGCCCGTAGAACCTTACGATCCTGCGGCGATGCTCGAAGTGCAGCATCTGACCAAAAAATTCGGAGACCTTACCGTGCTCGACGACATCAGCGAAAAGATCGTGCAGGGAGAAAAGGTCGCCGTGATCGGCCCTTCGGGAAGCGGAAAGAGCACGTTTCTGCGTTGCCTCAACGTGCTTGAAGACCCTACCGACGGCTACGTATTTTTTGAGGGGAGCAATCTTTGCGACCTGAAAGTGGACATCAATCTTCTGCGCCGCAGGATGGGCATGGTTTTCCAGCAATTCAACCTGTTCAACAATATGAACGTGCTGAAAAACATCACGCTTGCCCCCGTGCACGTCGGATTGCAGGATTTAAGAAAGGCAAAGACGAAAAATCTGTTTATCCGTATCGCCAATCTTTTCCGCGGAGAGGGGAAGAAAAAACCTCTTATTCCCATAGAAAAGAGCGCAAAAGAGATCAAAGAGGAAGCGAAGGAAAACGCGATGCGCCTGTTGGAACGCATCGGGCTTGCGGATAAAGCGAACGTATATCCGTCCACGCTTTCGGGCGGACAGCGCCAGCGCATCGCGATCGTGCGCGCGCTTGCGATGAATCCGAAAGTCATGCTGTTCGACGAACCTACGAGCGCGCTCGACCCCGAAATGGTGGGCGAAGTGCTCGAACTGATCAAAGAACTTGCCGACGAGGGGATGACGATGATCATCGTCACGCACGAAATGGGGTTTGCCCGCGAGGTCGCCACCCGCGTCATGTTCATGGACGGCGGCAAGATCGTCGAGCAGGGCCCGCCCTCCGAAATTTTCGGGAACCCGAAAAACGACAGGCTCAAAGATTTTCTTTCCAAGGTATTATAAAATCGGTTGCATTTCAATAAAAACCCCGAGAGAAAATGAAGTGAACCCCAAAGTTTGGACAAAAAATTTAATTAAAATGCTTGGTAGTGAG
>ERZ1106952.17-NODE-17-length-157863-cov-34.874873_pt1 | contig 157863 bp, 153 predicted proteins | sample MGYA00403677_ERZ1106952 | MGnify/ENA primary metagenome ERZ1106952 (study PRJEB35170, sample SAMEA104062415) | human gut metagenome | biome: human gut; feature: human-associated habitat; material: faeces | place: Denmark | collected 2012-05-14 ... | reverse complement strand
ATTGCCGGCGGGGGCTTTTGAATCCTTCTCTGTCCGGCCGTCAGCGCGACCGTTTTCCCGTCATGGATTCTACTTCAATTTCAACCATCAGAAAGCGATCCCACGCCTGCCTGATCTCCGCGCTTCCGTCCCTGCCCGGCGCATACCGCGCGGAGAGCAGCGCGATCGCCGCGCACTTTTCCTCGCCGTCCAGAATACGCGCGCGCCCGAAGCAGATGACGCTCCGATAACGCGCGGTAAACGCCTCCGGCACGACCTCGTCCATGCCTACCGCACAGAAAGAGACCTTGCTGCATTTTTTAATCGCGTCCGCCTTATGCCCCTCTGTGGCGGAATGGAAGTAAATTTTCCCCGCACGGTAAACGTAACTGACGGGCACGGCATAGGGATAGCCTTCATCGCCCGAGAGAGCGAGAACGCCGGACGTGCAGCGCGCGAGAATCTTCTCGCATTCCTCTTTGGGCAACGCCTGCCCCTTTCTTCTCATTTCCCGGAACAACTTTTCTCCTCCTATGCTGCGCCCCGGCAGATTGCCAGCGACCAGTCCGCAAACATCCGCCAGACGGCGGGCACGCTCTCGTTCAGCAGGCGGGAAATCGCTGCAAAATCGAACGCATACGTATTTTTTACGCCGGATGCGCTCGCATAGAGCGCGCCTTCGGCATGCGTGACGCCCAGCGCGATCTCTGCCGCTGCATAGTCCCCCATGGCGAAATACTTACCGATCGCCAGCGCGCCGAAAGAAAAGCCGCCCAGCGAGACCGCCCCCATGGAAAACATCCCGACCGCAATCGCCCCCAGCGCGATCAGGCCTGCGGCGACCGTTCCCGCGGCAAAGACGCCCAGACACAGGCACCCCAGCGCCAATAGCCCCAGCGACAGGATTCCCGCCGAGAAAAGCCCGGCGGACAGCAAGCCCGCGGAAAAAACGCCGGCGGAAAGATTCCCCACCGCGAAAAAACCTTTGGCACGGTAAAAGCCTATGCCGATGTTGATGTGGACGAGGGGCAGATTGCCGATCTTGCGCCGGCTCACGTATTCATAATGCCAGCGCCGCGAAGGATGCTGCCGTTCGGCGGGAGAATCCTTCCCGGTCAGAAGATAGTCCACGGTGACGCCGTAAAGCGATGCGATGCGGATGAGTTTCTCCGTCTCCGGATAGGCGAGTCCGCTCTCCCAGCGGGAGACGGATTGGCGCGTCACCTCCAGCAGCTCCGCCAGCTGTTCCTGCGTATGTTGGCTCGCGCGCCTGAGCGCGCTGAGCCGGTCTCCGAACGTCATAATCAACTCCTGATTTTTTGAACTGAAAACAGTATACCCCGAAAGAGAGTGGAAACGCAACCGCGTTTGGTTTTCTTTTTGTAACGTTTGGATTGCGCTTTTGTTTATCGGTATAAAATATCGAAATTTACGGTCTCGTAAAAGAGCGCTTCCACTTCTCTGCGGTCGTGCGTCAGCGAAAGAATCCACATCAGCTTCGTGACCGCGGCCTCCAGCGTCATATCGTACGTCTCCAGCACTTCAAAGCGGCTCTTTGCGGACTGCCCCACTTCGTACACGCACATGTCGCTCCCCTCGTTGGGTACCTGCGTGCACATGACCAGGATCTTCCCCTCGCGCACCCGCCGTTCGATGATCTCGCCGAACGTATAATATTCCCCGTCCGGAATGCCGCCCGCGCCGAAGCTCTCGATCACGACGGCGTCGAAGAGCTGAAAATAATAATCGAGAATATCCGACGGCACGCCGGGGATCAGCTTGAAGACGCCCACTTTGCTGTTCAGCTTCCGGAAAAAACGCGGCTCCCCCGCGCAGCGCTGCTCGTTATAGCGGATGACGCGCCCGTCGCGCACGGCGGCGAGCTCGGGAAAGTTGATGCTGGAAAAGGCGTTATAGCTCTTCGTTCTCGTCTTTTTGGCGCGCGTCCCCGCGATGACCTTGCCGTCAAACACGATGGAAACCCCGGACGAGCGCTCGTCCGAAGCGTACGCAAGGCTGTCCAGAAGGTTGGTGCGCGCATCCGTATCTTCCCGGTCGATGGGGCGCTGAGCCCCCGTGAGCACGATGGGCTTGGGGCTGTTCTGGATCATATAGGACAGGACGGCGGCAGTGAACGCGAGCGTATCCGTGCCGTGGCAGATCACGAATCCGTCGTACTGCCCGTAGTGCTCGAATACGGCGGAAGCGATCGTCTCCCAGTCCCGCGGGCACATATTGGTGCTGTCGATGTTCATCAGCTGCAGCGCGGTCACGTTGCAGAACCGCCTGCTCTGCGGGACGTAGCGCAGCAGTTCCTCCGCGTTCATGCCGGGCTTCAGCCCGTTTTTGCCCAACTTGCTGACGATCGTTCCGCCGGTGGCGATCAACAAAATACGCTTCATTTTTTCACCTCCGCTCTATTGTACTATATTTCGGGAGAAAAGTAAATTTCCTTTACTGTTCTGAAAAAATTTGTTACAATAAAATCATGAAAATCTTTTTGATCTGTTCCAAACGCTTCTATCCGGATCTCCCGCCCGTCAGGAAAGCGCTCGAGCGCGCGGGGCATACCGTTGTGCTCCCCAACAGCTACGACGCGCCCGAGACCGAATCGCGCCTGCGCGGCACCCCCGAACACGCGGCGTGGAAGGCGAAGATGATCCGCCGCAGCGAAGCGGTGATCGGGGAATCGGACGCCGTGCTCGTCGTCAACAACGAGAAGGACGGCGCGAAAGGCTACGTCGGCGGCGCAACTTTCCTGGAAATATACGACGCGTTCCGCCTGGGAAAGAAAATTTTCTTTCTGAACCCCCTGCCCGAAGGCATGCTGCGGGACGAACTCATCGGGTTTTCCCCCGTCATATTGAACGGCGACCTCTCGAAAGTAACGGACCCGGCACTGTCGTAATGCGCCGTGTCGCGTTCCCCCGCAGGCGCTTTTTGCAAATTTTTTCCGACATCAGGCACAAAACCCGCGGAGGATTCTTCTAAACGCCACAATATTATGTGTTTAGTGTATATTATTTTCACATAACATAGTATGTATTGATACATTTTACGCTTTTTTTCATGTAGAATATGCTCCATGAGCACATTCGGAGATAACCTGAGAGAAGCGCGCAAAGCGAAAAACCTCACACAGGAATCGCTGGCGGATGACATCGAAACGACACAGCAATATATCAGCGAATGGGAACGGAATAAGAGCGAACCGACTTTGTCTTTCATCCTGAAACTGCTCAAGGCGCTGGATATCAGTTTCGACGAACTCCTCGACGGCGTGGAGCCGCGGAAATAATCCGCCGGACCAATTAAAAAACAACTAAACTTTTGATAACAAACCAATCCGCGCGGTACGGGTGAAATTTGTTCGTACATTCCCGCACCGTTTTGTCGCTATGTTCCTGATAACCGTATCGTGAAAGGCCGCCGCTCGCGGTCTTTTTTTGCGGGACGAAGCGGACGCCGCAGGGCCTCTGCGCTCTGAAACAGCGATGCGCCCGGCGGAATCGCCGGGCGCATCGCTTGCAAATTGATTTTTTCCGCGGGATCCGCCGCGATTGTTAAGCGTTCAGCGCGGCCTCCGCTTCGCGGTAGCTCATATCGTTCAGGTTCTTCAGCTCGTAGAACTTTCCCTTTTTTGCCATCAGCTCCTCGTATGTACCGATCTCCACCGCCTCGCCGTTTTCCATGACGACGATGCGGTCGGCGTCCCGGATGGTGGAGAGCCGGTGCGCCACGATGAACGTGGTGCGCCCCTTGATGAGCGAGGAAATCGCCTTCTGCACGTGGTATTCGGAAATATTGTCCAGCGCGCTGGTCGCCTCGTCCAGAATGAGGATCTTGGGGTTGCGGATGAGCGCGCGCGCAATCGTGATGCGCTGTTTCTGCCCGCCCGAAAGCCTGCCGCCGTGTTCGCCGATCTGCGTATCCAGTCCCTCGGGAAAATCTTTGACGAACTCCTCCACGTTCGCCATCTTGACGACGCGCTGCAGGTCCTCCTCGGTATAGCGGTCCAGCCCGTACGTAATGTTTTCCCGCACGGTGCCCGCAAAGAGAATGCTGTTCTGAGGAACGACGGAGATAAAGTGGCGGTATTCGCTTAAATCCACTTCGGAGAGGGACTTCCCGTCCACCGCAATGGTGCCGGAAGCGGGCTTCAAAAACCCGATGATCATATTCATCAGCGTGCTCTTCCCCGAACCGGAAGAGCCGACGACCGCGATACATTCGCCGGGGGCGACGTGCAGATCGAAATTCTTGACTACGTGCTGATCGGAATCCGGATAGCGGTAGCTCACGCAGTTGAAATCCACCCGCCCCGTGATCTCGGGGGGATTCACGCCGATGTGCGTCTCCTCGATGTCGTTGGTGTTCATGATCTCGGAGATGGAGTGAACGGAATCCACGCCCTGCACCAGCTGCGGCATGATATTGATGAGCAGCAGAACGTTGTTGTTGATGGAGGAAAACAGGGACTGGTAGAGGACGATATCCCCCACGTCGATCTCCCCGCGGAACGCGAGGTACGCGCAGAACGCCAGACACACGCCGCTCAGCAGGTTGGAGAGCACCCAGGCGACGGAGCCGAAATAGGCGTTCGTCATATCCGCCGACCGCCCGGATTTTTTCAGCCGGTCGATCTGCTTCTGAAAATCGTTGTATTCCTTCTCTTCCAGCCCGTGCGCCTTGGTCACGACCAGCATTTCCATGATGGTGGAGAGCTTGCCGGCGACCTCCTCGCTGTCCTTGCGCAGCGTGCGGAAATTCTTGCGCATCTTCTTGTTGAAGAGCATCGCGAGCGCCACGTTGACGGGGATCACGACCAGGAAAAACACCGTCATGATGCGGCTGTTATAGAGCGAAATCCCGATGGAGATCAGCACGCCGAAAATCGACGGCAGAAGGTTATTCTGAATGTTGGAAATCAGAGCGTCCATGCTCTCCACGTCGCGCAGAAATTTTGACTGGATCTTGCCCGTCTCCATCTCCTTGTGGTAGGTAATGGAGAGCCGCTGCAGCTTTTTGACGACCGCGCTCCTGGTATTCGCGCTGTTTTCGCGGAACATCTTGGAACAGATCTTCGCCCACAGCATGTGCATGGGAATATTCTGTACGATCAGCACCGTCAGAACGACCGCGTTGACCACGACGCTCCGGATCGCATCCGAAAGCTCCATGCTCCCTTTCAGATAGAACGTGAGCGTGTTGATGATGTTGGTGGTCACGATGGGCGTTGCCCAGACGGGCGACGCCTTGATGATATAAACGACGGAGCTCCAGAAAAGGGACCAGAAATTTTTGCGCAGAACCCTGCCCAAAAAGCGGCTCTTTTTCTTTCCCCTGACTTCTTTTTCCTGAAAAAGATACTCGTACTCGGTTACGTCGTTCTCGAAACGACGTTTTTTCTCTTTCATAACCCTTCCCGGCACGATGTGCCGGCTCCCTGATCTTTTTTCTTGATGTTTTAAGATTATATCATACGCCCCCGCCGAAAGCAATCGTTTGGCGATAAAAAAAAGAAAAGAGGACAAGTTTTTTTCACCGCCCTTTTTCCGCTGCCGGAAGGGATCGGACGGCATCAGCCCCGCGGCAGTTTTCCCGTCCGTCAGGAAGAAGAAACGCGGTTTCTCGTCCCGCCGAAAGGCGAAAAAACACCTGAGAGCGTTTTTTTTGGGTATATCTCTTGTCAACTTCTCCGCTTCATGGTATAATGTGCGTGATATGCAGGAGCTTTACCACTACAACATCGAAGACTTTTATCGTTTTACCCTATCGGAAAGCGAACTGATACTCGAACGCCGCCCCGCACGGGGCGAAGAAAAAACGGCGACAGAGCGGATCCCCCTCGAGGACGTGACGGCGTGCGCCCATACCGAACTCCATCTGAACCGGGACGGAACGCCGTATCCGCTCATCGCGCTTACGATCCGCTCCGCCGGATTTTTTGATCAGGAGGAGGGCGAACAGCAGATCTACCCCGCCACGCCCGAGCTCGTGCGCGATCTGGATGCGCACCATGTGCCGATTATCGACCGGGTAAAGCTGCAGCGCGCAGCCCCCGATCTGGAATCCCCGAAGCAGGTCTTTTCCAGGACGGACGGGGCGGGCGAATATATCCTCATTCTCTCCCTGCTGCTCGCCGGAACCGGCGCCCTGACCGGCTTGCTCTGGGCGCTGGCGGGCCCGGCGGCAGGCGTCGCCGGGCTCGTCTGCGGGATCGCCGCAACGCTCTTTTACGCTCTGAAAAAAGCGCCCCTCAGGCGCTGCAGCCGCTTTTACGACGGCTTTTTCACCTTGGAAGAGCGCGGGCCGCTCTATCGGGATTATATTATCCTGTACGATGAAGACGTGCTGAATTTCACTTTGATAAATGAAAATATTTTACTGGAGACCGAACTGCAGTACGTCGCCCTCCCCGGCGACGCGCCTTTGCTGAAAGCCCTTTCCGAGCGGCTTTCAGCCGTCTACAACGAAAGCGGAAAGACCCTGGACGAAATCCGCGGGATTTTCTGACGCGCATGCAGTCGGGGTTCTTTTCCGAGGAGGAAACACATGTTTGCTTTGCGCACGCAAAAACCCGTTCTGCTCCTTTTGCTCGCAATCGCCGGTCTGGCGGCGGGGCTGACGCTCATCCTGCTGGGCGGAAGACTCATCGACGTCTTTCACTACATCGTGGGGGCGTTTTCCTTTGCCTCCGCGGTCGTCTCGTTTATCTCCGCGTACCTGCTGCGGGATAAGCCGAATTACCGCGTGGCGATCGGCGTGATGCTGATCGCGCTGAGCTTTCTCACCGTCCTGTCCCCGCATTCCCCCGTGTTCGTCTGCGTACTGTGGGGTATACTGAGCATCGTGAAGGCGGCGTTCGGCATCGACAAGTGCGTCAAACTGCGCATGAAGGGCGGCCGCTGCGCGTACAAATTTTTATTCGACTTTATCGAACTCACGCTGGGCATCGTGCTCCTGCTGGAGCTGACGGACGCGCTCGGGCACCACATTCTGTTTCTCGGCGCGGCACTTACCGTATACGGGCTGGAATACCTGCTGCGGTTCTGGTATGCGCTGCGCAGAAAGAAGGAGGAAAAAGAGCGGGAAAGCGAACCCGCCGCAAAGGAAGCCGCCTCTTAAACGGCGGGACAAAGCGCCCGCCGCGCTCGTTATTTGAGTAAAAGATAAGGAGACAGCGATATGTTACTCAACCGCCGGGAGGAAATCCCCGCCCGCCGTGCGGCGGATCTCCCGCTCAACGCCGTATTTGCGATCGCACAGATCGCCGCTTTTCTCTGCATGATCGTCATGCAGTGCCTGAACGCCGCGGCGGAGAAGGTCGTTTTTCTGATCCTCTCCCTCGCCCTGTGGGGCGTCATGTCGCCCGGACTGCTGTCCCGCAGCGGCCCCCTCTGCGCGCTGTTCGGGAAAGAGACGCCCGACCGCGTGCGAACAATATCCGCCGTCGGCGTGACGCTGTTCTTCCTGCTTCTCGCGTACTTTATTCTGTTTTTTGCCTTCGGCTGAGCAAAAGCCCCGCTTCTTACAAAGCGGGGCTTTTTTCATCGGAGATATGGAAAACAACCCGATAAGCCCTTGCAGCGTCTGCGGCAAATGAATCGATGCGGCTTAAACCAAGGCTTTATCCCATAGTTCCGCGGTTATCTCCGCATCGGCCGGCTTTGCAAGGACGGCATCCGTTTGGGCGCAAAAGCATTAAACAGTATGATTCCGATTATCTCAGCCGACAAAAAAGCCGTTAATCGCCAATGTTTTTAAAAGTCAAGGCTCTTTAACGGCATAAACGCGACGTTTTATTTCTGCCGCTCGCGCGCCACGCGGCGCACGAACGCCGCGATGCGATCCGCCGCCGCGATGAGGTTCTGCATGGACGCCGCGTACGAACAGCGGATATGATAAACGCCGCTCTCGCCGAACGCCCCGCCCGGAACCACCGCGACGCGCTCCTCCAGGAGCAGCCGCTCGGCGAATTCTTCCCCTGTCAGCCCGGTGGAGCGCACGGAAGGGAAAATATAGAACGCGCCCTTCGGTTCGAACACCGTCAGCCCCGCCGCCAGAAAGGATTGATATAAGAATTTACGGCGCTTGTCGTATTCTTCCCGCATCTCGGAAACGCCCGCGAAACCGTCTTCCCTGCCCTCGCGCAGCGCCGCGAGCGCGGCATGCTGGCTGAACGACGGCGCGCAGATCACGGTGTACTGATGGATCTTCAGAATCGCCTGCAAGATCTCCCCCGGCGCGGCGACATAGCCGATCCGCCAGCCCGTCATGGCGAACGCCTTGGAAAAGCCGCTGACGAGGACGACGCGGTCTTTCAGCGCGGGAAAGGACGCGGCGGAAACGTGACTTCCGCCGTAAGTGAGCTCCGCGTAAATTTCATCCGCCAGGATCAGCAGGTCGTGTTTTAAAACGACGGGGATCAGCGCCTCGACGGCCGCGCGCGTCATGATCCCGCCCGTGGGATTATTGGGATAGGGAAAGATCAGTATTTTTGTGCGGTCGGTCACCGCGCGTTCCACGGCTTCGGGCGTCAGGACGAATCCGTCCTCCGCGCGGCAGGGCACGGAGACGGCTTTTCCCCCGCAAAGCTCCACGCAGGGGGCGTAGGAGACGTAACTCGGATCGGGAACAAGCACCTCGTCCCCGTCGTCCACGGTCGCGCGGAGCGCCGCGTCGATCGCCTCGCTCGCGCCGATGGTGACGACGATTTCTTCCGGAGAAAAGCGCGCGCCGAAGGATTCCCCGAGATAGCGGGCGATCTCCTCCGTCAGGGCGGGCAGCCCGCGGTTGCCCGTATAGGAAGTCTGCCCCCGCTGCAAAGACTGATAGGCCGCGCTCCGGATCTCCCACGGCGTGACGAAATCGGGCTCGCCGATGCCGAGGGAGATGACGTCGCTGCTCTTTGCCACGATGTCGAAGAATTTTCGGATGCCGGATGGTTTTATCCGCCGCGCCTTTTCGCTGACAAAATCCCTCATGCGTGTACGGGAAGGCGGCCGGACGGCTCCGCGCCCGCCGTGTTCTGCCCCTCGATTTTGTACTTTTTCAGGATAAAATGCGTCGCCGTCCCGATCACGCCGTCGATGGCGGAGAGCTTTTCGGAGACGAAGCGCGCGATCTCGGAGAGGCTCCGCGCTTCGAGAAAGACCGCCAGATCGAATCCGCCGCTCATCAGGTAGAGGCTGGAGACCTCCGGGCAGGCGGCGAGCTCGCTCGCGACCGCGTCGAACCCCTTGAGCTTCTGCGGCGCGACCTTCAGTTCGATCAGCGCCTGGACGGAATCCTCCGCCGCCTTTTCCAGGTTGACGACGGCGGCGTACTTGACGATGACGCCCTCCCGCTCCATCGCGCCGATCTCCGCGGCGACATCCGCTTCCGGAAACGAAGTCATCTTCGCGATCTGCCGCGGCGTGTAGCGCGCGTCTTCCTTCAGCAATCTGATGATGGTTTCTCTCATTTTTTCCATAACCGCACCCCTTTTTCCGCCCCGCATTCTGCCGGCAGAATGATATTTTTACCATTATATTTTTTTCAGGGCGAAATGTCAATTGATTTTTCAACGGGATTGTGTTATGATTATATTCAATCAAAAACGGCAGGTGACGACTATGATGAAAATCTGGGCAAAGGCAATGGAAAACAAAAAGATCAAACGCGCGTACGTCTTTGAACGGGAGGGCGCAGTGCGCTACGCCGACTTTTTCGACTATCTCACCGATATCTGCTATCATCTGGACAGCCCCACGCCCGTGCTGATGAAAATTCACCTCTTTCATTACGCAAAGTACCGCATCGTGAAATTCCGGAAAGACGATTTTGTGGAGAGCATCGATTACGACGAGCTGGTGCTGGAAAACATCGAATAAATACCCGCTGCGGATAAAACCGCAAAAAACGCACATACTCCCCCTTAGGGAGGATTATTATGAAAGTAACGACGATTATCGCCTACGTGCTCGTCCTGATCGGCGCGATCGTATGGCTTCTGGTGGGATTGTTCGATTTCAACCTCGTGGCGTTCATCTTCGGTGAAGGCGCGGGGGCGGTCGTTTCCCGCATCATCTATTCTTTGGTCGGGATCTCCGCCCTCTGGCTGATTTTCACCTGGGCGGTCTACAATCCCTTCGCGAAGATGGCGTGACGTTAACCGATCGATCCCAAAACAAAAAAGCGGCTTATGCCGCTTTTTTTACTGCAAAAAGGCGATTTCCCTCTGCCGCAGGCGCTTCAGCGAATAGTATACGCCCACGCCGATGGTATAGATGAATACGGCTTCCGTCAAAAGAAGGGACCCCGCGCAGACCCAGTATTCCGACCAGGGAGTACCCGTCATCATGAAGATGAGCGGGATCAGAAATCCGTTCAAAAGCACGGGCGGGAGCGCCGCCAGAAAGATATTCTCCGTCTTTTTATAGATCAGGCGCGTCAGCAGGCCGGCTGCGAGCGACACGATCGGCCCCAATAAAATATCGGGCAGCCCGTACCCCGAAAACAGATTCGCGAGCAGGCACCCGACATAGAGGGCGACGGCAGCTTCGGGAAAGAATACGGGCAGGACGGTGAGCGCCTCCGCAGGGCGGATCTGTAGCGGCCCGTAGGCCAATTCCCCGAATACGACGGTCAGACCGACGTAGAGCGCGGCGATGATTCCCGCACGCGCGAGCAACTTAGTCGTCAGATGTTTCATTCAATTTTACCTCGGTTGTTTTATCGAAGTGTTTTCCGAAAACCTTCGTGCGAACATTATAGCACGTCCCGCGGCGTTTTGCAAACGATTTCGAGGGGGTGCCCGCAAAACGGCCCATAACCTTTATGCCGCATGAAAGAAAAGCCCTCTCCGACCGGGGGGATAGGGCGTAATTTTTTTATTGTTCCCGGCAATGTCTCCTGCGCCCCGCGCCGGCCGAGGGGCGCAGAAAAGGGCGCGGCCGATCGGCCGCGCCCTTTTCTGATTATTCTGCCTCTGCGGGAAGGAGGGTTCCGTCAGGAAAGCTGCGCGAGAACCTGCTTGAAGTTCGCTTTCTGTTCGTCGATCACCGCTTTATCCGCGGGTTTTACTTCATAATAGTTGTTTTCCGCCATCTGCGTGAAGACCTCAAACTGGTCGTTTGCGGAGTCCACCAGGTGATTTTTCACCATCGTGCGGAATTTGGAGCCGTTCCCCTCCGTCAGCGCGGTGGAATACAGCTTGACGATCTCTTTCTCAAGGTTCAGCATATCCTGCAAGCTGTCTTTTTCGTTCAACTGAATCTGTTGCTTCGACTGCATTCTTTTTTCCTCCTTACAGCAGATTGAGCAGCGCCTCAAAGCGCTTTTCATGATGATCGGCAATCTTGCCGAACGTCTCCGAAATGACCGGGTCGGTCAGTGTTCTGGAGTACAGCCTCGCCTTTTTGCACGCGCTCTCTTCGTACTTCAGCAGATCGGAAATGAGCGTGACTTCTTTTGCGGTCAATTTGTTGTTAGCCATAAAAAAACCTCCTGTCTGACGGGATTTTACCCGTTTCAGGAGGTTTTAAACGCCGTTTTTCTATTTTTTGAGAATTTCTTTCTGCTCCTCGTACTGCGCGATCGCCTTCGCGATGACGGCGAGCGCCTCTTCCTTTGCGAACACCTGGTCGACCGCGGTATCCTTGTTCTCCAGCTGCTTGTAAACGGAGAAAAAGTGCTTCATTTCGTCAAAAATGTGCGGGGGGAGGTCGGTGAGGGAGCGGTAGCAGTTGTAGTTGGGGTCGGTAAAGGGAATGGCGATGATCTTCTCATCCGGTTTTCCGTTGTCGCTCATGGTGATGACGCCGATGGGATAGCATTCCACCAGACACATGGGATTTAAGCTCTCCGAACAGAGAATCAAGACGTCCAGCGGGTCGCCGTCGTCCGCATACGTGCGGGGAATGAATCCGTAATTGGCGGGATAGTGCGTGGAAGTATAGAGAATGCGGTCCAGCCGCAGAAGCCCCGTCTCCTTATCCATCTCATATTTCTGCTTGCCGCCCTTCGTGATCTCCACGACGGCGATGAAGCGCTCGGGGGTGATCCGGCGCGCATCGATGTCATGCCAGACGTTCATGTCAAAATCTCCTTTTTTTTCAGTCTATCCGATATCGCGGAAAAAGTCAAGGATTTTATCCGTTCAGCGCCGCGAGAAATTCCCCTTCCCCGAGCAGCGCCGTCAAAATTACTTCCGCATAAAGGCGCACGCCGAAGTCGTTGGGATGATTGATGTTGTTCGCGAGAAAATCGCGCGTGCGCTTGCCCGTCTCTTCCAGCGCGCGAAACGCCGAACTGACGCGCGCCAGCCCCGTGCGGGGCAGCGCATGCGCTACCTCTTCCAGCAGTCCCTCCTGCGCGGCGTGGCTGAGCCTCCAGTCGCTCTGGCGGTTGGGCAGCATGGTGGAGACGAGAAGGATATTTCCCTCCGGATTGCGCGATAAAAACGCCTCTGCCAGCGTGCGGATTTCCTGCGCGAAGACCGCGGGCGCGGTGGGGCCGTCGTTCATGCCGTACGCCAGCACCATCAGGTCGTACGGAGCGGACAGCATGCGGCTCTCCATCTCCCGGATCCCGTCTGCCGCGCGCCAGCCGCCCACGGCGCGATTGACCGTTTTCAGCGGTACGCCGCACGCTTTTTCCAGATACGTACCCGTCAATTCTGCCCAGGAAGGAGTGTACGGCGGCAGGCTGCCTCCGTATTCGGTCGCGCTGGCATTACAGCCGACGGTGATGGAATCCCCGTAAAACAGCACGGATCCCCCGCCCTGCGCTTTCAGGCGTTTTACGAGGGGCTCCAGCGCTTTCTCCCGCTGCGGCAGAAAGCCGAAATCGTTTTCCGCCGCCTCGTAGCTCACCGCGATCTCGCGGGAAGTGAACGTATCCCGTTCCCCATAGGCCAAAAAGCGCTGCCCCTCCAAGGGTATCTCTGAAAACGCGCGATTCACGCCGATCGGAACGGAGTCGGGTTCCCGGCGGAAATATTCCTCCGTCTGAAAGTACGGGAGCGAGCCGCCCGCCAGGCGGCGCAGAACCTTTCCCTCCACCGAAAAGTCAACTCCCTCCCGAAAAATCCGGTCCAGCGTATAGCTGCGCACCGTCAGCCCGCCGCGCGGGAGGAACGCAAGCATGCATTCGCCCGTTTCCCCGACGATGAGGGCGGTCTCATCGTAGACAGCCTCCGTCCGCCAGAGGGGCTGCAGATGCCTTTGCGCGTCGAACCGCGCGGGGAGTTCATTGATCTTCATGTTTTTCCTCCTGTTCAGAAATTCCGACCGCAAGCGCGGGCACAGCGCCCCGCTCTTCGCGGTAAAAATGACATTTCAAGGTTGTCTTCTCCACCGCCCGGTCGAACAGAACCAGCAGTTCGGGCAAGAGAAAGAGCACGAGCGCGACGGAGATGACCGCCCCTCTTCCCAGCAGCATGCCGATGGTGGAAATGATGGGAACGCTGGAAATCCCGCCGATCAGAAAGCCGGCGACGATAAAGATGCCGCCCGACGTAATGATCGTGGGGAACGCCGCGTTCATTGCGAATATGAGGCTGTCCCGCCGCCCCGCGGTTATGCGCCGCTCCATGTAGCGGTTGGTCAGCACGATGCCGTAGTCGATGGTGGCGCCCATCTGAATACAGATGAGAATGAGATAGCCGACGAAGAAGATTCCCTCTCCCGCCACGGCGCTGATCGCCATATTGATCCAGATCGAGCCCTGGATCACCGCGACCAGGAGAACGGGGACGGCGATCGAGCGGAACGCCAGAAGCACGATTATGAGGATTGAAAGGACGGATACCAGGGTGATATTTCTCAGATCCCCCTTAAACGTCTCGCGGATATCGTAGGTGCTGACGCTGTCGCCCAGCACGTAACAGTCCAGATCCGAAAAATCTTCGCGCATGGTTTCCCGCAGCCGCTCGACGAAGACGAACGCCTCCTCCGAGGCCGTCGGCAGATCGATGGAGAACAGAACGCGCATGACGCCTTCCCGGTAAAGCAGCCCGAACTGATCGTTCTTTTCAAGCATCGCGCGCACGGCGTTCAGCTGACGGTAAAGCGCACTGTCCGTCATGCCGAAGGACTCCATCCCCTGCAGCGCATCCATCAGATTGAAATAGAATTCGTCGAGATAGACGTGTTCGGCATCGTAATCCAGCCCCAGCGTCTTCAGCAGAAGCCGCAATTCCGCCTCCGAGCCGTAGGAAGCGAGCATCGGCTTGACGTCTATCACAGAGACGCCCGTCGCGCTCTTGACGACGGAATTGCCGTCCACCGTGATGCCCTGGATCGAATCGATCAGAGCGTTTCCGATGCGGATATTTTCCTCCGCGAGGAGGGAAGTATCCGGCATATATAAAATCACGAGGTTGTTCTGTTCGCCGAACGCCTCCACGATCTCCTGATTCTCCGCGTAGACGGGATCGGACTTATCTTTGGTTGCTTCCACCGAATAGGTGTAGATCGTATTCGTCTGCAGCACCGCCGCGACGATGAAGACCGCCGCCATCAGCACGGGCACGACATGGCGCGCCCGGAAAGAAAACCCGGAGAGCTTATTGAGGCGGGGAAGAAGATTTTTGTGGCGGGTCTTTTCGACCGCGCGGGAAAAGAGCAGAATCAGCGAGGGCATCAGGAAAAACACGCTGAGCATGCTCATGACGATGCCTTTCGCCAGCACCACGCCGATATCGAAGCCGATGGTAAACTGCATGAATACGAGCGACAGGAGCCCGGCGATCGTGGTCAGGCTGGAGGAAGAGACCGCGACGATGGACGAGGACAGCGCGGCAGCCATCGCCTCTCTGCGGTCTTCACAGCGCTCGCACTCCTCGCTGTAACGGTGCAGCAAAATGATGGAATAATCCATCGCGAGCGCAAGCTGCAGGATCGCGCAGATGGTATGACTGATAAAGGAAATCGTGCCCAGCAAGAAGTTCGTGCCCATATTGAGAACGATCGCCACCAGCACGGTCAGCAGAAAAATCACCGGCTCAAACCAGCTGTTTGAGGTTAAAAGGAGAATCACCAGCACGATGGCAAAGGCGATCCCCAGAATCATGGGCATCTCCCCTGCGATCGCCTCCTGGATATACATGGTATCCAGAGCGGCGCCGTTCACCGCCAGCTCGTACGCGCCGAGCGATTCCCGCAGAACCGCGACGGTATCGACCGTCTCCTGAGAGGCTTTCCCCGTATTGAAGAACACCTGATACAGCGCGTTTCCGCCCTGATAATAATCGGGATCCGCCGCGTCAAAATTCACGCCGCGGACATTTTCCGTACCGGAGATCAGGGCGTAAATCTGCGCCGCCTCCTGCTCGGTGACGTTTTTCGCCATGATCTGAACGGTTCCGATATCTCCGAACGTATCCTCCATGAGGTCGAGGGAAATCCGCGTCTCGCTGTCCGGCGGCAGATATTCGGTAAAATCATAGTTGACTTTGACCAACCCCATGCAAAAAAGCCCGCCGACAAAGAGCGCCAGGAATACTCCCATGAACCAATAGCGGTACTTTACGATAAACCGACTGAATTTCAACATATTTTATTTCTCCCACTGTTCTTTCATTGTACCCGCAAATATCGATTTTGTCAATTTGTTTGTCATAAAAAAATATGACAAATCTCTTTTATTTGTCGAAACGTACGTCTATGCCGCTATAATGAGAAAACTCCGTATCCCCTGCGTTTTTTGCAAGAGAAAAAACGATGCGCTCTTAAATACCCGCTTTATCGAAAGGCTGCGCGCAAAGAAAGCGACGGCCGGCTGTCGCTTTTTTGTTTTGTATTGACAAAACGCAAATACCGTGTTATAATTTTTACAGACAGATTTGAGGCGGGCGTATCTTTTCGCCGCGGTGCGCGAGGGTGTCCCGAAGCGTATGCCGTCTGTCTGCGGTTTTTGCGGCGGTCGCCGCGTAAAAAAGCATTGCCGCCCTGGATGCGTGGGTTCGAATCCCACACGAGTAAGCCTCGTTACCCAAGTGGCTAAGGGAAGGAAATGCCTGTCAAGCATTTTGATCTGCCGGAAACGGCAAAAACCGGAGAAATCCAAACTTTTTCATCACAGCGTCCGTCCGGCGCCCGTTCTGCGGGCAGCCGGAATGAAGATTCGGCCATGCGCCGAGGGGATACCGCGTGAAATTGCAGACGGGCCAGACGTTCGCGTTCCGCCCGTCGCAGGACGCGCTTAACCGAAGCCCGCCGCCTTCATCGGACGTCACGTAAACAAAGGGACAGCCCCTTTTGCCATAATGGAGGAAAAAATGAAGACTATTATCTTTGAGGATATGAGAGGCGCGCTCATCGAGGGCGGAAAATTTAAAAAACTGCTCGGTCCGGGGAAGTACCGCACAATGGGAGCAAAAAAAATCGTCCTTTTTCCGGTCGGGCAAGAGATGTTTACGGGCACCGAAGGGCTTCCCCTCTCGCTTGCCGTAAAAGACCCGCTGTTTTTAAAGGAAACGGTCAGCGTCACCGTTGCCGCAGGACAGGCAGTGCTGCACCTCGTAGACGGAGCCTTCTGCAATTTTTTAACCAGACCCGGAACCTATTATTACTGGAACGCAACCTGCAGCCATACCTTCCGTACATTCGATACGGAAAATATCTTTGTCGACGATTCGATTCCCGCGGAATTTTGCAATGCGGCCGCGAATGATGCGATTATGTCGATTGTCGTCCCTCCCAAAACGCAGTCCGCGCTGTATATCGACAAACGCTTTGTACAATTCCTTCCGTCCGGGATTTATCGGATCTGGAAGACAGGGGCTCTTGCGGAAGCAATCAACTATCCGATCGGGCAGGTACAACTCGATATCGTCGGACAGGAAATATTGACGGCAGATAAGGTTACGCTACGCGTTAACTGCGTCTGCGATTATGCGATTGCCGATATCGCGCGTCTCAATGCGGAAATCAACCATTACGGCGATCAGCTGCACACAGCCGTACAACTCGCGCTGCGCGAATATATCGGAAAACACCGCATAGACGAAATTCTGGAAAACAAGGAGCAATTGAGCGATTTTCTCACGCAGTCCATCCGGGAAAAGGGAAAGAGCCTTTTTTTGGATATTATCGGAGTCGCCGTCAAGGATATCATTCTCCCCGGAGAAATCCGCGATATCATGAATACCGTCCTCGTCGCGGAAAAGCGGGCTCAGGCGAATGTCATAACCCGCCGGGAAGAGGTTGCATCGACGCGCTCGCTGCTCAATACGGCGCGCCTGATGGACGAAAATGAAACGCTGTACAAGCTCAAGCAGTGGGAATATGTGGAGCGGATCTGTGAAAAGGTAGGCAATATCAACGTCGGAGGAGGAGATCTCGCGTCGCAGCTCGTTCAGTTATTGGACGGAGAAAAAAAGAAATAACCTCTCTTCCCATTACCCGTTAAGCGTCTCCGGGAAAAGTCCGGAGACGCTTTTTTCAAGGCAGCCCTGACCGCTGCTGCCGCGCCCGTCCCGGCGCAGGAGGGAAATCGATTCTGTCTCAGTGTTCCTTCCTGTCCCGAAAAGAAGCGAAAAATAAAGATTCCCTTCGTCGGCAGGGGAATCCTTCCCCTCTGACTGCATCTGAAATCGACGCTTCTAAAACGCCGCCGACCCGCCCTACGGAAGATACCTCGCTACCGCCGCCGACATGCGCGGCGATAACTTTTATTTTATCTATATTATATAACATTATAATTATATTTAACTATAAATAGCTTCCGGGGGAACGGCAACTCCGTTTGCATTGCAGCTTTTGCCGTCTTATCCAGACATTTCAAACATAACAGTAAGGGACGCTGTAAAGAGAACTTCCCATAAAGACGAAAAGAGTGAAGAATGCTTCAAATCTTCACTCTTTTAAATAACCTATAAATTGTAATTAGTAATTCTACAAATTGCTTCTTTTTATCCTCTCTTTCCTGCCGAACAGTAAACGCGAGGCCTAAAATTAAGCATATGTGGTAACATTCCCTACGGTAACTGCGTGAAAGCAGCCTCTTTTTTTATTTGCCAATCATCTTTTATTCTGCCGAATAAACGTAGTTGATTCTTCCAAGCGGCGCACAGTCGCCGTTTACGTAGAGATCGGTGATATCGAAGTCCTTTTGCAAGTTATCGCACACTTTGAATTGCAGCGAACAAGCTCCCGTAATCCCCAGGTCGCTCTTTTTCACCGTAACCAGCATCAGATTGCCGCTGACTTCTGTTTTTGCCTTGGCGACATCGGTATAGCTTCCGTCTTCTATACGGGACAGAGAGGCTTCCGTGCCGGAAAGCGAGCGGTTCACCACGTAATGCAGGCCGTTCCATCCGCCCTCTTTTCCGTCGACGCCGATATACAGATTCATCCAATGCGCGTCGTCGGCTTCTTTTTCCGTGATATCCGCAACCGTCTGAATCAGGAAATAGACGTTTTCATCATCCGACGCGACGCGTACTTCGCTGATGTCGTTTCTGCCGGTGTCGTTGGTCAGCTTCTCCATCGCCGCGCTCATCGCGTTTCTGGGCTCGGTATCCGTCGTCAGATCCTTATACACGGCCGTGATTGCGCTCCACTGCGCGAGGTCATAGGGATCGAACCCCGCCGAACGCGCGAACGCAGCTGCCTTTTCGGTCTCTTTAAACAGGCGGATGTTACGGACAAGCTGCAGATAGCAGTTATCCAGATAGCCGCCCTCCATCATCTCCGCGTCGCGGGAGAATTCGCGGTTAAAAAGATCCACGTAATGGCCGTATTCTCCGCCGAAAATTGCAGAGTCGGACTGCTTCTGCGCCGTCCATTCGTTCCAGCCGGTGACGAATACGAGCGTGATATCCCTGCTTTCGTCCAACGCGGTCGCCCACTGCTCTTCAAAGTTGATGTTTTCGTTGACGCGGTCCGGATCGTTGACGTTATCCTCATGCGAGAATCCTCTGCCCCAATTGGCGTTATAGACGAGATTCGCATATTCCTTTGCAGACATATTCCGCTTGGCGCCCAGATTGGTCAGCACGGAAATTGCAGTCTCGGAGAGCGTATCGAAGTTATAGGGCGCGCAGAGGCCCGAATCCGAAAAATCTGCCCTGACCGCCTGATTGCCCGATATCCCCACGTGTTCTGCGACGGAAACGCTCATAATCTTGCCGACCTGGCTGTCCTGATACGTCTCCTGCGGATAGGACCAGCTCATCCAGGGGAAGTTATTGGTATTCGTCGCCGCATTGGGCCACTGCGCTCTCTTGAAATAAAAATAAGAGCTGATTTCACTGTCCAGTCCGCCAAGCTGATTCGCATGCGAGAGAATCCACGGCTTTTCTCCGTTACCTCTGAACCAAAGGGAATCGTACGTCCCGTCCCGGTAATAGTTTCTGTAAATCTCTTCTGTGCGGGCGACCGTATCCGTATTGGTCATGAACATGAGTTTCGGGACGTCATAACCGAGATCCTGAAGCTCCTTCGCGACTTCCAGAAAGGCATTTGCCGCCTTGGTATAAATATTGTCGTTAGAACAGTCAAAGCAGATGAAATCCAGTCCCGCGTTGATAAACAGCTCGAGGTGGCGGCGGATGACCCATTTATCACCTGCCACGTAATAATCGTACATGGGTTTGCCCCACCAGGTAAAATTCGGCTGGGAAGGAACATCCGAGCCGGTCAGAACATTCTCAGCTTTCCCGCTTTCTTCAAAAACGCTGACGTCCGGCACGTCGCTCGTCGGCGCATAGCTCTGCCACAGGCAGTAGAAAATTCCCACGTATTTGTCGCTCGCATAGTCGCCTGACGCCGTAAACGAGCGGCCGTAGTCGTCCGTGGAAGCGGTGCGGAGCACGCCCGTTTGATAATCTTCCGATACGGTCAGCTGATTCTGAAACAGCTCTGTCCCCGGATCCGGCCCCGGACCGGGGCCCGGGGTCTCCTCGCAGCCGCCGGCTGCAAACGCAAACGCCGTCAGCCCGGCGAGTGCAAAAGCGGCGATTTTTGTACTCAATTTTCTCATTTCGCTTTTTCTCCTTTTCAGAAGAAGGGCAGGTTCAACCGCCTGCCCTTCTCGATCAGTTGCTGGAATAAGGCGACTTCTTATACTCTTCCGTTGCCTCTTTCACATTTTCATATGTGTCGTAGATCAGTTTCTGATCCGTCGCGTAGTTCTTGAACCCATCCGTAATGGCATCCAGCATCTTTTTGCCGTAGTCCGCCCAATTATTCGAGGAACTCTTGAAGAAATCCGCAAAGTTATTGGCAATCGTATTGATGACAGTGTTATTGGTATCGCCCACCTTGATGTTGGTGTTCGTATAGCCGTAGCCGAACTGCAGATAGGGATTGAGGTTACAATTTCCGGTAAATTTCAGAGCGTTTGTCACGAGATCGATGTTTTCCGGAATGGTAACTCCTTTTACGAGTTGCTCCATAACCAGCGGAGTCCCTGTCAAAGCAAGAGCTTGCAGCCGGACGTTCATACCCTGCGGCGAATAAAAATAAGCGAGGAAGTCGACAGCGAGGTCGGTATGCGCCTGGTTTCCGCTGTTGATAACGCCGAGTTCGCTCTCCACGCCGCCCAGCGAACGGACCGTATCCGCCGCAGGAGCACCGACGCCGTCGTCGCCGTGATCGGTCATGGGAGGCAGCGCAAACCAGCCCAGCCTGTCGCCGATATCCTTGACGGACAGCTTCGTTCCCTTGGTTTCAAAAGCCGTCTTGTAGGTCAGGATATAATCGAGGCGCTGAATGTAGAAGATCTTGCGGTCGTGATACAAGCCGTTATCCGACCCGTCTGCATTGTAGGAAGAAGCCGTCTCGTTAAAGCGGTTGAACAGGTCGCCGTAGCTCGCCTTGGTATCGATATACGGGAGAAGTTCCTGCAAATTCGCCATCATATCCTGAAAACGCGGAGAAAGCGGACCCCATTCGTCGGTATCGTTGAAATAGGCATCGATCATACGGTTGAGGTTGTACGTATAATTGGAAGAGTCGCCTAACAGGAGGTCAGACAGATCATATTCATAGCTGCCGTCGATCCGGGAACTGTAACTGTAATCCCCTTTCTGAGAATGAGCGACATCGATAAAATCGCGGAAGTACTGATCCATATACATCTGGACCACCCAAGCGAGGAAGGTACGCGTCGCCGAGCCCGAATCGACGCCCAACCCGAGCGGATTCCTGAAGTCGGAATCTTTGGACGCCGCCTCAAGGCAGGCGATCATTTCGTCCCAGGTGGTCGGGACCTGAAGGCCGAGATCCGCCAGCGCGCGGGTATCGTAGAATACGACGAGATAGTTGGTATCGTAAGAGATGCTGGGAACGGTGGACTTGCCGCGCGCGAATTTCGGCGCATAGGCTTCCGGTTCAAGCACGTCTTTCCACACCTGATTGTCGGCGTACGGATTTTTCAGCGAGAGATAGGAAGAGAGATCGACAATGCTGTCCGTCCCGTAATAAGAGGGGGCAACCCCCGTCTTAGCGATCGTTGCATTGCTCACGCCCATGGAAATAAGGGCTTCGACTTCCTTCTGATAAGAATCCGCCGTGGAATTGTTGTTGATATTGACTTTAACCGTATTGCCTTTCTCTTTCTGAAGATACGTGTACTCGTCCGCCACCATCTGATATGCAGCCGCTTCGTCTTCATTGAGGCTGATATAGATATCCAGCGTGCCGCTCACGTTTTCGGGAAGGGTATCGGTCGGCACCGGGTCGGGAGTAGGATCGGGATCAGGATCCGGATCGGGCCCGGGCGTGGGGTCCCCGTCACACGCGATAAATGAAAATGCGGTGATCAGAACCAACATAAAAGCAAGAAAACGTAATAATGTCTTTTTCATCTTTTTTCTCCTTTTTCATTTTTATAGTTTCAATCCTGCCGCAAATTCTCCGCTGATGAAGAATTTGAGGCTGATCAGCGTCGTGATGATAAGCGGAATGCCGGATACCAAATAGACTGCGTAGCGTTCGCCGCCCTCCGCGGAATTGGCGATCTGACTGAGCAGAGGCATAAGCGTGCTCCTCGGCTTGCTTTCCGCCTGCAGGAAAATCAGCTGCGGGAAGAGATAGTCGTTGTACATCGCCGCAAAGATGGATACGCCCTGCACCATCATGATGGGAACGGACAACGGCAGGCATACGCTGAAGAAGAGGCGGAAGATGCCGCCGCCGTCGATGGAAGCAGCCTCGTAAAGATCCTTGGGCTGCTGGCCGATAAACGTACGCAGCAGAAAGATCGTGGCGATCTGGTTGCCGGCGATATACGGCAGAATCAGCCCCCACCAGGAACCCTGAAGATTCAGCTCCACAATGGTGAGAAATGTCGGGCTGAGCAGCACGACGCTGGGCACCAGCATGGGGAGAATGATGAGGAAAAACAAGACGTTTTTCGCCGCAAAATCCTTCTGCACGAACAGGTACGCCACGTAACAGCTGAGCAGCATGGTGACAAACACCGAGATAAAGACGATTGCCAGCGTGTTCAGCATATAGCGGATCGTTCCGCTGAATGCGTTTGCATAGTTGTCGAAGTGCCACCCGTCCTGCGGGAGCGACCAGATGCTGCCCGTCGTCATATCGAGCTGGCTCTTGAACGATAAAAATATCGTGATTATGACGGGAAGGAGCGTGAGGAACAGGGTAATCAGCAGACAGATGATGAGAACCGTCTGCGCGGCTCTTCCCTCGATCCCTCTCCTGCTGCCGCCTTTGGATTTATATTGCACAGTCATAAGGCGCCTCCTTAGGATTGATCGGATTGGATCCGGAAATTCAAAATAGTCGCTACCATGAGGAACAGGAACAGGATGACGCTCTGCGCGCTGGCCAGCCCGTAGTTCGACTGCATGATCTCCGAATACATGCACAGCGCCGGCGTATAGACCGGGCCGCTCGTGCCCCTGACCACATATATGGTGCCGTAATTCTGAATAGAACCGATGAAACTGGTAATCAGTATGTACTTGATCTGCGGGAGAATCATGGGGAGATCCAGCTTTACGATGCGTTTCAGCCAGCCGCAGCCGTCCAGCTTCGCCGCTTCATACATAGAGGACGGAATCCCGGAAACGGCGCCGTAGAAAATAAGATAGCTGCCGATCCACGGGAAGGAGAACATGATAAAGGCGAATGTCGCCGTACCTCGTTCCGCAAAGAAGTTGATGTTTGCCATACTCGGCACGAATAATTTACCCAATGCGTTGATAAGCCCGTTCTGTCCGGCGCCGAAGATACCCTCCGCCCAGACCAGCGAGGTCGCAACGCCGGGCAGGATCCCCGGGATAAAGAGCAGGGCGCGCACCCAAAAGGAAAAGCTCTTGTTTCTGACGGCAAAGATCGCCTCCGCAAAGATGATGGGCGGAATGAGCGCCTTCAGAAGATCCGCCGCGAGGAAGATGAACATCGAGCCGATGGAGCTGACGAAGATATCGTCTTTAAAGACCCGGGCAAAGTTCTCAAAGCCCACCCAAATGGAATGATCTCCCGGCAGATAGTCGCGGAAAGAAAGGCTGAATCCGAACACGATGGGATAATAATAGAAAATCGCGAGGAGCACGAAAGTGGGAATGAGCGAGACATAGACCACCCAGTGCTTGGCGATCGCCTTTCCGCAGGCGACAAACTTCCGGTTGACAATTTTTCCGAGAGGACGGTAAACGAGCGCGCCGCAGTACAGGAGCGCGAGGAATCCCACAACCATCCCCGCGATCATCAGCCAGGAGAGATTGTCATACGCCTGGATCATCCTGGCGAGGTCATTGGTGTAATACGTCAGCCTGACGGGTTCGCCCGTCTTGAAATAGCGAAGCACGAAGCCATCCGGAGACGACATGATGACGCTTTCGTTGACGCTGCTGGAAATCCGCACCGTCTCCGACCGCTCCATGGCGTCCACGACGGAAACGCCGCCGTTTGTGTACCGCACGTAAAAGCAGGTACCGCCCGCGGTCACGCCGTCGTTGTTGATTTTTTCCTGCGTAATCGGATAAATCAAAGGCTTGGAATCCGCCTGGATCGGGAGCTGTTCAAACACATACAGGGAGCCGTCGTTGGTGAACCCTGCGATCCCGTCCTCCACGCCGGTCAGCGCCAAAAACGGAGCGCTGTAACGGGCAATCACGGTTTCTTCGTGCTCTTCGCCGTTTTCCATTATCCGCAGTATACCGATGTCGGACGTACGGGTGGAGTAATAGATGGAATCTCCGACGACGGCGCAGCCCTGATAGGCGCGGTCTGCCGTCCAAAGACTGTGCTCAAAGAGATAATAGATTCCGTCCTCGCCCACGTCTTCCGCAGAAACGGAGACGGGGAGTGCGATGAGAAAAGTATCGGTGGACGCGCTGTCGTCGGCGATCACCGCAAAATAGTCGGAATTTTCTCCGAAATACATGGTTTTCGGAAGGGCGTCCTCCAGGTCGTATACCTGAGAACTTTCCGCTTCCCATATAGCCTCTCCGTCGGAGGAAACCTCGTCCGATAAGAACGAGAGAATTTTTCTGTTTTCAAACGCAACGAATATCCGGTCGTTAAAAAGCTGCAGATCGCGCACGGAAAATTTTCCGTCCGGATTTGTAATATACCAAAGGCGTTCGCCCTCTTTGTCGTAACAATGCACTTCGCCCGTGTCGGTGCCCGCAAGATAAATATCGTCGTCAGCATACATTTTGACGACGTTCAGCTCTGAAAAATCGGGCGCTAATTCGCTGGTGCTGTTGCCGATCGCCTGCCCCTTGATAAAAAAGCCGAGCGATACCGCAAAAACTGCGAGCGCCAGAACCGCGCACGCCAGCGATATGTAATTGAACTTCTTTTTTTCCATAAAGTGCTTTTCCTGTTTATACAACGCCGGACGGCGCCCGCTGTCGGCCGCGCCGTCCGCGCCATATAAATTAAGTGATCACGGGAGGAGGGATCCCCTACCGTGAAGGGGTCTGCCGGGATTTAATTCTTTTTCTTTTTCAGGAAGAAGAAGGAAGCGCCCAAAAGCAGTGCCGCCAGAAGGATGCCGCCGCCGGCCGATGCGAAGGAACTGCAGTTGCAGCCGCCTTCATCCGGGGGATTGACTTTGCCGGAATCCTCGATGACGATGGATTTCGCTTCGCTCTCCGCGCTGTCCAGATAGAGCTCGCCGTCGCCGATCGCCTTGACGGTGATCTGATAGGTGCCGGCGGCAGTTTCGTCGAGCGTGAAGGTGCAGTCCGTAATGACGCCGCCCTTCTTCTCGCCGTTGACGTAAACCTGATAGCCGGAAGCGTTTGCCACCGCGTTCCAGGTCACGGTCTTGTCGTTCACCGTGAGAACGGGCGCGCCCAGCTGAACGGGATCGGGTGCTGCTTCCACGTTGAAGGAAACAGCAGATTCGCTCTCATATTCGCCGGACGTGTTGTAGTACAGCATGAGATTATCCGTCTTCATCGACGTAGCGGAGAGATCGATTTCGACTTCGATCGCCTCGTTATACGCAAAGACGATATTGCCGTCTTGATTCAGGGAGAAAGTAAGCGTATTCTCGCCGATATAAGCGTCGCGGACGGAACGGTAGCCGGAGTTGATCTCCGTCCAGGATCCGTTCACCAGCTGACGCACGCTGTAAGTCAGATAGACTTTATACGCCAGACCTTCGTTCGCGGGCTGATTCTGATACAGGCGGACAACCACTTCATAGCCGCCGTAAATATCGCGGAGCACAAATTCGTTGTAGCCCGTCTCCGAGATCGAAGGATTCTGTTCGGTCAGCGTCCCCTCCATGGAGATGAAGTTCGCGGACAGAGCGAACTTGCTGCCGAGATCGACGCGCTTCGCAAAGAGGTAGGATACGCCGTTTTTGACCGTGTAAACCTCGTCCGCATACGTGACGCTGCCTTCGCCGGAGAGCTTGATGCCGCCGTTTTCATAGTCGCGGTAGGAGACGAACACGGGGATATAGCCGCCGGCCGCCGCCGCGACGAAGGTGTATTCGCCCTTCTCCGTGAAGTTCGCGGATTTCAGGGTGAGCGTACCGTCTGCAAACGACCACAGTTCGCCGCTGAGTTCCTTTTCGTTGTAGAGCACCGCGTCGACCGCCGTAATGTTGCCGAGAGAAACCGTCACGTCCTGCGCTTCGGAGATAAACTGCATTTCGCTGCTGCCCGTCAGCGTCACCGAATAGGTAACGGTGACCTGCGTTCTGCTGTTCTCGTCCTCGATGACGAAGACTTCGCTCGTCTTATAGCTGTCAAAGTAGGAAGCGGGAATGCTGAGGGTGTTTCCGGAGAGCGTCGTCCCCTCGATCAGCGTGCCGTCGCCGCCGTAAACGTTGACGGCGCCGTCCTGATTCATGAGTTCAAACGTGAGATCCTGTTCCGAACCCAGCGTGTACTGCATGGTTTTATCCGTCACGTCCTTGACGGTCACGCCGTCGGGCGTTCCCAGGGTCAGGCCGCCCGCCACATTTCCGTTATAGAAGGAAATATAGAGCTTTCCGTCCGGGAAATCCTTTCTCAGGAGCTGAATGGACGCGCCTACGTTCGTACCGTTGATCTTGATATAGTTCTTGGAAATATCCTGATCGTCGATATAGATCTCCAGGGTATCCATGTTCACGGTGTTGACTACGTCTTTTACGTCGGTGTTGTTGCCGCCCGAATAGTTGCCGCCCAGGCTCTGCCACTGTCCGCTGTCCTTCGAGGGCTGCATGATCGCTTTCAGCTCGACGAAGTTGGAGTTCTCATTCCAGAAATCCAGATAGTAGGGAGAGCTCATCAGCCCGATGCACACCCAGGTGCTGTTGCCCATGGGGTAACGGAAGGGAAGGGTGATCGGCTTGTCGAGCGACAGCCCTTCGCTCCACGAGATGATGCCGCGCTTGGTTGCGCCGCCCGAACTGACGAGGTCCGCTTCGTAATAAGCGCCGTCGTTTTTGGACTCTATGGTGCCGCGTTCGGAGCGAAGCATCCACTGCGCTTCCGACGGCTTCAGATAAACCGTAAACTGCAGAGAGCCGGCAAACGTCGTGACGGTGAACGTATAGACGCCCGCATCCATCTCGTCGAAATATTCTTTGTCGATGCTCAGCGTATAAACCTGTTCGGCGCCCGCTTTCGCGGCGAACGCGTAGCTCTCCGCGGGGATTTCGACCGCCTCGTCTTCATTGGTATAGGTGTGCGTAACGGTCATTCCCTCGGTGACGCCCTCAAACTTCATGTCGATCGCCAGATCGTTATCGAGCGGGAAGGATACCGTTTGCTGCGCGTCGCTTTCCTGGATATAATCCATCAGGCCGTTCTGAACCGTGACCGCGACGGTGGAAATACCGTCTTCCGTCTCTACTTTCAGGAGAGTATTCTGCGGGAACACGCCCGTCTCGAGAACGGCGGATTTTACGATGATCTGATTGCCGTCCACCGCATAATCGCCCTCTTCCAGCCAGGTGGTGGCGTTGGCGTTCTGCTTCGCGTAGCTCCTGGCATTCTCCGCATAGCCCACTCTCAGGTTCTTCGCGGAAGAGAGATCGTACGTTCCGGCGATCGTCAGCTCGATGTCGCCCTTGGTGTCGAATCTCCACGTGCTCGTCGAGATCTCTTCGATCACCGGGTTATTGAAATCGCTCAGGATATACTGCGTTCCGCCCTGCGTCATGAGGGCGAGCTTGGCATATCCGCTCGGGAACACTTCGTCGCGGTCAACCTCCACGGTGAAACCGAGTTTGCCGTTGAAATAAATCTTGGTTTCGGTCTCGCCCATTTCGATGCGTACGGCGATCTTCTTGCCCACTTCCGCCACGTCGTTGGGAGTGGTATAGCCCAGAGCGGAAAGGTCGAACACCTTGGCATCCGCCGCGGTATCCTCTGTGGAATTCCACACGATCTTGGTGTAATCGTTCTTGAATCCCAGGCCGAAGTCGCACACGGGAGAGGTTCCGCCGGGAATCTTCACATCCAGATTCGCCATCGTCGTCTCATCCATGTTGTAGTCGAACAGGAAGAGGCGGGACCAGTTGCCCGTATCGCCGCCGACCGCAAACTCGAAGGAGATCGGCTTGGTCACATCCAGCTGCGTGCTGTTGTAGGCGCGCATAATGCTGTGCGCATAGTAGGAATATCCGTCGACGAGATACTGATAGCCGTTGATCGCGCCGTTGGCGCCCAGCGTGCCGTGCTGGTTGTTGCCGCCGTTATAGAGGGAGGTCAGCCAGCCGTTGGCGTCAAATTCATACATTGCGGCAAGCGTAAACGGCATGTAGCCGTAGTCGTCGATGACGAAGAACGTCGCCTCGAGCGGGATATACCGGTCTTCCAAATGATCCGAGAACATCTCTTTCTTGATCGTGAGAATTCCGTCCGCATAAGAATAATACTTCGTGGGGACGTCGACGACCTTGCCGTCGTTGTCCTTCATCGCGAGCTTCACGTCGCCGTTGGCAACGACAGCCGCCGTTACGTCGACGGGCGAAATCATGCTGACGCTGGTCTCCGAAACATCCGACACTTCGGGGGCGAGGACGGGGCCCAGCCCAAACGACGTATCTTGAAGCGCCTGTACGACGAGATATGCCTCGGTCGCGTCGCCGAAGCTGTCGACATTAAGTCCCAAATCACCCGCAAAAATATTTGAACCGTTGCCCGGATTCGTGAGCTTTGTACCGTTGACTGCGATATAGCTGTCCTTCATGTTCTCGCCGATGAAAATCGTAACTTTTTGGACACCGACAGCGGGAACATTCGGCAGCCCGACAGCTCCACCCGAACCGTTGGCCTTAAAGAACTGCATGCCGCCCGAAGCTAAAATCCAGGATGCAACGCAGTTCGCATCGTTAGGATCGGCGGGATTCAGCGCTTTATAGGGGAAAGCGGGGCCCGCTACGAGGCAGAAGCCCAGCCAGGCATCCGCTCGCGGCGTCAGCGAATTGTCTACCGTAAAGGTGATCTCCTTGCCGGCCTTGATCGCGGGCATTAAGTTGATCACGTTATATGCCGGACCACCGGAGGAAAAATCCATCGTGGTCATGCCGTCTTTCGATACGACGTTGGTGCAATGGATCGCGCTGTTGGAGGCATAGTTAATCATCCACCCGTTCTGATCCACCGCGGCGTTCGCCTTATCCACGGGCGTGGTGACGACCGTCGTATTTTCCGTCCATACGGACATGCTTACTTCCAGTTCAAACGTCGTATAGCCGTAATCGTCCTGAACAAAGAAAAGCGCGGTATCGGGGATGATACTCGTATTTTCCGCAAACAGCTCTTTCTTGATGGTAAGCGTTCCGTCCGCATAGGAGAAATATTCCGCGGGAACGTTGACGATCTTGCCGGCGCGGTTCTTCATGGAGAGTTTTACGGTGCCGTTGGCGGAGACGGCTGCCGTCACGTCGACAGCGGCGCTCGCGTCCACCTCATCCGCCGAAAGATCGCCGACCACGGGACCGCCGATGGAGGAAATCCCCAGCGTGTTGCCAGGTGTATTGACGCCCATAACAGCGATATAAGCGCCCTTTTCAGCGGTGAATGCACTCTTTGCAACGGCACAGCCCTGCCCCTGCGCATTCGGACGGACGGTAATGCCATTGATTTTTAGATAAGAATCCGCCGCATTTTCCGCAATGAACAAACTGATGCTGTCAACCTTATCCGCGCTTCCGGAAGCAGCGCCGGTTTCATCGTCCAACAGTTGCCCCGCCGCTCCGGAAATGCCCGCAAAGGCTTGATACTGCGTGTCATTTGCAATAATCGACCATACGGTTCCTTTCCCTGCGGTATTCCAAACCCAGCCGTCGTAGGGATCGGGATTTTCATTCAGCAACATAATCGCAATGTATCCGCCGCCCGCGCCTGCCTTTGTACGGTCGACCGTAAACTCGATGGTTTTCCCCGCCGCGATCAGCGGATAGACATCGTTCGCATTGTACGCGGGGCCTCCAGTCGCCTGCGTCAGGTACGAAAGCCCGTTCTTGAATTCGTGCGCGGTGGTATGCTGATCTTCGTTGACATAGTTTGTCACCCAGCCGTTTTCATCCGCGTTCGTCAGGTCGATCGACGTGTTTTCCGTCCATGCGGGAGCGCCGTCGTCCGCCGCGAAAACCGCAGCCACGGTAAAGCTCATCGCCATAATGACGGAAAGCAGGATCAACCAAACTTTCTTTGCTCTTGCCATAAAACTTCCTCCTTGTTTTTATAAATGACGGCAAATTCCGCGTTGTCCGCGGAGATCCGTTATTTATTCCCTTTTCATCCTTTCTGATTCCGGTTCGCCACGCTCTCCCGCTCGACGAAAGAAGTGGAAACCTGCCACTGCCCGTAGCCGCCGGAGAGGAAATAGTCGATATACGCGCCGCCCTGCGTCTTTTTATCCACCGATATGGTCGTCAGGGCGGGATGCAGAAATTCGGTAAACTCCAGGTTGTCGCAGCCGATGACGGAGATATCCGCGGGAACCCGGATCCCCTCGCTCTCCAGCGCCTTGATCGCGCCGAGCGCCATCATGTCCGTCATGCAGAGAAGCCCGTCCGGAAGGCCGTTTTTAATCATGCGCTTCACCAGATTATACCCCACGCGGTCCGCGTTTTCGCGCGGGTAATCGCCGCACAGCACGAATCGGTCCTCCGTCTTTAAGCCGTATTTCCCGAGGTTCTGAAAAAACGCGTTGTAGCGCACGTCCTTCACGGCGATCGCGCGGTCCAGTCCGGATAAAAAGCCCACCGTGCGGTGGCCGTTTCTCTGAAAGCAGGCGAGCGCCGACTCCACGCCGATGGAATAATCGATGGTCACGACGTTTTCGTCCTTCTCCGAAAAGTTGACGGTCAGAATTCCCGCCTTTTCCAGCCGCTTGATGCTCTCTTTCTTCACCTCGAACATCGCCAGGTTGACCACACCGATCACGCGGTTGGAAATCAGCGTGTCCAGCGTGTTGTCGAAATCCTCCCGGCTGACCGCGAACAGCGAGAGCACCAGCCCCTTTTCCTTCGCCTTGGACAGCATCGCCTCGACGATGTGAAAATAATACGGGTTCATCAGGTCTTCGATCAGCACCGCGATGACGTTGCTTCTGTTCATCGTGAGACTTCTGGCGAGGTTGTTCGGCGTATATCCCAGTTCGGCGGCGGCGGCCAGAACTCTCTGCCGCGCGCTTTCCGAAACGTATCCCTTGCCGAGCAGCACCCGCGACACCGTCGACGGCGAACAGCCGGCTTTGCGCGCAACATCCTCTCTTCTCACGTTATCCTCCCCGTCTTTCCGTGTGGCCGCGCGGCCACACATCCGTAAAAATAAAAATCTTTGCCTTTCTGCACTTTCTCCACGGCTTATAACTGTCGTATTTGTTCGGCTGAACGGGTGCGGTCTTAACGACCGCACAAAGGGCATGCCCTTTGCAAAGATTATTATGCGTTTTTCTTTCCGAGATATACGGAATTCTCCGCTCTCGGTCTCATTATAAACGATGAAATATATTTTGTCAATACTAAAATCAAAAAAAATTTATTTTTTTCAGAAAAAACAGCTTCATTTCAGAACTTTTTCCCCGCCTCTAAGGTTTTTTATATTTATAATAAATTACTTTCATGTGAGAAACTGGGCGCAGAAAAATGATAAAAATATGCGGAAAAATGAAAAAAAGAAACTATTGACAAAACGATTTGCGCATGCTAAAATGAGAAAAAATTAAAAGAGGAATCAGAGAAAAATGAAAAAACGCTACCTTTTGCTGGCCGTCCTCTGCGCCCTGGCCATCCCCTTTGCCGGCTGCGGCAAGACGGTGTCCGTCACCGCGATCACCGCGAGCGGCCCGGCCGAAATCGAAGCGGGCGAATTCGATCCGTCTGATTTTTCCCTGCTCGTTCGGTACAGCGACGGCACGGAAAAAACCATTCCGGCGACGGGCGCCATGTTCCGGGAAGACGAAGTTGCCGCACTCTCTGCTGCGGGCGAGTACGACCTCACCGTTACTTATGAGGGAAAGACGGATACCGTACACGTCAAAGTCGTCGAAAATGCTCCCCCGGAGGATACCGCCTCGCACGCGGTGATTCTCTATCAGGAGGGAAACATTCTGCACATCGCCGTAGTCGGCGATATCGCGGGAACGTACGAAAACACCGCATACGCGGGTATCGATTTGGTACTTTCCTACACCGCCGACGAGCCGGGAATCGTCGCGGCGGCGGAGGGCGTGCAGACGTATGTCAACCGCGATAAGAAGTTCATCCGCATCGTGTTTGCGGCGGCGGAGAACGTCGTAACCGCGCGGGAAATCGCCGCCCTCTCGGTGGGAGACGAGACTTTTTCCGCCGCCAGCGTGACGGAAGTGCAGCTGTATGACGCGAATCAGGACGGGCTCTCCGTCGACGTCTGGTTCGGCAACGACTATTACCCCGCGTAACCGCAGCTCCCAATCTGAAAAATAGGCAAGGAGAAGAAACTATGAAAAAAATATGGATGAAAATGCTCTCTGTCGCAGCCTCGGCCGTCATCGCGCTGAGCAGCGGCGGGTGCATCATTACAGAGGAGATGATTGATAAAGTGGACAGACTCAATACGACTGCCCAGGCGGGCATTATGTCCACATCGGCAAGCGGAGACTACGGAGACAGCTTCGGCGCGGCAGACGCTTACAGCAACCGCAAATACGTGGGCATCTTTTACTGCCTGTGGCTGGGGTTCGATCCTCCGGAAGTCATGAACGGCGAGAAAAACGTAAACGCGGTCTACTACGGAGACAACGCGCGCGAAAACTTTAAAAATCACGTTTTGGGATTCCAGCAGTCCGACTCGACGCAGTACCGCTACTGGGGCGAGCCCATGTACGGCTATTATGAATCGGACGACGAATGGGTGATCCGCAAGCACCTGCAGCTCTTCGCACTCGCGGGGATCGACTATCTCGCGCTGGACACCACCAACGCGCTGACCTATCCGGACGCCGTGACCGTTCTTTTGGACTGCATCGCCGAGTACCGCGCCGCAGGGCTCCCCGTGCCGCAGGTTCTGTTCCTCACGAATACCAGCTCGGTCAGTACCGTGATGAGCCTGTACAATCAATTTTATCAGAATGAAAAATACGAGGACTGCTGGTTCCGCGGAAACGGATCCAAGCCCTGGATCACCTGCAAATTTGACGGCGGCACGGAGGCCCAGCAGAATACCATCAAGGACTATTTCTACGTCAAGCAGGCACAGTGGCCCACCGAGCAGCCCATCGAAAACGGCTTTCCCTGGATCGACTGGGCTTATCCGCAGACCGCGTTTTACGACGCGCAGCTGGGCGGCAACATCTACGCGGTCTCCATCGCCCAGCATACGGGCGTGGGACAGGGCGGCATCCAGTTCAGCGACAGCGTTTACGCCCGCCTCCTCCTGCAGGACGGTTTAAACACCAGAAACAACAAAAATCAGACGCCGGACGAGGTCTACAACCTCAATCACGGGCGGGGCTACGATTTCAAGAACAGTCAGAACGCCTATGACGACGAAGAGCGGATTCTGCGCAACGAAAATTTCCGCCAGCAGTGGGAAGCGCCCCTGAACGACGATGACGCGAGCATGGTGATGATTCTCGGCTGGAACGAGTGGATTGCGGGAAACTGGCCTTCCCCGGGCATGATGACCTACTATGACGATCTCAAAGCCGCCATGTGCGACCTGGTGAACCTGGAATTCTCGCGCGACATCGAAATGATGGCGGAGGGCGAACACAGCTATTCGGACAACTGCTATCTTCTGATGTGCAAGTATATCCGCGACTTCAAATTCACGGGAACGGGCGGCGCCTATGCGGACGGACAGGACCGCGCGATCACGGCCGACAGGATCGTCGCCGAAGAGTGGGAAGGGGCGACGGAGTTCCTCTCCTTTGCAAATTCCTGCGAGGTGCGCGACACCCGGGACGCCTTCAACGCGAAGGTGCAGAACAAAACCGGCCGCAATGACATTCTCTCCCTCAAAGCGGCGAAGGACGCGGAAAATCTCTACTTTCTGGTGACGACGGCTGACGCGATTACGGAGCGGCAGGCAACGGACACCAGCTGGATGAACATCTTTATCGGTACGGGTCAACCCGGAGGATGGAACGGACTCAACTACGTCTTAAACCGCGCTTCCGCAGACGGCACCGCCTCCCTTCACAAGATCGCGGGCGAAAGTTTTACGGAGGTTTCCGGCGCGGAATGCACGTATGTCGTCAGCGGAAACCAGATGCTGGTCAAAGTGCCGAAGAGCGCGCTCGGCATCACGGAAGACGCTTTCACCCTCGAACTGAAAGTGACGGATCACCTGCAAAAGGATTTCAGCGTCACCGAGCTGTACGTCAACGGAGACGTCGCCCCGCTCGGACGCATCAATTACGTCTATACGGCGAAATAAGGAGGTTGCTATGAAAAAATTGATTACCGCTGCCGCGAGTCTGACCTGCGCGCTCGCGTTCTGTTTCGTCGGTGCGGCTTCCGCCGCGGTCATCGAAGACGGGAGCAAATACGACGATTACGCGACGGCGAACGTCGTTCAGATCAACAACATAGACGAAGCCTTCCACAAAAAGAGCGGTTTTACGAACGGATCTTCTGCCGTTACCGTGCCGCAGAGCTCCCCCATCGCAATCGACGCGCGCGGCAACCACATCCGCGGCTGGTCGCTCTGCGAAGAGGGGATCGAGGCGTACGGCTATCAGCTGGACAGACTGCTCGCAAACGGCACGTACAGCAACGGCGACATCGTATACTTTGAACCGGAGACGCGCGAGGACGTTCTTGCGGCGCATCCGGAATACGCTTCCGTCAATCCGGACGCGGATGTGGGAATTGACGTCTATATCCCCACGGCGCCCCTCTCTGTGGCGACCTACCGCGTCACCCTGTACGCGCTGACCAAGGCGGAACACAAATACAAGGTGCTGACCTGTTACGTGACCCTGGGGATCGATCTGGACGTCAACGGGGACGGCGTGCTGGATATCCGCGACGCCATCTTCTATCGGCAGATGATTCTCGAACAGGAATACAATTTTGAAAAGAAATACGACTATAACAACAACGGCAAATACGACGAGTACGACTATCAACAGCTTCTCTCCTACATCGCAGGGAGAAACGAATAGCCTCCAAAAGAGCGGACGGAAAAAAGAACAATTTTCATAGAGACTGAAAGAGCGAAGAAATAAAATTTCTTCGCTCTTTTTATCGCCCGCTGAACTGTAATTTATATCAGTCCCCTATCAATATAACTTTGAACTGCAAGTTTTATTGTTTCAATATTAGTATATTTGGGCTTATAATTTAACAACTGTTTTTCTTTTTCTATATCGTAACAACCGCTTCGCGCTATATGAAGATAGGTGTGTTCGCATTCTTCGGCATTGCCCTCATATTCACACCATTTATCCCATGATAAAAACTTAATTTCAGGTTCTTTACCGAAAAACTCGTACATTAGTTTTGCATAACCGTAAAGCGTGACAGAAGCGCCACTCGCCGCCTCGAACACTTCGCCGAGCGCATTTTCTCTGTACGTTACGGCATTATAAAACACCTGGGCAACATCATAAGCGTGAACGTGATGAATCGTTTCCATACCGAAGTTAGGCAAATATATTTCTTCCCCTTTTGCAATGCGCTTAAACGGTTCTTTTGATAAATTACCCCACGGGCTTATTATATCCCAACCTGCGCCCGAAATCTGTCCCGGACGGATACAGGTTGCAGGAAAACCATTTTGTTTATACTGTTCGCATAAATATCTTTCCGATGCAAGTTTATCTTTGCCATAAGCACATAACGGCGTTCCCGTTTCTTCGCCGCTTTTGAACGGTAAGCAGTCTGCCAACCCCCTTGCCCAACACGACGAACAATAGAGATAATGCTTGCAATTAGTTTTTTTAAGAGCTTCTGCAATATTAACGGTATCATTGATATTAAAATTTATTAAATCAATTACTATGTCGGCATTCTGTTCGGCAATATTTTTTTCAAAATCTTCGCTTTTTCTATCAAGTACAATCGATTTTACCTTATCCCAACCTGAATTGTCTTCGTAAGGCTTATGCTGTCCGCGCGTAATATTTGTAACTTCATAACCGTTATTTACCAGCATAGGCACAAGATATGTTCCGATATGACCGCTACCGCCGATAACTATAACTTTCATAATTACCTCTCTAAAATACAGTCTTTTTTTCATTATAGATCAAACAAATGGAAAAGTAAAACAAAAAAACGCGCTTATTATGTTTACATCGTATCGTGCGCTCTCCTGATCGTTCGTGATATAATTTTCTCTGGGATTTTCCCTAACCCGCCGGCTCTTTTTTCTCCCCCCGCCGCTTACCTTTTAAACGCTCCGCCGGGGAGCTCCTTGTCATAGCCGCAGCGAAAAAAACGACGGGAAAGGGCTTTCCTGTCGTTTCTCTGAATTAAATTGAAAGAGCGGCGGAACCCGCCGCTTTTTTCTGTGCTTATACGCAGCCCTGCGCTTTCATGGCCTCCGCCACTTTCAGGAACCCGGCGATGTTCGCACCCGCCATATAGTTTCCCTTCAGCCCGTATTCCGCCGCGGCTTCGTCGCATGCCGCAAAGATGGAGCGCATGATTGCCTTCAGTTTTTCGTCCACCTCTTCAAAGGTCCAGGAAAGGCGGAGCGAGTTTTGGCTCATTTCCAGGCCGGAGACCGCCACGCCGCCCGCATTCGCCGCCTTTGCGGGGCCGTACAGCATGTTGTTTGCAAAGTAAACCTCGATCGCCTCGGGCGTGGAAGGCATATTTGCGCCCTCCGAAACCGCCCAGCAGCCGTTCTTTGCGAGCAATTCCGCGGAGGCGCCGTCAATTTCGTTCTGCGTGGCGCATGGCAGGGCGATGTCGCACCGAACGGACCAGACGCCTGCGCAGCCCTCCGTATAAACGGCGTTGGGGCGGTATTTCAGATATTCGGAGATGCGCTTGCGATCTGCTTCCTTGATCTGCTTGACGGCGTTCAGATCCACGCCGTCCGGGTCGTAAATATATCCGTCCGAATCGGACATCGTGACGACGAGCGCGCCCATCTGCGCCGCCTTCTCCGCCGCGTAGATGGCGACGTTGCCCGAACCGGAGATGGCAACGCGGCTCCCCTGAAAGGATTTTCCGTTGGCTTTCAGCATTTCCTCCGTGAAATAGCAGAGGCCGTATCCGGTCGCCTCCGTCCGCGCGAGAGAACCGCCGTATGTGAGCCCCTTTCCGGTAAGAACGCCGCTCCATTCGTTTTTCAGGCGCTTATACTGGCCGAACAGAAATCCCACTTCGCGCGCGCCCGTACCGATATCCCCGGCGGGAACGTCCAGATCAGGGCCGATATGGCGGTACAGCTCGGACATAAAGGACTGGCAGAACCGCATGATCTCCCCGTCGCTTTTTCCCTTGGGATCGAAATCGGAGCCCCCCTTCGCGCCGCCCATCGGAAGCGTCGTCAGGCTGTTTTTGAAGATCTGTTCAAATCCGAGGAATTTGATGATTCCCAGATATACGGAGGGATGCAGGCGGATTCCCCCCTTATAGGGGCCGATCGCCGAATTGAACTGAACGCGGAACCCGCGGTTGACCCGCACCGTTCCGCCGTCATCCACCCACGGGACGCGGAACATGATCTGCCGCTCGGGCTCCACGATGCGCTCGAACACGCCCGCCTCTATGAGGTCGGGGCGCGCCTCTGCCACCGGTTCCAGCGTGCTTAACACTTCCGTCACCGCCTGTATGAATTCGGGTTCTCCGCGGTTTCTCGCCTTTACGCGCTCTAAAAGCTCGGACAAATAGGTATTTTTTATCTGCATATTTTTTATACCTCCGAATAATAATTTTCTTTAATCTTAAATAATATATCACATTTTATGATAAATCACAATAATTTGAAAGCAGTTTCATGCGAAAACTTGTTTAAAAATACAAAAAAATTCAGATCGGCGCCTTCCGGCGCCCCCGCGCGCCGCAGGCATCGGCGAAAAATGCGCCCGCCCGCGCGATTAGCTTGCGTTCGTACGCCGAATATGGTATACTGTACAGGCAAACGAAAATCCGCGGACGCATTCCGCGCCGCGCTAAGGAGTGAACCAATATGGGCATGGGCAAGGTTTCCGGAAAAATCTGCCGGCTGAAAAAAGACGAGGTAAAGCGATACGACTTCGCAAAAAAAGTAAAGCGCCCGCGCGCGCTGCGGCCGCTGACGTATTTTATATCCAAGATATTTTTAAAAGGCAGAGTGCGCACGTACGATTTTCAAAAGATGGAGGGGCTCAAGCCGCCCTACCTGATTTTGGCAAATCACTCTTCCATGCTGGACTTCGCGCTGGCGGTAGACGCCATGTGGCCGGTTTCCATGACGTACGTCGCCGCGCTGGATTCTATCTTCGATTTCACCGAATTTCTGATGCGGCGCGTGGGCATCATCGCAAAGCGGAAATTCATAAAGGATCTGAATCTTCTGAAAAACCTGAAGTATTCGGTCACGAAGATCCCTTCCTGCCCCACGATGATGTACCCGGAAGCGAAGTACTCGCTGGAAGGCTGCACCTCTTATATTCCGGAATCGGTGGGAAAACTGGTAAAATTCCTGGACGTCCCGGTGGTCACGATGGCCATGCACGGCTGTTATATCGGCTGTCCGCAGTGGAGAAAGACGTTTTCCCCCAAATCCCCGCTCGCCCTCGAAGTGCGCCAGATCGTGACGCAGGAAGAGGTGAAAACGCTCCCGGCGGAAGAGATCTTCTCCCGCGTCAAAGAGGCGCTCACGGTGGATGATTTCCGCTGGCAGCAGGACAATCAGATCGTCATCGATATGCCCGACCGCGCCCGCAACCTGAACGCCCTCCTCTATCAGTGCCCCCACTGCGGGACGGAGTTTGAAATGCGCGGAGAAGGCGCTGCGATCACCTGCGAACACTGCAGCGCAAGCTACGAACTGACCGAGACGGGGCGGCTGAAAGCCTTAAACTGCGAGGAAAAATTCAACCACGTGCCCGATTGGGTGAAATGGCAGACCGAACAGATCCGGGCGGAGATCGAAGGGGGCAGATATGCCTTTGAAGACGAAGTGGATATCTACACCATGCCGAACGCCAAGACGGTTTATTATCACGGAAAGGGCAAACTGACGCACGACGAAACGGGGTTCCGGCTCACCGGCACCGTCTACGGAGAGCCTCTTGCGGAATTTTGGCCGGCAGAAACGCAGGACGGCGTGCACATCGAATACCTCCACCCCAATTTCAAGGGAAGGGATATGGTGGATCTCAGCACGGCCCATGAAAGCTACTGGCTGGCCGTCAGCAAAAAAGATCAGCTCACCAAGCTCTCCTTTGCGAACGATATTCTGTATGCGCGCGCACACAGGAAAGATTAAGGCTAACGGGCACCGTTCGGGAAGGAGTTCGCACGATGGGCGCTCGTTTATCATTGCAATCGGAGATATTGACTTAACGGCATTTTATTCCGGTCAATCAAAACCACCGGTGAAACCGGTGGTTTGCTCATACCCAAAAAAGGGAAAATACCAGCCGACCCGTTAAAGGGTATCGCTTTTACTATAGCGTCTTGTTGCTCCACACACCTGTAAAGCAGATTCCTTATTCTATAACGAACTGAATTAACTTTAACTATAAGGTTACTTTCTATTATTAAAATGCTCAAATATTTTATCTTCCCCTCGGTAGACCCGGGGGATTTTTTTGCGAAAGCGCCATGAAAAAAGCGGCGCCGCCTTTCTTGGCGGCGCCGCTTTTTTCATTTTTTTCCATTATCCTTGATTTTCTATGCGATTCCATTCGCATTTCTCATTCAATTCTTCCTGAAGTTTCCAGCCATCGATAACCGCAAGAGTCTCCGGATCTTCCGCAACCGTTTCGCTGTAACGCAGGTTGGGAATCAGAGCATTCTGCGTGCCGAGAATCTTGCCGACACACTCATTCTCATCGACAGGAACTTCTGCCCAGGTAAGCGTCCCTTCATTTTTACAGGCCATGATCGTCAGACTGCGAACAGAACCGCTGGCTACCACAATACCGCCCAGATACGTTCCGTTTTGTCCCTTTATTTCGATTTTACCCGTAAACGTGCAGTTCGCGAGCGTTACATCGAGTTGCGCAGCCGAACTAATGAAGCCGACGATTCCCGCTCCCTTCTGATCGACAACGGTTAAATCGAGATCCGCACTGCAGCCGCTGATTATGACCTCGCCTGTTTTCGAAGAGTTGATATTGTTATAAATCCGTCCGACGATTCCGCCGACGCCGTCTTCCCCTTCAATCGAACCGCTCTTTGCATGGCAGTTCTCGATCACGACGCCGCCGTCGACATAGCCGACAATGGCGCCGACGCTGTCGACAACCGCTTCAGAATAAGCGCTGTTTTTGACATCGATACTTTCAATGGTGAGATTTCTGATTTCCGCATTATGTACTACGCCGAATAACCCGAACACATAATTCTTCTTGGATTCGTCACCGTATTTGTCCGTTCTGAAATCCGTAATGTTCATCGTCGAAAATTCATTATTGTTCAGATTGCTGATTGTATGGCCGTTTCCTTCAAAAATCCCCGCAAAATAGCGATATGCGCCGGACGAGGTGCTGCTCTTGAACAGATCGCGGCTGACAAAGCCGATCGGCGTCCAGCCGGAGTCTTGCGGAATCTCGATATCCGCCATCAGCGAAATCGTAATTCCCTCGTAAGTCGAGCCCTGGTTGACCCGATTGCCGAATTCCTTTAATTCTTTGTAGCTGGAAATCGCGTTGTAAAAACCGTCGATGTTATTGGTTCCCTCGATTCCAGTGATTGTTTCCGCTGCGTCCGCACCGTTCACCTTTGCGATCTTTCCGCCGTCAAACGAAGCGGCAATCCCTTGCAGCGCTTCAGAGCGGAGCTCAGAGACATAGCCCTTGATTGTCAGTTTTGTACCGGCGGAGCCGGAGCTGACCGAAAGTGCGCCGACCGTCGCGTTATTCTCGATCACGATATTCGCCGAGGAATTTCCCGTCGCGATTACAAAATCTTTGACTTCCCCGCATTCGTGATAGGAGCTCGCCTTTACCGATTTAACGGTCATTTTTTCAATTACCGCATAATTGTAGACATCCGCGTTCGGCGCAGACAACTCGACGCTTTGAATTGTGCCGCGCAGCTGTATGGTTTCCGCATCCTGCGTATTGTAAACGATATCCGCATCCAATTCGCTTACGCCGGTATCGATCCCCGAATTCGCGCTGAAAGTAATGGGCGTTTCGCTTGCGATCGTCACGGGCAGATAATAGCTGAACCCCTGCCATTTTTCCATCGTGGCAACGTCTTTTACCGTCAGCCATTTTCCCGAGCGGTTGCCCTCCTCCACCGTCGCTCCGTTTTCGGAATACAGTACCTTCATCTCTTCATTGACGTAAATCATGCGATTGTTGTTCTGATCCCAGATAATCATATTGCCGCCCGCTCTCGGGTTCAGGTTTTCTACCTTATAACCGTGTTTGTCCATCAGTTTCATGACGTCGAACATTGTCTCGGGTTCTTCGCCCGTCCCTTCGCTGGTTGCGAGTATCGTATTCATGTTTTTGGTCAAAACGATATCGCTGGATTCGTTGGCGCGCCTGATCAGGCTGGAAAACGTGGGGATCAGCACGGCTGCCAAGATGGCGATAACTGCAATTACAATCACCAGTTCGACAATCGTAAAGCCCTTTTTATTGCGTTTCATATTGTTTCTCCTTTATGATTTTTTTAAAAGCTTCTCAATAACGTTTTATTTTCGGTTCTGATTCCAATTTTTTCCGCTGACGCTCAGCTCCTTAGCCTGCAGAATTTCAGCCACATCGGATAAGAACGGCGCAGCGTCTTTGCAAAATGCACGAAATGCAGAGAAACGCGCTCTGCCGCCGGGGAGGAAGAAAATGGTTCCGCAACGGAGAGAAACAGCGCCGCCAACGACAGCAAAAACAAAATGACCACCGTTATTTCCGCCGTCAGCGCGGCTGAAACCGCCGCTCCCAGAAATTCTTTTTGCGCAAACAGCGCCTCTCTGACCGCTTCGTAATAGCCGCCGAACAGACTGCGCGCAAAAGCCGCGATCCCGCCGGATGCGGGCATAAACAACAGCAAAAGAGCAATCAGCACAAATAAAAGGGCATGCGCTACCGTCGCCGCGCGCATTTTTCTCTTTTCCAAAAAACGCGCGGTTATGATGCCGCATACCATATACATTCCCGCAAACGCGATCGCCATGTTGCTCTCCCCGCAATGCCGCTCCCTTTTTCGTTCGCAATGCGAACGAAAAAGGCGTATACGCCTTTCGGCAGAAGGAAACCCGTTTGCTCCTGCCGCACTTTTACTCCTGTTTTTCTGTATTTTATCACATCTTGTTTCGCTTTGCAACCTTTTTTTAAAAATTAAGTCGTTTTTTAGTAAATTTACTGATTTATATAAATAATTTCTTTTTAAAATACAAAAACAGCGGTTTGCATGCAAACCGCTGTCGTAAAAACTTGTTTTATCTGGGATTCTTGATATTCGCCTGCGCCGCGGCCAATCTCGCGATGGGAACGCGGAACGGCGAGCAGGACACGTAATTGAGGCCGATGTTGTGGCAGAACTCGATGGAAGAGGGATCGCCGCCGTGTTCGCCGCAGATTCCGCAGTGGAGATCCTTGCGGGTCTGATGGCCGAGCGTGACCGCCATTTCCATCAATTTGCCGACGCCCGTGGTATCCAGGCGCGCAAACGGATCGGATTCGTAAATCTTGGCCGCATAGTACGAGGGCAGGAACTTGCCCGCGTCGTCGCGGCTGAAGCCGAAGGTCATCTGCGTCAGATCGTTGGTGCCGAAGCAGAAGAATTCCGCTTCCTTCGCGATCTCGTCCGCCGTCAGCGCGGCGCGCGGAATCTCGATCATTGTGCCGACTTCGTATTTCAGTTCCACGCCGGCCGCCTTGATCTCCGCCTCCGCGGTCTCGACGACCGTCTTCTTGCAGTAGGCCAGTTCCTTGACTTCCCCGACCAGCGGGATCATGATCTCGGGAACCACGTTCCAGTCGGGATGGCGCTTCTGAACGGCGATCGCCGCCTTGATGATCGCCTTGGTCTGCATGACCGCGATCTCGGGATACGTCACCGCCAGACGGCAGCCGCGGTGCCCCATCATCGGGTTGAATTCATGCAGCGCGTCGCAGATCTGCTTGATCTCGGCGACCGTCTTGCCCTGCGCCTTGGCGAGCTCTGCGATATCCTTTTCTTCGGTGGGAACAAACTCGTGCAGAGGGGGATCCAGGAAGCGGATGGTGACGGGCTGACCTTTCAGCGCCTCCATCAGACCTTCAAAGTCCGCCTGCTGCATGGGCTCGATCTTGGCGAGCGCTTTTTCTCTCTCCTCCACCGTCTCGGAGCAGATCATTTCGCGGAACTTATCGATTCTCCCTTCGCCGAAGAACATGTGCTCGGTACGGCAGAGGCCGATGCCCTGCGCGCCGAAGGCAGCCGCCTGCTGCGCGTCCGCGGGCGTATCCGCGTTGGTTCTCACGCCCATCGCCTTGTACTTATCCGCAAGCTCCATGATGCGGCCGAAGTAACCGCTGTTGGGATCCGCGGGGACGGTGGGAATGATGCAGTCGTAAATTTTACCGGTAGAGCCGTCCAGCGAGATGCCGTCGCCCTCCTTATATACCTTTCCGGCGAGGGTGAACCGCTTGTTCTCCTCGTCCATCTTGATTTCGCCGCAGCCGGAAACGCAGCAGGTTCCCATGCCGCGCGCGACCACCGCCGCGTGCGAGGTCTGCCCCCCGCGCACGGTCAGAATGCCCTGCGCGTACTTCATGCCCTCGATATCTTCGGGGGAAGTTTCCAGGCGGACGAGAACCACTTTCTTGCCCTTCTTGCCTTCAACGACGGCATCCTCCGCCGTAAAGACGATGGTGCCGGCAGCCGCGCCCGGAGACGCCGCGATGCCCTTGCCGACGACGTTGTTTTTATCCGCTTCCTTCAAAGCCTTCGGGTCGAACGTGGGGTGCAGCAGCATGTCGAGCGACTTGGCGTCGATCTGCATGAGCGCCTCTTTCTCGGTAATCATGCCCTCGTCGATCAGATCGCAGGCGATTTTGATCGCCGCGGTCGCGGTGCGCTTGCCGCTGCGCGTCTGGAGCATATAGAGCTTCTTATCCTCGATGGTGAACTCCATATCCTGCATGTCGCGGTAATGCCCTTCCAAAGTCTTGCAGACCTCCTGGAACTGCGCGTAGACTTCGGGGAAAACCTCCGCCATCTGCGCGATGGGCATCGGCGTGCGGACGCCTGCGACGACGTCTTCGCCCTGCGCGTTGACCAGGAATTCGCCCATCAGGCCCTTCTCGCCGGTCGCGGGGTTCCGCGTGAACGCGACGCCCGTGCCGGACGTATCGCCCAGGTTGCCGAACGCCATCATCTGCACGTTGACCGCGGTGCCCCAGCTGTAGGGGATGTCGTGATCCATGCGGTAGATGTTCGCGCGGGGGTTGTCCCACGAACGGAACACCGCCTTGATCGCGCCGAAGAGCTGCTCTTTCGGATCGGAGGGGAAATCCTCGCCGATCTTCGCCTTATATTCCGCTTTGAACTGGGAAGCGAGCAGAGCCAGGTCTTCCGCCGTCAGCTCGACGTCCTGCGTGATGCCCTTCTTTTCTTTCAATTCGTCGATCAACGTCTCAAAATATTTTTTGCCGACCTCCATCACGACGTCCGAATACATCTGAATGAATCTTCTGTAGCAGTCCCACGCCCATCTGGGGTTGCCGGATTTCTTCGCCAGAACTTCGACCACCTGATCGTTCAGGCCGAGGTTCAGGATGGTATCCATCATGCCCGGCATGGAAGCGCGCGCACCCGAGCGGACGGAGACCAGAAGGGGATTTTCCAGATCGCCGAACTTCTTGCCGGTGATCTCCTCCATCTTGCCGATGTACTCCATGATCTGCGCCTGGATCTCATCGTTGATTTTTCTGCCGTCCTCGTAATACTGCGTGCAGGCCTCGGTGGAAATGGTGAATCCCTGCGGAACGGGAAGACCGATATTGGTCATCTCCGCGAGGTTCGCGCCCTTGCCGCCCAGGATCTCGCGCATTTTCGCGTTGCCTTCGCTGAACAAATAGACGTATTTTTTCATTTATGCTTCTTCCTCCATAGATTTTTAACCTCTAATATTCTACAACATTTGCCTATATTTTTCAACTTTTTTGAGGCTGAAAAAGGGAGTTTTTTCATTCCCCGGCAAAAAGTTCGCCGATTGCGCGGAGATTGACCCCGCCCTTTACGGCAAGATAGCGGGAAAGGAGCTTCAGCGCGCGCCCGACGTATTTTTCCTCCGCCGCACCGCTGCCGCCCGGAGCGAGCGCGTTCAGCGCCTCCACGGTGCGCACGGACACCTCCGTCGCGCGCCCGGGCGCGCAGGAGGAGCAATAAACGGCCCCCTCTTCGAAATCGAAAAACGCGCGGGAAAGTTCCTGACGCCCGCAGTCCGCGCAGGCGTCCGTGCGGATGGCGTATCCCGCCTCCGGCAGGACGGACAAAAGGAATCGGACCAGCACATGGCGGGGCGGCTCGTCCCCGTAAGAGAGCGCTTTCAGCGCCTGCACCGCAGCCAGAAACACCCCCTCCGCGGGGAGATTCTCCGGGCAGAACGCGCGGACGAATTCCAGCACCGCCGCCCCCGCGTAAAACTTATCGAGATCCGTACGCAGCTCGTAGAACCCGTCGAGCAGCGCGGCGTGCGCGACCGTGCGCCGCCCCTGCCGCTCCGCCAGGACGTATTCCGCAAAACAAAAAGGCTCGGCAGCGAATTTCAGCTTCGCGCCCGCCTTTTTCACGCCGCGTATCTTCGCGGTCAGCACCCCTTTTTCCAGCGAAAAAAGGGTGAGTATTTTGTCGTTTTCTCCATAGTCCGCCGCGCGCAGCATCACGGCGTTGACTTTTTCTTCCATAGCGTTCTCCGCGCCTATTTTTCGGTCAGGCGCTTATATAAAAGATAGTAAGAGATGTCGCCCGTCTGCTCGAACAGCTCCCAGGCGGAATCCGCCGGCCGCTCGAAATCGAAATGATCCTTTCGCATGATACCCCCTTTAACCGAAGTATCCGCAATCCGGGCGCGTTTATACTCAGAATTCCAGATCGTTATAGCCCAGCTCGGCGATCATTCTGCCCGAATCCCGCCAGTGCTCCTCCACCTTGACGTATGTGGTGAGAAACACCTTTTTTCCCAAAAACTTCTCCATCTCTTCGCGCGCGAAGGAGGAGACCTCTTTCAGCGCCTTTCCCTGTTTTCCGATCAGAATCGCCTTGTGATTCTGCTTTTCGCAGACGATATCCAGGCTCACGTCCACGATCCCGCCGTCCTCCCGCTCCCTGAATTCGTTGATAACGACGGCGACGCCGTGCGGAATTTCCTTGTCGAATTTGAGGAGGATCTTTTCGCGCATGATCTCGGCGAGCATGAACCGCTCGGACTTGTCCGAGACGATATCCTCCTCGAAGATCTTTCCCCGTTCGGGCAGGCGGGATACGATCACGCGGAGGAGTTCTTTGAGATTCTTCCCCCTGCGCGCGGAAACGGGCACCACGTCTACGCCCAGTTCGCCGCATTGAAGCAATGTTTCCGGCACCCGTTCCGCGGGCATGATGTCGATCTTCGAAAGCACCAGGACGAAGGGGATCTTCGCCCGCATAAAGCGCTTTGCCGCCGCTAAATCCTCTTCGCGGATGCCCGCGTGCGCGTCCATGACGAACAGAATGAGGTCGACGTCCCGCGCAGACTGCTCCGCCGTGCGCTGCATGAGCGCGTTCAGGTGGGATTCCGCCTTATACAGCCCGGGCGTATCCGCAAAGACGATCTGATAGTCCGCCTCCGTGAGAACGCCCAGAATCCTGTCCCGCGTCGTCTGCGGTTTGGGCGAAACGATGGAAACCTTCTCCCCGACCAATACGTTGACGAGCGTGCTTTTTCCCGCGTTCGCCCTGCCGACGACCGCAACGATACCCGATTTCATACTTCCTCCTCGCCGAGGCGCGCCAGCACGCGCTTTTCCAGCGCGCGCATCTCGCGCTTGTCCTCTTCCGTCATGTGATCGTACCCCAACAAATGCAGCAGCCCGTGAATCAGAAGATACGTGATCTCCCGCTCTTCCGAATGGCCGTATTCCTCCGCCTGTGCCCGCGCCTGCGCGCGGCAGATGACGACGGAGCCGACCATCAGCGTCCCTTCCTCGGCGTCAAAGGGGAAATCCCTCAGCTTCAGCGTCTTTCCCCTGATCCCGTCCAGCGTGGGATAGGAGAGCACGTCCGTCACCCGGTCGACGGCGCGCGTCTCGCGGTTCAGCCGCCGGATCTCCGCCTCTCCCGCAAACAACAGCTCGGCGGAAAGCGCCTCGCGCTGGGCAGTTTCAACATACACGGCGTCGGCGATCTCCGCCCAGTTTCCCTTTTTATCGCAGCGGATCTCAAACATCAGGAGTCCGCTCCGGCGGGATCGTTTTTCAAGGCGTCCAGATTCACTTTCGGGTATTCGATCCGCTTATGATAGATGCCGGACAGGTTGTTGACGATCGCGTTGCGTATGATGTGGAGTTCCTTCATGGTGATCTCGCACTCGTCGAACTGACCGTAATTCAGGCGGTCTTCCACGATCTTCGCGACGACGGCGTTGACGTTTTCGCGGCTGCGGTCGGTCAGCGTGCGGACGGCCGCTTCCGAGCTGTCCGCAATCATCAGAATCGCGGCGATCTTGCTCTGCGGCTTAGGGCCGGGATAAGAGAATTTCTCGATATCCAAATCCCCGTCCACGTATTTTTTCGCCTTGGCGTAAAAGTACAGGATGGGCATGGTGCCGTGGTGCTCCTGGCAGATATCCGCGAGCATCTTGGGAAGATGGTATTTTAAAAGCAGGTCGTGCCCGTCCTTCGCGTGGGCGCGGATGATGTTGTTGGAAAGCTCGGGCGTCAGCTCGTCGTGCGGGTTGACGTCGTCCACCTGGTTTTCCTTGAAAAATTCAGGCTGACGGAGCTTGCCCATGTCGTGATAATACGCGCAGGCGCGCGCCAGAAGGGGATTTTCCCCGATCGCGGTCGCGCAGGCCTCGGCGATGTTCGCCACGACGATGGAGTGATTGAACGTGCCCGGCGCGGTCTCGATCATGCGGCGGATGAGCACCGAGCTGTGGTCGGTGAGTTCCGCCAGCTTGTAAATGGTGATCTTTTTGAAGAGGGATTCAAAGATCGGCAGCACCGCCATGAAGAGGACGACGGATAAAATCCCCGCGCTCGCCCCCGATACGAGGTAATCCCAGCGCACCATGAGATTGGTCTGTTCCAGCAGAACCAGCACCACCAAAATAGGCACGGCGATCAGAATGCCCTTCAACAGGACTTTCAGGCGGGAACGCACCCCGTCGATCAGATAGATCGCGACGATCCCCGAGGTGAACCCGATGATCAGCGCGGAATACTGCATATATCCCTCGATGTCGAAGTTGGTGAATACGTCCATCAGAAAGATGACGATGCAGGAGAGCGTGTTGAAAAAGATGGCCGTGCGGCGGTTGATCAGCAGGAGGGAAAGCAGCGCACCCAGCGCCAGCGGCCGCAGATAGATGTTGATGTAACGCCCCGCAAAATAGGAGAACAGTATGGTGACTTCCAGAATCAGAAAGATCATCTCGCAGTTCCCCGGGCTCTTCAGAAAATCCCGCTCTTCAAAAAACAGATAAATATAGAGCACCGCGCTCAGCAATACCAGCGTCAGAACGAGGTATAAGAAGCGCGAACGCGTGTCGCTCTGCGTAAAATACGCGACGAAGTCCATGGTCGCCACGTTGTTCTCCCCCAGACTGTTGAGGAAGATCGCCCCGACGAACAGCCCCACGATGACCGCGATATTGGTTAAAAACACCGCGATCGTCTTGACGTAATCCATTTTCGTCCAGCTCTTCAGCTTTTGTAATTTAAATCCCTTCATGTTCGCTCAATCCTTTTTTCCTTCCGCACGGTCGTAGGCGCGGATGATCTTCATGACCAGCGGGTGACGGACGACGTCCCGCGCGGTCAGGCGGACCACGGCGATATCGTCGATGTCCTTTAAAATATGCGTCGCGTGCGTCAATCCGCTCTTTTTCCCCTCCGGGAGGTCGATCTGCGTCAGATCGCCCGTGACGACCGCCTTGCTTCCCTCCCCGATGCGGGTGAGAAACATCTTCATCTGTTCGCGCGTGGTGTTCTGCGCTTCGTCTAAAATGATGAACGAACCGTTCAGCGTACGCCCGCGCATATACGCCAGCGGAGCGATCTCGATCGCCCCTTTTTCCATCAGCTTCTGATAGGTCTCCATTCCGAACATCTCGGCGAGCGCGTCGTAAAGCGGCCGAAGATACGGGTCCACTTTCGTCTGCAGGTCGCCGGGAAGAAATCCCAGCTTTTCCCCCGCCTCCACCGCGGGCCGCGTGAGGATGATCTTCTCCACCGCCTTCGCTTTGTACGCCGCGACCGCGAGCGCCACGGCGAGATAGGTCTTGCCCGTCCCCGCAGGCCCCACGCCGAACACGACGGTGTTGTTTTTGATGGCGTCTACATACGCCTTTTGCCCGATGGTCTTGCATTTCACCGGCTTGCCGCGCGACGTGATGGCGACCACGCCGGACATCATCTTGGCGATATCCGCGTCGTTCCCCTCCCGGGCGAGCTCCACGCAGTATAACAGGCGGGTCTTGTCCACCGTCTCGCCCGCGTCCGCAAGCGCGGAGAGGCGCTCCAGAACCGTTCTGCACAGCTCCGCCCGCTCACCTTCGATGGAGAGCGTCGTCCCCTTTACGCGTATTTCCACGCCCAGTTCGGCGCGCAGCACGTTCAGATTTTCGTCGAATACGCCGAAGAGCTTCGAGAGCTTTTCGTTCGAACCGACCTCCAACGTCGTTTCCTTCAATCCTTTCCTCCGTATAGGACGCGGCGGTAAACGCCCGCGGCCTCGAATCCGTCCTCCGTCTTCTTTACGGTGACGGTTATGTAGTCCCGATCCGTCCGCGCGAGAAAGAGCGCGCGGGCGTCTTCTTCGTTTTCCGCGTAAATTTTCGCGGTATCCGTGACGAGAATGCCGACTTCCCCCAGCACGGAAACTTCCAGTTCCTCCTCCCCCGAAAGAACCTTCCCCTCGATGAGGAGCGCGCCGCGCTCCACGCGGTCGCCGGGCGCGACGAGAGCGCTTCCCCGATAGAGCTTGACGTATTCGATCTCCCCCGCAACCGGCGAGACGAGCGCCTTTTTTTCGCCGAACAGCGGCGTCTCCTCGTCCGCGAGGGCGAGTTCCACCACGAGGCGGTTCCCCTCCTTCTTCACGGAGGCGAACGAGAAATGCGGGTTTTTCAGGAGAAGCCGCTCCAGCTCGTCCCGATCGTATGCGGCGAAAAAGGTAAAGGGCCGGACGCCGCATTCCTCCAGCGTGCGCTCCGCCTCGGCGGCGTACAGCGCGCCCGAGCCGCTGAACTGAACCCCGGTCATCACCGCGTCCCCGAAAAAGAGGGAAAAGGCCAGCAGAAAAACGCCCAGAACCGCGCCGGGGTGCCTGCCGAGCAGCGCGGGGATCATCCCCAAGCCGTATTCCCCCGTTTCGGTTACATTATAGCACATATTTTCCATAATTGCAAAAAATTTTTGCTTGTCCTCGTTTTTCAGGGAAAATTTAAGCGTTTTTCTGTTTATTTTGCGCATGCGGTAAAGCCTGATTCCGCGGCGGGACAGCGTGCCGATCAGGCGGTCCAGATTCAGCCCCTCCACCGTAAAGCGCGTAAAGATCCGTTTCACAGCGATTCCACCTCGAATTTTCTGATATCGCCCAAAATCAGGAGATCTCCCTCCGCATATCTGCCGATGGAGAGGTTCTCCCCCTCTACCGTCAGCGTTCCTCTTTTCAGGCGCAGCACGATCTTCTCCGGCTCGAAGCATAAGAGCCCCCTGATGTTCTCGAGATACGCCGCTCTGCCGTACAGCGTCGCGCGGTACGGCAGAGGCAGGAGCGCGTCCGCGCCGCAGATTTCAAAGATCGTTTCGCGAAAGCTCACGTTTTTTTCTCCGTTTTTTCATCGTTCTACCTCTATTCTATGAAAAGAGCGGTCATTTAAACACCCGCCGGGCAGGAAAAGGCAGTTGCTTTTTCCCGCTTTCTGTGTTATAATCAGAAAAGGAGGTTCCGAGTGAAACAAAAAGACACCGAAAAAGCGCTCAAAGAAGCCTTTATGAAGCTCGCCCTGGAGCACCCCATCAACGAAATCACCATCAAAGAGATCGCGGCGGAAGCGCGCGTCAACCGCACGACCTTTTACCTCTATTTTTACAGCGTTTACGACGTTTTGAACCGCCTGGAAGAAGAGTGCCTGCACGAATTCCGCGGGATTTTCCGCACCTTTTCGCTGAAAGACGCCGAAGACCCGTACGATATTCTGTACCGGTTCGGCCAGGCGCTCGACGCCAATCCGCTCTTCGGCAAATTTCTCACGAGATCTACGCTGGCGGAGACCTTTACGCATTCCATCAAGCAAACGATTTCAGACGACCTGATCGCGCGCATCGCCGAAGAACAGCAGATCCCCCCTGAGCGCGTGCGCTTTGCCGTCCGGGCGGCCGTCTCCGGGATCATGGACGCTTACGTCGACTGGTGCAAAGACAGGCGCGGCGTGACGCTGGAAGAGCTCTGCGAACAGCTCGGCAGCCTGTTTGCGGAGAGCGACGAAGTCTTCCGCCAGCGGATCGAAAAACAAAACCAAAGATTACATAATTGAAGAAAGCGTTATAGATAATATAACCGAAAAAGAGCTTATCCCATCGCTCTTTTTCTTTTTTTAAAATTCCGCCCGAAAGCGGAATTTTTGCCGCAAAAAGAGTTGCGCCTGCCGCCTGTTTCTGCTATAATTAGTATGATATCATACTATTAAGGTGCAGAAATTATGGAAACCGGACAAGAGGTCAACGCATTTGTAAACGCTTACTGCAGCCTGCGGGACAGGCAGTATGCAGTCTATGCCGGCTGCGCGAAAGCGCATCGGCTGACAGTCAACGAACTGTTCGTATTGGATATTTTGTGGTTCTCGCCCGAAGGGCAGACGCAAAAGGAGATCTGCGACCGGCTCTCCGCCAACAAGCAGACGATCGCGGCGATCGCCGGCAGGTTTTTGAAAAAGGGCTTTGTTTCGGCGGAGGAAGTCGCCGAGGACCGGCGCAACAAGCGCCTCCGCCTGACAAAGGCGGGAACGGACTATGCGCGCGGCATCATTCCCTCCGCCGCCGAGGCGGAAAACCGCGCCATGGCGCGGTTGGGGACGGAAAAAATGGACGCGCTGGTGCGCCTGACGGCCGAATTTACCGAAAATATGGAACAGGAATTTTCAGAGCCGGCGGCGCGCCCCAAGGGCCGTACGGGCCGGTAACGGAGATACGAAGATGTATTCGCTTCTGCTTGCTTTGATCTACATCGCTTTTATCAGCCTCGGCCTCCCCGACTCCCTTCTCGGTTCGGGGTGGCCCGCGATGCGCGCCGACCTCGGCGTGCCGGTCTCCTATATGGGCATCGTCTCCATGGTCATTTCGGGCGGAACCATCGTTTCCAGCCTGTTTTCGGATTCACTTACGAGAAAATGCGGCGCGCGCGTGGTTACGGCCGTCAGCGTGCTGCTCACCGCCGTCGCTCTGCTCGGATTTTCCTTTTCAGGTAAGTTTTGGATGCTGATCGTCTTTGCAATTCCTTACGGCCTAGGAGCGGGGGCGATCGACGCCGCGCTGAACAACTATGTGGCGCTGCATTATAAGGCGAAGCACATGAGCTGGTTGCACTGCTTTTGGGGCGTGGGGACGATTGTCAGCCCCTTTGTGATGAGCTACGCGCTGGCAACTTCCACGTGGCATAACGGCTATCGCATCGTCGGCTTTGTACAGCTCGGCATCGCGGCGCTGCTCCTCCTTACGCTTCCCGTCTGGAAGGTCAATCAGAATGCCGCCGCCGAAACCCAAAAGAAAATAGGCTTGCCGGCAGCAGTGAAGATCAGGGGCGTCCCCTTTCTGCTGATCGGGTTTTTCGCTTACTGCGCGGCGGAGGCAACGACGATGGGTTGGGCAAGCACCTACTTTGCAGAGGTAAAGGGCGTATCGGCGGATCAGGCGGCGCAGTACGCTTCCTTGTTCTATATCGGCATCACCGTCAGCAGGTTTTTGAGCGGTTTCGTCTCCGAGAAGCTCGGAGACAGAAAGCTGATTCTTACAGGCACCGCGATCTTGACCTGCGGAATCCTTCTGCTGATGATTCCGGCGGCGAGCGGCGTCGCGATCGCGGGGTTTATCGTGATCGGCTTTGGCTGCGGGCCGATTTATCCGTGCATTATCCATTCCACGCCGTATAATTTCGGCGCGGAAAATTCGGGGGCGATCATCGGCATTCAGATGGCGAGCGCCTACGTCGGCTCCACGTTTATGCCGCCGCTGTTCGGATTGCTCGGAAACAAAATCAGCTTTTCGATTTTGCCCGTCTATATTTTCATCTTTTTCCTGCTGATGATCGTCATGACGGAATTGACGTTTCGGTGCGGGAAAAAGAGAAGGCAAAGCATTACAAACTGAACCGGAAGGAGGAAAAGAAAAATGGAATTTTATGAGACAATCAACAAGAGGAGGAGCATCCGGCAGTTCGAGGATAAGCCCGTCCCGCGCGAAGTCTTGGAGCGCATTCTGGACGCGGGTCTGAAAGCGCCCTCCTCCAACCACCAGAGAAGGTGGGAGCTCGTCGCGCTGACCGACAAACATATCATTCTGGACGTGGCGAAGTTCGTGAAGCCCTACTACTGCCGCATAACCGAGCCGAAAACGCCGCAGCAGGAGATGTTCAAAATCGCCTACCCGCGCCAGCGCACGATGATAGAGGAGAGCGCCTGCGTGATCTTGCCCTATTTCAAACAGAAATACGGATTCGAGAACGCCTACGGGCTGATGGACTACGGCGCAACCTGGGCGCTGATCGAAAATATGCTGCTCGCGGCGACCGCCGAAGGGTTGGGCTCCGTCGTGCATATCCCCGTCAAAAAAGAGCCCGAACAAATCAGGAGTTTTTTGCATATTCCCGACGATTACTGTCTGCCCGCCATGGTCATCCTCGGCTACGCAGCAGAGGGCGCGCTCGTCCCCTCGCAGGTCAAGGCGACGGTGGAGAATAAAGTCCGCTGGAACAAGTGGTAAAGCGCGCGGAGTACGGGATATGGAATTTTACGAGGTCATCGACAGACGAAAGACAAGCCGCGAATGGACGGACAAAGAGGTTGATTTTCAGGCGATCAAGCGAATCCTCACGGCGGGAATGAAGGCTCCCTCTTGGGATCATTACAGGAACTGGCAGTTTATCGTCCTGCATACGAGAGAAGAAAAGGAAAACGCTTTCGCCTATGCCAAACACATAGCCGATCAATTTGATTTGAGCCGATACGACGGAAAAAAGCTCAATCTCGCGCAAAAGATGTATGCCTACGCCATGCCGCGGCAGTTCACCATGCTTGTGGAATGCCCTTACGTCATCGTCCCCCTTTTCCGATGCGCAAAGCTCAACGGCGAATGGGTGAGCAAGCTCAACCCGCTCACCACGGCCTGGTGCGTCGCGGAAAACATCATGCTTGCGACAATCGACGAAGGGCTGGGCTATTCGCTGCGCATTCCGCTCAACCGCGAGCACGATGTCGTGCTGGAAACACTCGGCGTGCCGAAGGGCTGGATGACGCCCTGCTTTATCGGCATCGGCTGCCCGAAAGAGGACGCGCCCGTCTTGGAGCAATACGGCACCGACCCCGAAAGCAAAATGCACTTCGGCAAATGGTAACAGACAATGATTGTACGAGAAATAGAAGTTAAAGACGTTATCACAAAATCCAACCTGCCCGTGTGCGACTATTCGCTCAACCCCTATGTGGGGTGCGAACACGGCTGCAAGTATTGCTACGCCTGCTTTATGAAGCGCTTTACTGGGCACGAGGAACCGTGGGGAGCGTTTATAGACGTAAAATTCTGGAAGCCGATTTCCCACCCCGAAAAGTACGCGGGCAAGGAAATTTTTATCGGCTCGGTCACCGACCCCTATCAGCCCTGCGAAGAAAAGTACGGCCGCACCCGCGCCGTTCTGGAACAGCTGCAAGGCAGCGGGGCAAAACTTTCCATCGCCACCAAGTCTGACCTCGCGTTACGCGACCTCGATCTGATCAAGACATTCCCCGACGCGCGGGTATCGTGGTCGGTCAATACGCTGGACGAAAAATTCCATTCGGAAATGGACAACGCCGTCTCCATAGAGCGCAGGCTGGCGGCGATGAAAGCCTTTCACGACGCGGGCGTGCGCACCACCTGCTTTATCTCCCCCATCTTCCCCGAAATTACCGATGTGAAAGCGATCGTGGAACGGGCAAAGGACAGATGCAATCTCATCTGGCTGGAAAACCTGAACCTGCGCGGCAACTTCAAAGCGCAGATCATGGAATATATCGCGGAACAATACCCGCGGCTTCTGCCGCTGTATCAGGACATCTACAACCGCAGCCGCCGCGCATATTGGGAGTGGCTGGACGGGGAAATGCGTAACTTTGCGCAGGCCGCAGGATTGGAATACGTGACCAACGACGATACATTGAAGCGCCCGTTCGGCGCGCCGCCCGTCGTCGTCAATTACTTTTATCACAGCGAAATCAAGAAGAACGCAAAGAGGTAAATCATGCCCGAACTGCCCGAAGTGGAAACGGTGCGGCGCGTCCTCGCGCCGCACCTGCTGAACAAAAAGATAACAGACGTAGCATTACATAATGTGCAGGTCATCGCTTCGCCCCTGCCCGAACAGTTTGCGGAGCGCATGCGGGGGCAAATCATATCCGACTTTACGCGGCGGGGAAAGTTTTTGCTCCTTTGCTTTGCAAGCGGCGACTTTCTGACCATCCACCTGCGCATGACGGGCTATCTGACCGTAGAACCGCGGCTTACACCCGCCGAAAAGCATACGCATATCGTTTTTTCTCTGGACGACGAAAACGAACTCCGCTACGAAGACGTCCGCCGCCTGGGAAAAATGTATTTTACCCCGAAAGACGGGAGTGACGAAAGCGGCGCGGAAAAACTGGGCGTCGAGCCGTTTGACGGCGCGCTCACCGCGGCATATCTGCGGAGCAACTGCGAAAACAGCAAAAAGCCCGTCAAGTCCATGCTGCTCGACCAGAGCATCGTTGCCGGGATCGGAAATATCTATTCGGACGAAATCCTGTTTGCCGCGCATATCCGCCCCGACAGGCCCTGCAATGCGCTTTTGGGCGAAGAATTTGAACGGTTAGCGGCGGCGATTCCCGAACGGCTTGCTTATTTCATTGAAAAAAACGCCGTCTCCTTTGAAGATTACGCTTTAAGCAAGGGAAAAGATTACCGCAATACGCCCTTTTTACAGGTTTACGGAAGATCGGGCGAAGCCTGTCCGTTTTGCGGCGGCGCTTTGCAGCGAACCGTACTCGGCGGCAGAAGTTCGGTGTTCTGCCCGCACTGTCAGCGATAACCCCTACCCCGCATAGAAAAAGGCGCAGCGTTTCGCTGCGCCTTCGGCATTCTCTTCGGTGCCTGTTATTCCGCCAAAATCCGGGCGAGCGCGGCGAGCGCCGCTTCCGTCTCCGGCTTCACTGCGGACAGCATCGTCACGGTCTCACCGACGATTTCGGTCTGTTTCAGTTCTGCGACCATCGCCGCCATGAGCTTGCCCGCCACGGGCGCCCAGGAACCGTTTTCGATCAGGGCGAATTTCCGCCCGGACAGGTTGTGTTTTTTCAGCTCCGTGATAAAGTATTCCATGGGGCTGAAAATTCCGCCGTTATAGGTGGAAGAAGCGAGGACGATGCGGTCGAACCGGAACGCCTCGGCGACAAGATAGGAAACGTCCGTCCGCGAAACGTCGTACAGGCGGACGGGAACGCCGCGTTCTCCCAGCATTTCTGCGAGGAGTTTCGCCGCGCGCTCGGTGTTCCCGTACACCGAGCCGTACACGACGAGCGCGCCCTTTTCTTCGGGCTGATACGTACTCCAGCGGTTGTATTTCTCCAGGATAAAGCCGAGATCCTTCCGCCAGACGGGGCCGTGCAGCGGGCAGATCGTACGAATCGGGAGGTTCGCGGCCTTTTTCAGCACCGCCTGCACCTGCACGCCGTATTTGCCGACGATGTTCGTGTAATAGCGCCGCGCTTCGGCGAGCCATTCTTCCGCGAAATTCACCTCGTCCGCAAACAGGTTGCCGGACAGCGCGCCGAACGTGCCGAACGCGTCCGCCGAAAACAGGACGCCCTCGCGCTCCTCGAACGTCATCATGACCTCCGGCCAGTGCACCATGGGCGCGAAGAGGAAGGTAAGCGTTCTTTTGCCCAGCGGCAGCTTGTCCCCCTCTTTGACGATGTGAAAGCGGGATTCCTCCTGCGCGCCGAAGAAATTTGAGATCATTTTCCGCACCTTATCGTTGCAGACGACCGTGCATGCCGGATATTCGGCCATTACGCGCGCGATATTCGCCGCGTGGTCGGGTTCCATGTGCTGCACGATCAGATAATCCAAATTCCTCCCGCCGAGCCCGGCGGAGACGTTTGAGAAAAACGCTTCCGTCACCGAAGCGTCCGCGGTATCCAGAAGCGCGGTCTTTTCGTCCAGATATAAATACGAGTTGAAAGACGCGCCGCGCTCGATGGGATAGACGTTCTCAAAATAGGGATTTCTCCGATCGCTCGCGCCGACGTAAAGCAGCCCTTCGTTTACCGCAGGCAAAAAAGACATCGGGCTTATTTCTCCTCGAAATTTTCCTTGCCTACGCCGCAGAGCGGGCAGACCCAGGATTCGGGGATTTCCTCAAAGGGCGTTCCGGGCGCGATGCCGTTATCCGGATCGCCGACGGCGGGATCGTAAATGTAACCGCAGATTGTGCAGACATATTCTTTCATGATCAATTCCTCCATAAGAGATTTTTTTCTATTATACATCAAACCGAAACGCTCCGTCTACAAAATGACCGCAGATTTTTTCCCCGATCGCGCATTTTTTCTCAAAAAAAGAGGGGTTTTTGCTTAAACGCCCTCTTTTTCCCTTAAATGCTCTGCACCGTGCGCCTGCCGTAACGCTCGGTCACTTTGAAAAAACCCGCGAAGGACTCGAATCCGTGCGAGAACGCCACGCGCTTTGCGAGGGCGAACGCCGAAAAATTCAGCCGCGCGGAAAGCCCGCACCCCACGTAAGCCTCCCGCGGGGTATTGACCACGGCGACTTCTGCCCCCATTCCCCGCAGGATATCCACAAACCGCATGGTCTCCGCCCGCGAGCGGAAGGATACGATCAGATATTCCATTTTTTCCTCCTTTGCATAATCCGGCGCACCGCCGTCATAAACTGGTGATGAGCCCATAGACGGGGCTCTCTTTATTCTATGAAAACAGGGGGCAAAGATGTTATGATTTACTTTGACAACGCCGCCACGAACGGCTTTCACCCTTCCGCCGTCACGGAAGCGGCGGCGACGGCCGTCAAATACCTCTCCGCCAACCCCGGCAGAAGCGGGCACCGCCTCTCGGTCGCGGGGGCGGAAATCGTCTATAACGCGCGCAAAGAAGTGGCGCGCTTTTTCGGCGTACAGTACCCCGAGCGGGTGATCTTCACGAAAAACTGCACGGAAGCGCTCAACACGGCGATTTTCGGCGGCATCCGAGAGGGCGGGCACGTCATCACCACGCGCGGCGAACACAATTCCGTACTGCGCCCCCTGTTCTTCCTCGCCAAAGAGGGAAAAATCAGGCTGGACATCGTCTCCGCAGGGGATAACGCGGCGGAAGAGATTGCAAAACTGCTGCGCCCGGATACCTGCATGGTTGTGATGAATCACGTCTCGAACGTGACGGGAGCCGTTCAGCCGGTCGCCGAAACGGGCGCGCTGCTGAGGGGAAGCGACACCCTCTTTCTGGTGGACGCCGCGCAGAGCGCGGGGCATCTGCCCGTCGACATGAAGGAAATGGGGATCGACCTGCTCGCGTTCGCGGGGCACAAGGGCATGTACGGCATCGCGGGAAGCGGCGGGCTGGTGCTGAACGAGGGCGCGGACGTGCGCCCGCTCACCATGGGCGGCACGGGGACGGAGTCGCTCAGTCTCGAACAGCCCCGCTTTTATCCCGAACGCCTGGAGAGCGGCACGCTCAACCTCCCAGCAATCGCTTCGCTCGCGGAGGGGACAAATTACGTAAGCGAAAACCGCGCGGCATTCTCCGCGCGGCTGACCGAATATACGCAGATGATCGTGAAAGAGCTGTCCGAACTGTCCGCCGTCACCCTCTACTCCAAACCGAACCCCGCGGGGATCGTGGCGTTCAACCTGCTGAATCTCCCCTCCGAGGAGGGTGCGGAAGTGCTGTCCGAGCGGTTTGATATCGCCGTGCGCGGCGGGCTGCACTGCGCGCCCCTGATGCACCGCTCTCTGGGAACCGAACGCACGGGCGCCATCCGCGTCAGTCTCTCTCCGCACAACACCGTGCGGGAGATCAAGGTCTTTTTAAACGCGGTGCGCCGCATGACGCTCTCCTGATTACCTGATATTTTTCAGTTTCTGAATGATCTGCCTGAGCTTTCTGCGCTTCGCGTCGTCAAGCATGGGCGCGAGCATATTTCCGAAACGGTCGAGATCGGCATCCGAAAGGGTGCCGTTTCTTCTGCCCTTCTCCGCCTCTTTGTAGATCGCCTGCATGAGTTCCGCCTCGTTGGCGCCGTTGTACTTGCCGGCGAGCTGGCGGATCAGGCGGGAAAGATCGGCGGGCGGCGCATTGTTTGCCTCTTCCCTTTGTTCCGTATGGTTGACAAAACTGTTGAAATCGTCCATAAATTCCTCCTTGACTGTCTATTACAGAATATGCGCGGCATATAATAAACGGAACAGAAAAAGAGCGAAAAGGAGCGTTTATGGAATTTTTGCAGTTTATTCTCAATTTTCTGACGGGCGGCAGCCAGGGGCAGTTCAAAGAGCTCTTCACGCTGCTCGAACAAAACAACTTCAACCTGCAGGAAGTGATCAAAAATCTGGATTTTGAAAAGCTGGCGCCCATTTTAAGCGCGTTTTCGGGCGAAAAAGAGGCCGGCTCCTTCGACTTCTCAAAGGAACCGACCTATCCGCTCGCGCCCATCGCGGCGGTCGCCGACCGCGATATCGTTTACGCCCTCAACCGTTATCTTGCCGACACATGATGCTGACTGCGCGGTCAAGTTCTCTGTCGGTGCCGAACCCGCCGGGGACGATTTCGTTCGCTTCCGCCGTGCGGATGCCCGTTCCGTGAATGGAAGTGTGAGATACCGGCCAGTAAATATAGGCGGTGGTCAGCTTCAGCGCGTCGCCGCCCGTCGGGTTGACGTACGTGGTCTGCATGATCCCCTTGCCGTACGTGCGCGCCGTATCCCCGTTTTTGGTGATGACGAGCGTTTCCTCCGTCATGGAGCCGTAATCCATCATCGCGCCGATCAGGCACTCGGACGCGGAAGCCGTGTTTTCGTCCGCCAGCACGGCGATTTTACCAGGCACGTAGCGATCCTTGCAGACGGTTTCGGATAAAAAGTCCTGATACGAGCCGTTCTTGTACTCGGCGCGCGCGACGTTCAGCCGCTCCGCGTCTCCCGACGCGATCAGATAGCTCGCGATGCCTGCGAGAATGTTCATCGAGCCGCCGCCGTTGCCGCGCAGATCGAGAATCAGCTCCGTCCTTCCCCGTTCTTTCATGTGATTCATGACGGCGGAAAACTGCGCGTACGCCTGCCCCATAAACGAGCCGAGCTTTACGTAAGCGGTCTTGTCGTCCAGCCCTTCCAGGGGCTGCTCCGTCTCTGTCAGCACGGGATCCTTTCCCGCTTCTTCCGAGAGAAAGGAGCAGGACGAGCCGCTGTCCCGATACCAGACCTCCCCCTCGACGTAAGCCTCGCGCTGCAATTCGTAAAAAATATCCGTCTCTTCGCCCGGATAGCGGACGGAGATCTGAAAGCGAGCGCTTCCGTCCGCCGCATAGGGCACGTCGGCGAGCGCCGCCGAAAAATCGTCGTAGGAGCCGATCTCATACGTTTTTCCGTCATAGACGAGGGAGGTGACCTGCCCGCCCGCGACGATTCCCGCCCGCTCCGCAGGAGAGTTGCCCGCGACCTGCGCGATCACGGGGTCCTCCGAAGCCGTGTAAAAATACAGCCCCACGCCGTACTTGTTTCCGAGATTGGAATCGACGACGTCCGTGTACTCCTCCGCCGTATAGTAGGCGGAATACTGATCCAGCAGCTGCGCCACGATCGCGTCCGTGAAGTCCTCCGCGGTGAATTCCTTTAATTCCCCCGTCTCTTCATCGTAAACGACGTAATTTTTGCCGATCAGCTCGATGACCCACTCCAAGGAGCGGTATGGATTCGTATAAGTGCGCGTGATATAGCCGCCGAAGAACGCCAGCCCCATCAGGCACACGGACAGCGCCGCGACGGCGGCGATTTTTCCGATTTTTTGTTTATTCATAGATTATTTGAGAATTTTATACAGAATGGTGATCAGGCGAAAGGTGACCGCGTCCGAAAATTTGCGGATATTCAGCCCCGTCGCGCGTTCGATTTTATCCAGCCGGTACATCAGGGTGTTGCGGTGCAGATACAGCTTGCGCGAGGTTTCGCTGACGTTGAGCGAGTTTTCCAGAAACTCCTCCGCGGTGTTGATCATATCCTGATCGGCGAAGATGTCCTTCGCGTCGCTGTCCAGCAGGATTTCCAGATATTCGTTCAGCTTGAACTTGGGGATATCCTCCAGCATCTTGATGAGCAGATATTCCTTATAAGAGTGAACCTCGCCCTCCCCGTCCCCCGAACAGATGCGGACCGCTGTTTGCGCCTGCTGAAAGGAGGAGGAGACGTCCGCGAGGCTTTTCACCGTACACCCCACGCCGATCTTCGCCTTGATTCCGGTCTCCTCCTGAATGGACTGCAGCAAAATGTTGGCGTAATCCATGCTGGACTGGAATTCGGCGGCCGCCGCGGCGTCCTCGAATTTCAGAAAGGCGCAGTACCCCTCTTCCAGGGCGACGGGCGTATCCGAGGTATTTGCCCGGTAATTGGAGAGGAAATTCATCAGCTCCTCCCGCCGGTTTCCCCTGGCACCCACGATGAGGACGAAACAGGGCGACTCGGGCACGGCGAATTTGCGCTGGTAGCGCTGAATCTGCGCGCGGTTGCACTCTCCCGTCAGGATGCACTTCAGATAGTCCTGCTGAGAAAGCTGCAGTTCGCGGTGCGCGGCGTTTTCCACGAGATTCTGAATGAGATACGCGTAATTGCTCTCCACTTCCCCCGTCCCCGCGATCGCCCCGATGAGGCGCGCGTTTTTGTATTTCAGGCGGAAATAGGTGCGGCGGGTGCGGTCGTCGCGGAAGATCCCCTCGAAGTCGGGGTCGGAGGGCAGAACCGCCTCCATGCCCGGCGCGGTCGCGGCGATAAACTTGCGGCTCTCGCCGAACACCACGATGTCGATCCCCGTCCGCTGTTTGATCGCGTTCAGTAACAAGTTCAGTTCGGAATCCATCACATTTCCTTTGTCTTTCTTTTTCTATTCATTATATCCCATTTGGAAAAATATTTCAATCCCTTTGGGCGCAAATCCCCGAAAAATCCGCTATAAGGGGAAAAACAGCAGAATTTCTCCCAGCAGAACGGACAGCCCGTATAAGGCGAGCAGCAGAAAGACGTTCCGCTTCCATTGCGCGCGGTTCTTGAAGAGCACCGCGAGCCCGATTCCGGCGTTGGCGGACAGCCCTGCCACCATCCCCGCGAAGGAAATTCCGCCCAGAACATACATCTGCGCCAGAATGACCGAAGAGGAGCAGTTGGGAATCAGCCCCACGAGCCCGCAGACAAAGGGCTGCAGCCACAGCCTGGCGGATAAAAACGCGCCGATGTTCTCCTCGCCCACCCAGTAGAGCAGAGCGCCGAACAGGAGATTGACGGCGAGTACGTACAAAAACACCTGCAGCGCATGCAGGAGCGGATGCCACAGATAGATATGCCAGGCGGAGCCCTTCTCTTCTTCCCCGCAGTCCCAGCAGTGCCCCTCTTGCAGCGCGCCCTCCGGGGAAGCGCGGAAGAGAAGGTTGACGATTACGCCGACGGCGATCGCATAGACCAGCTTGATGCCCACCGACCATAAGATCTTATCCCACGGCGCGCCGGAGGTGACGAGCACGGTCAGCCCTTCGTCCGAAGTGGAGAGAAAGACGGCGAGCAGCGTCCCCGCGCGGATCAGCCCGTTGTCGTACAGCTTGGCGCACATCACGGAAAAGCCGCACTGCGGGATCACGCCCGCCGCCGCGCCCACCGCGGGGGCGAACTTTCCGGAAAGCGCGCGCTTCAGCCGCCCCTTCGTATCCAGCCGTTCCAGGAGCTCCATCAAGACATAGATTAAAAATAAAAACGGAAAAATCTTCAGGCTGTCGATCAGTCCGTCCAGCAAAACGTCCCACATAATGATTCCTCGTGCAAAAATAGTACCGCGGGCAGTAAAAAAAGTCAAGCCCTTTGGCTTGACTTTTTCGGTTGTGAATCAATTATTTTTTTTCGGCGGGCGCTTCTTCTGCCTTGGGAGCTTCCTCGGCGGGCGCAGCCGCTTCTTCCGCCGCGGCCGCTTTCTGCGCAAGATACGCTTTCTTCGCTTCTGCGTCTCTCGCGACGATGCTCATTTCCGTCTCCTTGTCGAAGAGGTGCGCATGCTCGATGTCGACCACCAGCTTGACGCGCTGGCCTTTCTCGGTCTTGGAGCGGGAATCCACGCGCGCGATCAGGTTGGAGGTATCGTCGACGATGCTCTGAATGGTCGTCGTCTCCTCCTCTTCTTCCGCCAGCAGCTTGCAGTAAAGGAGGGTTTCCGATCCCAGCATTTCCACCACGTCGACGTCGACGGTGATCGCCGCGTTGGGATATTCCTTCACCAGTTTCTCGTCGTCGTGCAGATCTTCCGGACGGACGCCGAACACGACTTCCTTATCGGTATTGAGATATTCGTCCAGATCGTAAATGAGATCGACCTTCTCTTTGGGAAGGCGGAGCTTCTCCATGCCGAACTCGACGTAAACTTCGTTCTTCTTGCCCGTGAGCTTCGCGGAGAAGAAGTTCATCTGCGGGGTTCCGATGAAACCCGCGACGAACTGGTTGATCGGGTAATCGTAGAGGTTCTGCGGCGCGTCCACCTGCTGCATGAAGCCGTCCTTCATGACGACGATGCGCGTACCCATGGTCATCGCCTCGGTCTGGTCGTGGGTAACGTAGATAAACGTGGTGGCAAGACGGTTGTGGAGCTTGGTGATCTCCGTTCTCATCTGCGCTCTCAGTTTCGCGTCGAGGTTGGAGAGCGGCTCGTCGAGGAGGAATACCTTGGGTTCGCGGACGATCGCGCGGCCGAGCGCGACGCGCTGCTTCTGACCGCCCGAAAGCGCCTTCGGCTTTCTCGAAAGGTACATCTCGATACCCAGAATGCGCGCGGCTTCCTTGACGCGGACGTCGATCTGCTCTTTGGGCATCTTTCTCAGTTTCAGACCGAACGCCATGTTGTCGTAAACGGTCATGTGCGGATACAGCGCGTAGTTCTGGAACACCATCGCGATATCCCTGTCTTTCGGCGCGACGTTGTTGACCAGGCGGCCGTCGATGTAGAGTTCGCCGTCCGTAATTTCTTCCAGCCCCGCGATCATGCGGAGGGTGGTGGATTTACCGCAGCCGGACGGCCCGACGAAGACGATAAATTCCTTATCTTCGATATCCAGATTGAAATCCGTTACGGCGGTGACGCCGGACGGATAAACTTTATAGATGTTCTTCAGCTTCAGACTTGCCATTTCGGTACAAATTCCTCCAGAATGTTTTTACCTTAATATTTTACAATATTTTTGCTTTTTTTACAACTGGCAGTTTCAACAAATATCGCGTGCGTTTTTATCGAATTTGCACAATTTCGGGGTTTTCGGAGAGAAACCTTGCTTTTTTCCGCCCGCTTTGGTATAATTGGAAAAGAACGAGGAGGGCACTATGGACATCAACCGCTATACCCCGAAACTGAAACTCTCGACGGATAAACTTCTCTCGCTGGACAATCTCACCCCGGAGGATATTTTTGAAATACTCCATCTCGCGCGCCAGATCAAACAGCGGGACCGCATGAAGGAGCGCGTCTATCCCCTGAAGGATAAAGTCGTTGCCATCATTTTGGACAGCTCGAATTCCCGCCTGCGGATTCCCTTCGAACTCACCGTCACGCAGCTGGGCGGGCACACGCTGTATCTCTCGCCCAAGGACAGGGACTTTATGATGGGCATGACGTACCGGGACGTTTCCGCCCTGCTCGCACAGTACGGCGTTCACTGCCTGGTGACCAAGGCGGAGACGGCGGAGCTCAGGAACGAGCTCTCCCGCTATTCCCCGCTGCCCGTCGTCAACTGCATGGAGAGTTCGGACAATCCGAGCGAAGTGCTCGCCGCCCTCTTCACCATTTGGGAGAAGAAGGGAAAACTCGAAAACCTGAAACTGACCGTCGTCGGGAACGGAAAGAACCTGAATCCCGCCGCCGTCAACGCCTATGCGAAAGCGGGCTTTTCCGTCTCGCTCCTCTGCCCCGAGGGCATGGAGCCGGACGAGGATACCGTCGCCCGTGCCTCGCAGTACGACGACCTCGACGTGGAATACGACATGCGCACCGCGCTGAAAAACGCGGACGTGGTGACGACCCGGATTTTCGGCGATCATCCGGTCGGCGAGGAGGAGAAAAAGCTCTTTTATCCCCTCCGCGCGGACGAACACCTGATGATGTTCGCCAATCCGGACGCCATATACGTGCATCCCCTTCCCATCGACCGCACGCTCGAGGCCTCGGACGAATTTCTGGAGACGCCGCAGGCCGTCATAAGCGAGCAGGCGGGAAACCTCATTTACATTCAAAAGACCATTCTCTCCCTGCTGATCAAATGAGCCGCACGAGCGGAAAAAACGGGAGGAACGTCTGAAATCGGCGGATCCGTGCCGCCGTAAGGAGAACGCATGAACGAATGCAGCATTGCAGGCGGGGAAGCCCTCGCCGAGCTGGTCAGAACCGCACACGGGATAGACGCAGTTCCCTTTAACGAAGCGTGCATGTGGCGTGAGATAAACGATGAGCCCCTCTTTTCCCCCGCGTTCTGCGCAAAGCGCGCGCAGGCGCTCGGCGTGACCGAGGAAACGTACCGGGATAAGCTGAACGCTTATTTCGGCGCGCTCGGGCAGCTTAGACCGGGCGGACGGGTCAGCCTCTGGTTCGGAGAGGACGCCTTCTGCCAGATGAACCTGCTGGCCGTATCAAAGCACCTTTCCGATCTGGGATACGCGGGCAAGGCGACGCTCTTTATCGTAGACGAAACGAACGGAAAAATTTTGGACCGGGCGGAAATTTCCCCCGCACGGTTCGCGCCGCTGTACGATAAGGTGCTCGTAAACCACGTGCAGGCGGCGTGCGACGACGCCCGCATGAACCGCGGGATCACCCTCTATTTCGACTACCGGGATCCGAACGGGCGGCTTGCCGCGCTCGCAAAACAAAACGGCGCGCTCGGGCGGGAATTCCGCGTCAACCTGCTGCTCTCCCTCTCCGCCGCGTACGGCATCACCGACCGCATGGCGGAAGAGCTGATCGGGTAACGAGTGTTTTTGCCTGAAATCAACCGCCTTCGGCGAGAGGGCGGTTTTTATAGCATAAAAGAGCGATGAATGATCAGATTCTTCGCTCTTTTCAGACGCCGGACACGCGGGAAGCCTGTCGCCGGCAATGCCGCTCTGTTTGTCTTTTAGAATCGCTCTTTTCGCTGTGCACAGCGAAAAGGGAGCGCTCCCTTTTTTTACCATAATACTATGATTCAGCCGGATTTTGCAGCCGTTTTATGAAGAAACGATCTGAATGTTCTGTTTTTCCCTTATTCTTCGGTCGCGGCGCTTTCCGCAAGCGGAAGAGGATTGACTTCCAGCACCATGCGGCTGATCGAGCGGGGCAGCAGGAACGCGATGCCCGCGGCCAGCACGATAGCGAGATCGGCGATCGTAAAGAGATTATAGACCAGGCTCCAGGTGAGCGCGGTGTATCCCTCCATTTTCCAGGAGGAAAACACGAAATACCCGCTGATAAAGTGCGCCGCATAGCGGAGCAGAACGGCGATCGTCGCCCCTGCGGAAAATTCGAGCGCTACGTTCCAGCGGCCGAGCGCCTTTTTATCCGCGATATGGAAACGGCGGGAGATTCCCGCGATCCCGATCGCGCCGAACGCGATGGGATAGTCGATGAGCGCCTGCATCGGCTGATAGAACTGCGGGCTCTGAATGAACTGCAAAAAGCCGTAGATGACCCCGGCGAACACGCCCTTTCTGGCGCCGAACATATAGGCGTAGAGCATGAGCGGAAGCAGGCTCGCAAACGTGACCGAGCCGCCCTGCGGCAGGGAGAAAAACTTGACGTAAGACAACGCGAACGAAAGCGAAATACACACGCCCGCATAGGCGATCTGCCTGGTCTGGGAGGCCGTACCGGGATCTTTCCCGAACAGCAGCGCGAGCACCGCGATGACGGCGACCAGCACCAGCGAGCAGATATACATGCCCGCGGAGGAAAGCGGCTCGTAATCGGGCTCCGCTGCCGGGATCAGACAGCACAGCAGGATGCCGTACAGCACGACCGCGGCGCCCGCCGCATAGAGATAGATGCGGAACGCCTTTTTCGCATAGCGCCGGATCACCAGCCCGACGGCGCCCAGGAGCACGACCGCCGCGAAGAAGCCGACCGTCAGCCAGAAATTGAGCCCAAGCTCTTCCTTGATGGCGCTCCGCCACACGTTGAGATAGGTAAAGACCGCGATGATGGCGACCGCATACCCCACCGCGAGCCCCCCGCAGAAGCGGGCGACAGGGGCGAAGGAATCCTTTTTCAGGCGATAGACGAGCACGAGAACGGCGCAAAGCGCGAGAATCACGCCGATCGAGAGATACAGGATATAGCTCCCCGCGAGGGAAAGCATGCCCTTGATGACGTCCTGAAAGGCCCCCTCCGCATCGTACGGCATCGCAAACAGATAGATGTAGAGTGCCGCAATCCCGAGGGCATACCCCGCGGCGAGCCCCATGCAGACGGGGGCGGAAGCGACAGCGCCGCCCTGCGCTTTCCGCCATTTTACGGTGTAGTAAACGGCGAGCGCGAGGAAAAAGACCAGCGTGAACAGGAGCGCGAACGGCGCGGAGAACGCGGCGACTTCCGCCTTTCCGCCCGTCTGAGCGAGAAACAACATAAAAACCTCCCCGATCGCCGTAAAAAAAACCGCTGTACGCAAAATAAGCGCACTGCGGGCGTGAAAAAACGTCACTATCCCCTTCAAGCATTACCTTGGCAGGTTCGAATGGTATCATCTCAGCCTTGCGGCACCCACAGCGATCATAAATATTTCATTGGGATAAGCATAACACTTTCGCAATCTGTTGTCAACCGAATGAAAATGTGTTACAATATTTTCACCGAAAAAAGGAGTCTGCAATGTACAAGTTTCACGCATTTCTGAACCGGATGAAATATATCAGGCGTTGGTCGCTGATGCGCTCCGTGAAAGAGGAAAACATCATGGAGCACAGCTGGCAGGTGGTGACCATCGCGCACGCGCTGGCGCTCATTAAAAACAAGCTGTTCGGCGGGACGGTCGACATCAAGACCGTGCTGTTATACGCGCAGTATCACGAGACCTCGGAGGTCATCACGGGCGATCTCCCCACGCCCATCAAATATTTCAATCCGGAGATCCTCTCCGCCTACAAGGGGCTGGAAGAGGTCGCCTGCGAAAAGCTGCTCACGCTCCTGCCGCCCGAGCTCGCCGAAGAATACCGCGCGAGCGTGCTGCCGGACACCGCTTCGTACGAATACCGCGTCGTGAAAGCCGCGGACAGGCTCGCCGCCTATTTAAAGTGCCTCGAAGAGCTGAACGCGGGGAACGCGGAGTTCAAAAAGGCGAAAGCCTCCATCGAAAAGGACCTCAAAAACCTGGATATGAAGGAGACGGATTATTTCTTGAAGCAGATCGCGCCGGCTTACAGCCTGACGCTGGACGAACTGGATTAGGAGAAAGCGCATGGACGAACGGCTGAAAAAACAACTGGAATTTCTCTCTGTGATCGACAGGATGAAGAGCATTTACCGCCGCAACGTGATTGCGGACGGCTCCAGGCGGGGCGAAACGGACGCCGAACACAGCTGGCATCTCTGCCTGTATGCGATCACGCTCGCCGAATACGCGCCCCGCGGGACGGATATCGACCGCACGGTGCGCCTGTGCCTAACGCACGACTTGGTGGAAGTCTATGCGGGCGACACCTTCTGCTACGACGAAGCGGGCTACCGCGACAAGGAACAGCGGGAACGCGCCGCCGCGGACAGGCTGTTCGCCCTGCTCCCGCCCGAACAGGAAAGAGAATTCCACGCTTACTGGGAGGAATTTGAACAAAACGAGACGAACGAGGCGAAATTCGCCAACGCGCTCGACCGCATGCAGCCCTTTTTGCTGAACGCGGCGACCGACTTTCACACCTGGCACCAGAGCGCCGTGACGGCAGAGAAGATTCTGGAGCGGGAAGCGCCCGTAAAAGAATATTTCCCGGACGTGTTTTCGTATGCGGAGGCGTGCGTGAACGACGCGTTGAAGAGCGGGCTGATCAAAGAACGCTGAAGGAGAAGAACAGCATAAAAGCGGAAAGCAGGATATTTCAAAAAATGCTCTTCCGGATGAAACCAAAAGGACGCGATCTCCGCGTCCTTTTCGATTTCCAAATCAATTCCGCCGTCTTTTCCGGTTGCGTTATTTTTAGTATGTCATTTATTACGGCGGTTTCAACTGCGCGTTTGCGATTCGCCGCTCCCCTGCTTTTTCGCGCGGGCTTTGACGGCGGGAGAGGCCTCGTAGCCGTTGTTCTTCGGCTCGTAATAGACTCTGTCTTTCAGCGCGTCCGGCAGATATTGCTGCTCTACGTACCCGCCGAAATCGTGCGGGTAACGGTAGCGGCGGGCGTTTTCCCTGTCCTCCTTCCCGCCGTAAACGGCGTTTTTCAGGTGCGCGGGCACGGCGTCGTCCCGCAGCATGCGGGCGTCCTGCTCTGCCCGTTCGAGCGCGATTACGGTCGAGTTGGACTTTTCCGCCATGCAGACGTAAATCACCGCGTGAGCGAGCGGAATCCGCCCTTCGGGAAGGCCGATCTTTTCGAGCGCGGTCATTGCGGCGACCGAGACGACGAGCGCCTGCGGATCCGCCATGCCCACGTCTTCCGAGGAATGGACGACCAGCCGCCGCGCGAGCAGCATGGGATCGCAGCCGCCGGCGATCAGCCGTTCCATGTAGTAGAGCGCGGCGTTTGCGTCGCTGCCCCTGAGGCTCTTGCAGAAGGCGGACAGCATATCGTAATAGAGCTGTTCGTCGAAGGACAGCGCCTTCTGCTGAATGGACTCTTCCGCGTCCTTCAGCGTGACGACGATTTCCCCCGTCGGAGCGGGCGGCGTTGTGAGAACGGCGAGTTCCAGCGCGTTGTACGCGATGCGCATATCGCCCGCGCTCATCCGCGCGATATGGCGGAGCGCCTCTTCCGAGACGGCTGTTTTGTATTTTCCGAGTCCCCGCGTCTCGTCCGCAAGCGCGCGGCGGAGCGCCGTCATGATATTCTCCTCGGACAGGCGCTTCAACTCAAACACCCGGCAGCGGGAGACGATGGCGGGCGTCATGGAGGCATAGGGATTTTCGGTCGTGGAGCCGATGAAGATGATGTCTCCCCGCTCTACGGCGGGCAGAAGAGAATCGGACTGCGTCTTGGAAAAGCGGTGGCATTCGTCCAGCAGCAGATACGTCTTTTTTCCGTAAAGTTTATAGTCGTTCTTTGCCCGATCCACCGCCGCCTTGACGTCCGCAACGCCGGAATTGACTGCGTTTAAGCGGATAACGCTTCCGTCCGTCCCGTTGGCGATGATATTGGCGAGCGTGGTTTTGCCGCTCCCCGGCGGCCCCCAGAAAATACAGCTTCCCAGACGGTCCAGTCTGATCGCGCGGTTTAAAAGGCTGCTCTCGGAGACGATGTGCTCCTGCCCCAGAAATTCTTTCAGCGTATTCGCGCGCATGCGCTCGGCGAGCGGCTTGATCTCCGCGCCGTCCCGTATCGTATCGAATAAATCCATGTTGTTCCCTCGGATTCAGTGTACCACAAAAGAGCGCTCTTTGCAAGGGCATGAACGGATTTTTTTCCGCATACCTTAGAATATGAACACCTTTCGCCGTATCCTGCCCCTTCTGCTTTCCGCGCTGTGCCTCGCCGCCATGTTTCTCTTCGCCGCGTTCTCCGACCGCTACCTCTCCGTCGTGGCGGAAGGGATCGCGCTGTGGGCGGCAGTCGTTCTGCCCTCCCTGTTTCCCTTCTTCTTTCTCACCGCACTCCTCACGGGGCTGAACGCCGTTTCCGGGCTCGCCGCGCGGATGACGCCCGTCACGAAAAGGCTCTTCCGCACGCCCGGGCAGACCGCGTACGCCTTTGCGATGAGCGCGGTTTCCGGCTACCCCGTGGGGGCGAAGATCCTCGCCACGCTCGCGGGGGACAAGCAGCTTTCCCCGGACGACGCCACCCGCGCCGCCTGCTTCTGCACCACCGTGTCCCCCATGTTCGCGATCGGGAGCATCGGCGCGCGGCTTTTGTCCGATCAGGCCGCGGGCGTAGCCATCTACCTGTGCCATATCGCCGCGACGCTCGTCACAGGAATGCTCTTCCGCTTCTACGGAAAGCCCCCCGAGATCACCGCCGCCCGCCCCGCCGGGCGTACGGACAACCTCTTAAACGAGGCGATGGCCTCTTCCGTCTCGTCCGTGCTGGCGGTCGGCGGGTTCATCGCCTTTTTCTACACCGTCGCGGCGATGGCGGCGGACTTTTCCCTGCTGGAATTTCTCATCCGCCCCCTGTCCTCCCTCCTGGGCGAACGAGAGCTGGCGGAGGGGCTCGTGTACGGGCTGCTGGAATGCACGACGGGCAGCAAAATCCTCGCCGCCTCCGAAAGCGCGCTCGTCCCCGCGCTGATCGGCTTTCTCGTCAGCTTCGGGGGCGTCTCCGTCTTTTGCCAGAACCTCGTTTTCCTGAAAAAGGCAAACGTAAAGACCGCCGTTTACCTTCTTTCAAAGATAACGCAGGCGGTCCTCAGCTTTCTCTTTCTCTGGCTCTATACGCTTTTATGACGTCCTCCCGGACGGCGGCGGGAAGATATTGCGACACGTCCTCTCCCTGTTTTAGTCCGCGCTTTACCCGCGTGGAACTCACCGCCTCCAATCCCCCCGCGGCGGGGACGAAGAGGGTAAAAAGCCCGGGATCCATCGTTAAGCTCCGGCGGTAATTCTCCATTTCATAGCAAAAATCCCGCTCGTCCCGCACGCCCCGCACGTATGCGGAAGCGCCCGTTTCCCTCATGAAATCCACCAGGAGGCCGTGAAAGACGCGCGTCTTTACCGCGGGAAAGGCGGCAAACGCCTTTTTCAGAAAACCGAACCGCTCTTCTTCGGTAAAAAAACAGGTCTTGTCCGGATTGACCAGCAGCCCCACGTAAACCTCGTCAAATATTTCGAGGCAGCGCTTCACCGTCTCATAGTGGCCGGCGGTGACGGGGTCGAACGTGCCGGCGAACACGCAGCTTCTCATACGCCCTCCCGCCCGAAAAAACTGAGATACACGCGGCCGTACTTCCGCTCGTCCGTCTTCCGCAGCCCGGGGATCTCCCCCGCAAACGGCTCCTCGTGTTCAAAAACGGCGACCCCGTCCTCCGTCAGAAGCGCGTTCTCTGCGATCACGCGGAGCGCCGCTTCGCCCAGCGCGCCCGCATAGGGCGGATCGATAAAGATCACGTCGAAGGGCTCTGCGCGGCGGAGATAGGCGATCGCATCCGATAAAACGACCTCCGCTTCTTCCTTTAAAAGTGCGAGGTTTTTCTTCACGAGCGCAACGCTTTCCCTGCGCTGGTCGACGAAAACGACCTCCGCCGCCCCGCGGGAAATGGCCTCGATGCCGATGCCGCCCGTCCCCGCGAACAGATCCAGATACCGCCGCCCGACCACTTTGTTTCTCAAAATGTTGAAGAGGCTTTCCTTCACGCGGTCCGCCGTGGGGCGGATTTCATCCCCCCGAAAGGTAGCCAGCGGACGGGAGCGGTGAACGCCTGCGATCACTCTCATTGCTTGTCCCCGTAAATCTGTTTATGAATACTGCCCACCCGCTCGTGCTGTTTCTCGACGCGCTTCGCCCCCACGAAGTAGCCGAACGAGGTCGCGCCGCAGATGATAAAAATTGCATACAGCGAGCAGAAATAGTTGAGCACGCGGATGGAGAGATCCTCGCTTACGATGGAGAGCGGCATGGTAAACGTTCCGTAGAGGATATTGGTGATCACCACGATGGTATTCTGAGCGACGTCCGCCAGGGTGAAGACGAGAAAAAACACCACCAGCAGCAAAAGGGGAATACAGGTGATGAGCCCGGTGAAAAAACCGTTCAGAGGGCGGTATTCCTCCCGTTCGTTGATGTTGACATAGTCCCCCGTCTCCGCGACGTGGCGGCGCTCGATGTCGTTCGCATACTCCTGCTTTTTTTCCTTTTCCCCCTGCGCGCGGGAGGAAAAGAACACGATGGTGGCGTACAGCGCGATGTTCAGGACGAACAGCACCATCTTCAGCCAGGTAATCTCGATGAGCGAGATCGCCGCGGCGGTCATCATCGTCAGGATGAGATAGGCAAAATTAAAGAGACTTTGTTTTAGCAGATAGGAAACCCGACTCATAGCGCCTCACCTTTTCATTCTTCATAGATCCTCTCCGCGCGTTTTGCGGCGCCGACGAGGACCTCATAGCTTATTGTATCATACTTTGCCGCGATTTCGTTAGCGTTTTTATTTAAAATATCCGTAAAAGAACCGATTTTCATGCGTTTTTCCGCCGCGGAAACGTCCATACAGCGGAAAATGCCGTCTTTGCGCGGGAGTCCGTCTGCATACCCGAACCGGACGACGGAAAGATACCCGCTCTCTTTTTTTTGCTGGCGGCCGTAAAATACCCGCTCGCCCTCCTCCACATAGCGGCACGCCGAAACGGGCGCCGAGACGCGCATCGCCGGGCGTACGGCAAACGCGGCGGGAAAGGGCGCGTATCCGTAGAGAAGGATGCCGATGCGCACCATGTCGTAAAACAGCCCCTTGAGAAACCCGCCCGAAGCGGAGAGATGCCGCGTCAGTCCGGGACAGCGCTCTGCAAGTTTTTCCGTCATGCGGTCGAACCGCTCCCGCTGCAGCGCGGTGAAGGCATCGTCCTCCGGCGCGGCGAGGTGTGAAAAAACGCCCGTCGGACGGACGAGCGGGGCGGCCTCGAAAGCGGAAAACAGGGCGGAAAAATCGCGCTCTTCCGCGCCGAAACGGTTCATGCCCGTATTCAGCTTGACGTGGACGGAAATTCCTTTCCCCGCCCGTTCGCAGGCGGCCTGCAGGCGGCAGATCTCTTCCGCACGGGAAACCGACGCCGTCAGGCCGTGGCGCACGGCGACGGCTTCGTCGCCCGGCTGCAGCGGCGTGAGAACGAGGATCTCCCGCGCTTCCCCCGCAAAGCGCAGTTCCCGCCCCTCTTCGGGGAGCGCGACGGCGAGACAGTCCGCGAGCCCGTACAGCGCGCGCGCCGTACGGACGGCGCCGTGCCCGTAACCGTCCGCCTTGACGACGGCGCAGAGCTTTACCCCTTCGGGCAGTTTTTTCCAGATCGCGGCGGCGTTGCCGCGGATGGCTTTCAGATCGATATAAGCGCGGTTTCTCATACCGTTATTATATGAAGCGGCTCTGCGCTTCGTTCAGGCGCGCTCTTTCAGCCGCCAGCGCTCTCCCTCGCGCACGAGGATCCTGCGCCGCGCGCCCTCGTACAACAGCTCGTCCGCCTCTGCCGTCGAACAGTGCAGATCCCCCGCGAGCTCCGCCGCCGTGGCGGATGCCCGCCGCGTGAGATAATCCAGAAGCAGGCGGAACAGCGCTGCGCGGCCCAGCGTGCAGGGTTTGCCGTCGTCTTTCGTCAGCCACAGCGTCACCGAGACCGACGGGGGCGAAACCGTCTCTTCCATCGTGGGCAGCTTCAGCCCGCGCTCCTTCCAGGTCTCGTACAGGCGCAGGAGCCCCCCGCCCGCGCGGCTTCCCCACCCCATCGCGGAAAAGAGGTCGGACAGCTTTTCGTTGCGCGGCTCGGAAAAGCCGCCGACGGCGCGCTCGGGCGAAGGGGAGAACGAGCCCGCATTCACCGTCTCCGCGCCCTCCTCAAAGAGCGAGACGGATACGCCGCCGCGCTCGTAATCGGCGTTGACGAGCGCGTTGGTCAGAACCTCTTTCAGCCCCGCGCGGACGGCGCGGTCGCGGGAAAAGCCCGTCAGTTCGCCCTCAACCGCGCGCGCATAGCGATATAAATTCCAGATATTTTCCCCTTTGGGCGAAAATATCTTTCCGTTTCCCTGAAATGCAAGCGTAAGGTTCGGAAACCGCCTTGCAAGCGCTTCTCCCCTGCCGAAGAAAAGCAGCCCCGCGTACGTGGGAAACACGCCGCGGCTGTCGCCCGCCAGCGCGCCCAACGACAGGAGGATGCGCTCCGCCGAGCCCTCCCGCCCGAGAGAGCGGCAGTAATCGGAGATATCCTCCTCTCTCAGATCGGACAGCGTATAACCGTACAGCAAAGCGCCGTCCGGGCTCTCGCGCTTCTGTTCTTCGAGCATCCGCAGAACGACCTCCCGCGGACAGCGGTAATCCCCTTCTCCGTCGCGCAGATAGGTCCCCGTCAGCGGATCCGAACCGATATAGACCGGCCGCTCCCGCCGGTCGGCGCGCGGGACGAATACGGCGACGATCTCATTCCCGTCCGCCGGGCAGACGGCGACGTCTTCCTCTTTCAGAAGATTGACGCTCGCAATCTTACCCTCTTTCAGCTGGGAAACGAGCTCTTTTTTCAGGCCGGCGGCGTCGACGGGCACGGAATAAAACCGATGATCCGATCCCTCCATGACGCCGAGCAGAATTACGCCGCCCAGGGTGTTCGCAAACGCGGAATACGTTTCCCACAGAGAATGCGGCAGCCCTCCCTGCGCCTTTTTCGCCTCGATGCGGTTATTTTCGCGATAGCGGGCGATATGTAAAAAATCCAACAATTCGTTCATACCGTCATTGTACCACAAAACGCACGCGCGCGCAAGGGGGATTTTCCCGAAATTTGCCGAATCAGCCTTGCAGGCGGTCTCTTTTCCCGAACCGCACCAGCATCCGCAGGGCGAGCAGGCAGGAGACGGCGCCGACCAGAATGCCCATCGCGGCGTTGCCCTGTAAGACCGCGGGGGAAACGCCCTCTTCCCCCGAGAAGGAGAGCAGCGCCGCCTGCGTCAGCGCGATCGCCGCGAGCGCTCCCGAAAAGTTGACCGTTTTCAGTCCGGACAGCAGCAGATCTTTCCGCCTGCCCGAACGGACCAGACCCGCGATCGCCAGCCCCAGATCCAGAAAGGCGAACGCCGCAATGGAGATCCCCACGATCGTATCATAGCGCACGACGTCCGGCGAGAAGAAATAGCGGACCATGGAAACGCCGTAAAAGAGACCGGACAGCAACAGCCCGACGGCGATATTCCGATAATACTTCCATTCCTCTTCCCGGTCGGCCGCCCGCGCGGCGCCGCGGTAAAAAATCTGTTTACAGGCGCCCACTCCGGCGGAATAAGCGCCCGAAATCAGCACGAAGAAGGAGGAAGAAACAATCCCGATTGCGACTTTTCCCGCCGCCGTGACGAAATTCGCAATCATGGTGAAGACCGCGATCAGACGGCTTCTCGCGCGCAGATCCGCTTCCCGATACGCCCGCCACAGCTCTCCCGGCTTTTTCACGCCTTAAAGGAGTTCGCCGTTCGCGGCGAGTTCGTGCGCCTGCTCGCAGACGACCGCCAGCTTCTCGCCGTTTTCCTCTTCCAGCGGCAGGAGCTTCTCCGTCTTTTTCGCGGCGAGGCGGCGATAAAATAGATAGTTTAACGCGCAGAGCGCGATGCCGGCAATCCCCAGTGCGATCCCCCCGATCATGGCGGGCAGGCTGTCCGTCACGAGCATCGTGAGGCTCATCCCCCCGCCCAGCAGCAGCGCGGAACAGCTGCCGAACGTCCACGCAAAGACCGACGCGCCCCTGGTTCTCTCTTTCTTCAGCTTTGCCCCGTTTTCTCTCAGCCCCTCCGCCTTTTTCTCCAGACGCACGAGCTCCGCCTTGTGTTCCGCTTTGCGGTCGCGGCGGAACGTGATCGTCACGCTCCCGGGCATCGCGGGCGAAATATCCGCCGGCTCCCAGCCGAACGCCCCGTAAAAATCCGTCTCGGCGGTTTGTTCGCTCTGTTTCACCGTTTTGTTCTTGTAATCGTACAATTTAAAATTCTTTTCCATCCTAGGCCTCCTTTTATTTGACTTTTTTCTGAAACAGTTGTATCATATTGAGAGACAGCTGTTTCGCTTTTGTCGGTCTGATTATAGCACGGAGCGGCAGAGGCAGGCAACCGAAAGCCCCCCCGTTGAGACAAACGGGCGGAAAACGACCGCCGAAATGAAACAAAAAGGAGAAATTGTATCGTGCAGGAAACCGATTACACGCGGCATTATATCGCGGAAGCGCTTCTGAAACTGATGAAGGCAAAGGACTTTCGGGACATCACCGTCACCGAGATCGTAAAGCGCGCAGGCGTCGGCAGGGCGACCTTTTATCGCTACTTTACGGATAAAGAATCGGTGATCGTCTACTATTTCAACCGCCTGAACGAAAAGTTCAACGAAAACATCCGCTACATTCCCCGCTGCGACGAGGACTATTACGACGTCATCCGTTCGGTCCTGAAAATGCTGCACGCCTATCAGGACTTCGTCCTGCTGCTGCAGGCTTCGCACCTCGAGTATCTCTATCTGGAGTATCTTAACAGGAGTTTTCAACGGGACTTTGCCTACGGCGACAAACCGCAGGCCGCTTATCTCTCCTACGCTTACGCGGGCATGGTTTACAACGTCTCCATGCAATGGGTGAAGGACTGCTGTGCGGAGCCCCTTGAAGCCGTCGCGGACACGCTCTTTATCGCCTGCTTCAACTACGACCGGTTCCGAACGCTGAAAGAGAAAAAAAACTGATCCCGTACGATTCATTCGGAATCTGCTGGTTTGCCCCTTGTTTTTTCCCGAGGGGCGGACGGAGAACAAAATCCCCCGCGCGCCGGACGGGCGCGCGGGGGATTTGTTTGCTCTTCTGTTAATTCTGATATTTCGCGTCAGCCGATATTTCGCACTTAAAAGGCGATATGGCGGGCATTCTCCTTTTCCGAGCGGCGGTACAGGATGATCTTTCTGCCGATCACCGCCACGACTTCCGCCGACAGCGCTTCCGCCAATCGGACGGAAAACGCCTTTGCATCCGCCTCCGCATTTTCCAGAACGGAGATCTTGATCAGTTCCCGCTTATCCAGCGCGTCCGAGAGCGACTGCACCAGATGATCGGAAATCCCGTTTTTGCCCACCTGCATGATGGTATCTTCCTTTGCCGCGAGACTCCTTAAATTGCTCCTCTGCTTTGAAGTAAACATATCTTCTCCTCAATCCATGAATTCAAATTCGATGCCGCCGATCACGATCGCCGTGCCGTTCTTCGCGCCCTTTGCGCGCAGTTCTTTGAAAATCCCCCGATCTTTCAGCACCTTCTGCATATAGGCGAAGGAGTGCATGTCGGAGATCACCACGTTGCGCGACAGCACGTCCACCAGCGTGCCGACGATCTCGAACGACCCGTCGTCGTTTTCCAGAATCTCGTACGTCAGCCGCTCCGGCTTTTCGTAGACGAAGGGCTCGTATTCCAGCGGCGCGGGCGGGGGAAGCTCCTTCAGCAGTTTCACCGTCGCGTCCAGCAGCGCTTTCGTTCCCGCTCCGCTGACCGCCTCAATGGAAAACACCGGCGCGGCGCCTTTCAGCTTTTCCGTAAAGGCCTTTGCGTTTTCCTCCGCGCCGAATACGTCGCACTTGTTGAGCGCCACGATCTGCGGCAGGCGGGAAAGCACTTCGCTGTACTCCGCCAGCTCCGCGTTGATCTTTCGGTAGTCTTCATAGGGATCCCGCCCTTCCATGCCCGAAACGTCCACCACGTGAATCAGCATGCGCGTGCGCTCGATGTGGCGCAGAAAATCGTACCCCAGCCCGGCGCCTTCCGCCGCGCCCTCGATCAGCCCGGGGATATCCGCCAGGACAAAGGAGTCGTCGTAGTAATTTACGACGCCGAGATTGGGCGACAGCGTGGTAAAGTGATAGTTGGCGATCTTGGGGCGCGCCTTGGTCACTTTGGAGAGGAGCGTGGATTTCCCCACGTTGGGGAAGCCGATCAGCCCGACGTCCGCAATGGTCTTCAGCTCCAGCAGGACGCGCTTTTTCTCCGTCTTTTCGCCGGTCTGGGAAAAGTGCGGCGCGTGGCGGCGGCTGTTGGAAAAGCGCGCGTTGCCCTTCCCCCCGTCTCCGCCCGTCAGAACGGTGACCTCCTGCCCCTCGTAATAGAGATCGGCGATGATGTTTTCGGTCTCCGCATCCCGGATCACCGTGCCGAGGGGGACGTTTAAGACGAGATTTTTTCCCGCCTTGCCGAACATGTTTTTGGGTTCGCCGCGGCTTCCGTCCTCCGCGAAATATTTATTTTTATAGTAATAATCGGCGAGATTGTTGACGTGACGGTCGGCGCGGAAGACGATGTCGCCGCCCTTTCCCCCGTCCCCGCCGTCAGGGCCGCCGTTGACGACGCCCTTGTAGTGGAGAAAGGAAGTGATGCCGTCGCCTCCGTTTCCCGCCTTGATCTCAATTTGCGCTCTGTCGATAAACATCTATAAATTCCTCTCGCAATACTCGTAAACGGGGCACGCCCCGCAGTTCGCGCCCTTCCCCGCCTTGCAGACGTTTCTGCCCAGATAGATGAGGTAGTGGTGCGTGCGGGACCAGTCCTTCTGCGGCAGAATCGCCATCAGCTGCTTTTCGGTGTTCAGAACGTCTTTCGCGTGCGCCAGCCCGATCCGGTTGGATACGCGGAAGACGTGGGTGTCGACCGCGATCGCGTCTCCCCCCATCGCCACAGAATAGACGACGTTGGCCGTCTTTCTTCCCACGCCCGCGAGCGTGCGCAGTTCTTCCAGCGTGCGCGGCACTTCTCCGTGAAAGCGCGTGACGATATCGCTGCAAGCGCTCAAAATATGCTCCGCCTTGCTGTTGTAGAGCCCGCAGGAAAAGATCTTTTTGCCCAATTCCTCCTTGGTCAGCGTAAGCATTTTTTCAGGCGTGCCGTATTCCGGAAAGAGTTCCGCCGTGACGCGGTTGACGCGCTCGTCCGTGCACTGCGCGGACAGGATTACGGCGATCAGCAGCTGAAACTCCGTTTCGTATCTGAGCGCGGGCTTGTCCGGATAGACGCCGGAAAGCGCCTCTACGATTTTTTCTGCGGTTTGTTTTTCCATCGTAAGTTCCTCTTTTCAGAATATTTTAGCACGTTTCGGGTATTTTTGCAATGATTTCCGCGCGGCTTTTCCGCAACCGTTTGACAAATGCGCTCCGTTTGGTTACAATAAGTACAGAATCTGTAAGGATACGGTGTTTTATTTGAAATTTTCTCATCTTCCGACCGCATGCAGCCGGGCGGAATTCGTGGGGACGGCAGTCCTCGACACCATCGCTCTGGTCATCGCCGGGGCAGACGAACAGCTGATCCGGGAAATGGCTCTCGGCACCTCCTGCCGCGCGCTGGGGGTCTTTTCCTCGCGCACCGGCGCTGCGGGACAGCTGACCGCGATCGACGACGCTGTCAAAGCGACGAACACCGAAGTGCTCTCCGTTGAGCTCCCGCGGGATACCAAGGGCTGGGGCGGACACGGGAATTACGTCGTCGTGGGAGGAAAAAACGTATCCAACGTGCGCCGCTGCATGGAAATCGCCCTCGAACGGACGAACTTCTATGCCGGAGAACTCTATATCAGCGCGGCGGGGCACCTTGAATTTACGTACACCGCAAACGCGGGAGACGCGCTCGTTAAGGCGTTCGGCGCAAAAAAGGGCGAAGCCTTCGGCTTTCTCGCCGGTTCTCCCGCGGCGATCGGTTTGGTGATGGCGGATACCGCGCTGAAAGCGGCGGACGTCTCCGTCGTAAAATACGCTACGCCCGACCGGGGCACCAGCCACTCGAACGAAGTGATTCTGGCGTTTTCGGGAGAGGCCTCCGCCGTGCGGGAAGCGGTGACGGCGGCAGAGCGGATCGGGCTGGAGCTTCTCGTCTCGTTGGGCAGCTACCCCGAGACGCCCTCGAAACCCTGGCTCGCGGAAGAGTAACGGGCGTTTTAGCTCCTGCATTCAACGCCGAATTTCCCGAACGAAATACCTGCCGCAGTCAAAAAGAGGGATCGTTTATCAGGAAAAGCCGGCGCCCTTCTTCCTATCAATTGATAAAAATTCGCCCCTTGCCGTCCGGCAAGGGGCTTTTGCGTCTGAACCGCTGCGGTTCTTTCGGGGTGCGGCGGGATCACAAATGAAAAGGGCGCGCCTTTTTAGGCGCGCCCGATGTCTTTCGGCGCTTAAAAATCCACTTTTCCGCCGACGTAAATGGTCTTGAAGAGTTTTGCCATCGTCGCGGGATCGATCGCGCGCGGGTTGGAGCCCGTGCAAGCGTCGCCGACTGCGAGCTCGGCGATCTTGTCCACTTTCTCGTTGAATTCCTTTTCGTCGATGCCGTATTCCTTCAGCGTCTTGGGGATACCGAAGTACTTGTTCATCTCCTCGATCTTGGCGCAGAGCGCGTCGATCAGGCAGTCCTCGCACTTGCCTTCCAACTTCAGCGCGGTCGCGATTTCGGCATAGCGCTTCTTCGCGCGCTCGTCCTTCGCGTTGTACTTGATGACGTACGGCAGATACATCGCGTTCGCGCAGCCGTGCGGAATATGCCCGGTAGAGAACGCGGCGCCCGTCTTATGCGCCATGGAGTGAACGATGCCCAGCAGCGCGTTGGAGAACGCCATGCCCGCGAGACACTGCGCGTAGTGCATCTGCTCTCTCGCCTCCATATCGCCGTCATAAGAGGCCTTCAGATATTCCACGACCATCACGATCGCACGCATCGCGAGGGGATCGGTAAAGGGATTGGCGACGGTGGAGACGTACGCTTCGATCGCGTGCGTCAGCGCGTCCATACCCGTATGGGCGACCAGTTTCGCGGGCATCGTCTCTGCGAGTTCCGGATCGACAATCGCCACGTCCGGCGTGATGTTGAAGTCCGCCAGAGGATATTTGACGCCCGTCTGATAGTTGGTGATGACGGAGAACGCCGTCACCTCGGTCGCCGTGCCGGAGGTAGAGGGAATGGCGCAGAATTTCGCCTTCGTGCGGAGCGTGGGGAAGTTAAAGGGAATGCACAGCTCTTCAAACGTGACGTTCGGATATTCGTAGAACGTCCACATCGCCTTCGCCGCGTCGATGGGAGAACCGCCGCCCATGGAGACGATCCAGTCGGGCTCGAACGCGGTCATCGCCGCAGCGCCCTTCATGACCGTTTCGACAGAGGGATCGGGTTCGACGTTTTCAAAGAGCTGAACTTCCATACCCGCTTCTTTCAGGTATGAAATCGCCTTGTCCAAGAAACCGAAACGCTTCATCGAACCGCCGCCGACGACGACAAACGCCTTTTTCCCCTCGAGGGTCTTTAAGGTTTCCATAGAGCCCTTTCCGAAATACAGATCTCTGGGCAGTGTAAATCTTGCCATAATATTACCTCCTGCAAAAATTATTTTTGATCGGCCGCATTTTTGCGGCTTTGAATCCGTCCTTATTATAAAGCGAACGGCGGCGCAAAGTCAAGGCAAATGAAAAAATTTTGCCAAGATTTTCCGGTAAAAAGCCTTTTTTTACCGATTGTGCGCTTTCGTGCGATTTATCTCGTTTTTCCCCGTTGGTTTTTGTGGAATTCTATTGCTTTCGGGGCTGAAAATATCCCCCGAGCACCGTAAAATACGGCTCCGTACCGGTTTTTGTGACCGCGGCGAGAAACTGAATCCCGCCCAGAGCGTCCGCTTGGTAGAGGCCGGTGACAGGCATCCAGATCATCAGCTGCCAGACGCCCTGCGTGCGGTTATAATAGGGGAACGCGGCGTTTACGCCGCCCACTTCCGCCCGAACGGGCTCTTTCAGCGTGCCGTCCGCACGGTAAAGGCCGTCGAGATATTCCTTATCCCGGAGCGAAAGATCCAGATAACCGCTCTCGCTGCCGTTCGTCACCAGCACGCGGTAATTGTCGCGGTATTCCGCGGTGTAGGAGTGCTCCTCGCCGAACGCCTCGAAGTCGAAGAGCGCGCGCGGCGTCTCAGGCGCGGCGTCGTAGACGTAAAAATATCCGTAACCGCCGCTGCCGCCGCTGTCTGCCGAATAGTAGATCTGCTGCAATCCGTTGTCAGTAAAGGGCAGAAGCAGAAGGGAGGGGCGGTAACCGCCGTCTTCTGCCGGGCGGATGACGCGCTGTACGGTTCCCGTCTTTTTTTCGCGCACTTCGATGCGGATATCCTCCGCATACAACCCCTTGTTCGGATAGCGCCCGGACAAAACGACGTCGCTTTCCTCCCGTTCGCTCACGACAAAGCCGCTCGCCCGCATGATCTCCGTCTCCGGCACCTCCCGCTCTGCGGAAGCTCCGACGAGCCCCGGAAAAACGGCCGCCAACGCGCATAACAGCGCGATTCGTTTCCAAAATTTCATAAAATTAATATGTCTCGAACAAAAATTTCTATACAAACGAGTTATACTATGGTATAATAACTTTAAAAAAAGAGGAATTTGATATGAACTACGATATCGTGATCATCGGCGGCGGCCCTGCCGGGCTGACCGCGGCAATCTACGGAGCGCGTGCGGAAAAGAAAACGCTCGTCATCGAGAGTGAAGCGCCGGGCGGGCAGATTCTCGTTTCGCCCGAGGTGGATAATTACCCCGGTCTCCCGCACGTTTCGGGCGCCGATTTTTCCATGGCGCTATGCTCGCAGGCGGAGGAACTGGGCGCGGACGCCGCTTACGACACCGTGCTGGAAGTCCGGCGGGAAGAGAGCGGATTCACAGTTGTATGCGCGGGAGCGGTCTATGCGGCGAAAACCGTCATCGTCGCAGCGGGCGCAAAGCCGAGAAAACTGGGTGTTCCGGACGAAGAAAAATTCATCGGCAAGGGCGTATCCTACTGCGCGACGTGCGACGGGGCCTTTTTCCGCAAGAAAAAAGTCGCGGTCGTGGGCGGCGGAAACACCGCCTTCGAGGACGCGCTCTACCTCTCCAACCTCGCCGAACACGTCTACCTGATCCACCGCAGGGAGGGATTCCGCGCCGATCAAAGAAACGTCGATTCGCTGCGCGCGCGCCCCAACGTGACCTTTCTCACCAACGCGACGGTTACAAAACTGCTGGGCACGGAAACAGTGGAGGGCGTCGTCATCGCCAGACAGGGAACGGAGGAAACGCTTTCCCTGTCCGGCGTGTTCGCGGCCGTAGGCAGAGCGCCCGCATTTCCCTTTCTGAAGGGACTGCTCTCGCCCCTCCCCTCCGGCTACCTTGCCGCCGGCGAGGACTGCAGAACGAACATTCCGGGACTTTTCGTCGCGGGAGACTGCCGCGAAAAGCAGGTCCGCCAGCTGACGACCGCCGCGGCGGACGGGACGGTAGCGGCGATTCACGCCGCCGCCTATCTCGACGAAGCGTGAAACGGACGGCGCTCCCGAAACAGCTTTCGGGAGCGCCGCTTTTCATCTTTTTTCTGCGCAAAACAGAAGGAATCCGTCTGCGACAGAAAAACGTAAAAACAGACTTGCAGGCCGTTTTTGCGTTTTCACTTGCCGCCGAACAAAAAATGCGACAAAAAACCGGCGGTAAAACCGCCGGTACCCGAGTTAATCTGTAAGCCGAGTTCTGTCGAGTGCGTTCATTTATCTAGGACGGCCGTCTCCGGCCGCCTCAAGCGACAAAAACCGAACCCGCCTGACGAGCAGCCAATAGCGGATTCCCTGTCTTGCATCGGACGGGGTTTACATGGCTCCGCGCGTTACCGTGCGGACGGTGAGCTCTTACCTCGCCTTTCCATCCTTACAGGGCGAACGCCCTGCGGTTTATTTCTGTTGCACTTTCCTTGAAGTCGCCTTCACCGGGATTTCTCCGGCGCCCTGCTCTGTGATGCTCGGACTTTCCTCATGCGCCTTGCGGCGCCCGCGAACGCATAACTAACTCGGGTGTTCTCATTGTAGCACAACTTTCACGCCTTGTCAAATTCTTTGACAAACTGCGCGTACGGCAGAGGCACAAAGCCGAACTGCTCATACAGCCGGATGGCCTTTTCATTTTCCTTTTCCGCCTCCAGGCGCAGCCGCGCGCCGCAGGCGTTTGCGCGCTCGATCAAAAAGGACAGAAACTTCGCCGCAATCCCCTGCCCGCGGAATTTTTCCCGCACGTAGATCTCTTCCAGCCAGAATACTTTTCCGCCTGCCTCCTGCGAAAAGGTCTTGGCGATGAGCGCATATCCCGCGATCTCTCCCTTCTGCTCGAAGAGATATCCCTCCGCATAGCAGTCGGAGGAAAGCATTTCGTCGAACGTCCGCTCCAAGTAGGCGCGCGGAACGGGGCGGAGCACCGCGTCCGTCGCGTAAAATTCGCCGGCGATCTCAATATATTTTTCCCGGTCGGCCGCAGTCGGTTTTCTGATCATCGTTTCACCTTCCCTCTTTGTATTTACGCCATTATAGCAGGAATCCGCCGCGCTGTCAAGAGGGTGCCGTAGACGGAGCTCGTCTGCGTTCCTGCAAACTCAAAAAAATTTCAAGATTCGTCAATCATCCTACCCATTATGCTATCTTTAAAATGAGCACTTCAGTATGCCTGATCTTTTGCATATCCGATACCGCCCGATTGCGCAATATTTGTTTTCAATCAGTAATGACTCCTGTTATCCGACAAAACAAAAACTTTTTTCTCTTTATGCTTCACGATTGTTTCTCCTCTTTTGATTGAACGGTAATTTCACATTTTACACCGGCATAGTCAACTGTCGCCGTCCCTGCTTTCAATCCCGTAACGACTGCCGATTCATAATGTTCGGAATTTGTCTCCAGCCTTACAATCGTTTCGTCCGAAACCTGCCAGATCGGGGGAATGACGCTGACAAGATTGCGCTTGTCCTTCTCGACCGCCTCTATCTCAGGCAACCGCGCAACGATATCACACGCCTTTACTGCGTTAAAATAGCCCTCTTCTTCTAACTCCAAATAAAACCACCCGTTATTCTCTTCTTTTACGGATTTGAGAGCGATGCCCGGAAAAGACCGCACGTTATACCGCTTTTGCGCAACAGGCTTTATGAAAAAGCCCTTAAAATCGAACGGCTGGACGTAATAATCGATGTTCCCCACCAAAGTTAATTGTAATGTTTCCCCGACGGAAACGGTGTCTTTTTCCCTTTCAATGTATCGCGTGTCCACCATTTCAAAAGGAAGATCGCGCCTGCCGTCTGCGTAGCTGATCCTTTCATCCTGCTCTAGAAGACCGATAAACTCCCTTTGCGTTACCGCTCCGTTTTCGTCCAAGATAAAAAGAAGCGATAAAGGCGTATATTCATTCGCGTTCTTTTCTGCCGCATAGACCTTTTGAAAAGAGAGCGATTCAAACGAACCTTCGAGATCCTTTAAAATGTCGTCCTCATATCCCGCATTGACGTAAGCATATACGATGTTTTCGTTTGTCCATACCAAATCGTCTTTTGTCATTTTATTACATGCCGTTACGCAAAAGCTCGTAAGCATGACAACCGCCATGACGCAAATCCTTTTCCCCATAAACTTCCCTCCTTTTTCAGACATCAATTTTATTTCTACAAGTCATTACACTAAAAAAAGCAACTATAAAGAATTATAAAACATAATTTCAATATAACTGTTATTCTTTTTAAATTATTCTCAATAAATCACCTCCAATTTCAGATTTTAAAGAACCCACAAAATAAACTTAATGATTGTTATGACTGACTGTAAAAAACAAAATGGCGCAAACAAAATAACAGCCTTTCGGCTCTCGTATGCGCCAAGTTCAATCGCTCATTCGCGGCTCCCCCTTCCCTAAAAATTATTTTTAACGCCTGATTCTTTGCTTCACTTCTTTCTTCATTTTTTATAATTCTATTATAATACAGGATCGGAGGTCTGTCAATCCCCTTTTTATACGGGTGCGGCGCATTATGCGTTGTTAAAAACCAATAAAGAAAAACGGAGAACCGCGATATTGGTGCAAGCGGGTATTTTCGTTTCCCTCTCGATGGCGGACGGGGATGCGGCGTTTTTTTCTTTGTTTTTTCATGTCTTTATTCTATCGCCCCTTGTTCATTTCCCCGCTCTCCCGGAGGCGAATTCTGTCTTATTTCGGTGAGCTTGGCAACACTTTTCCCTTTCATGAAAATTTTTAAAATCCGCTTCATACAATACAGTATGAAAACTTTGAGCGTATGTATCATTGCCAAAGACGAAGAGAAACTGCTCGGCCGCTGCCTCGGTTCCGTCGCGGAACTGGCGGACGAAATCGTCGTTGTGGATACCGGAAGCACGGACGACACCGTTAAAATCGCGCGCGCGTTTACGCAGCACGTCTACCCGTTCACCTGGTGCGACGATTTTTCCAAAGCGCGCAATTTTGCCTTTTCCAAGGCGACCTCCGACTATATTCTCTGGCTGGACGCGGACGACGTGCTCCCCGACGACAGCCGCCGCGGCATCGCCCGGCTCAAGGAACAATGGACGGACGAGGATGTCGTGATGCTCCCGTATATCGCCGCGTTCGACGAGGGCGGCAACCCCTCGTTCACCTATTACCGCGAACGTATTCTGCGGCGGGAGGGGAACTTTTTGTGGAGAGATCCCGTTCATGAGGCGATCGTGCCGCACGGAAAGATTGTCTATGAAAATTTTCCCGTCGAACACCGCAAGGAGCGGGCGGGAGACCCCTTAAGAAACCTGAAAATCTATCTCAAACTGCTTTCCGGCGGAAAAAAACTGACCGCGCGCCAGCAGTTTTACTACGCGAACGAACTCTTTTACAACAGACTGTACACCGAAGCGGAGAGCGTGTACGAACAATACCTGAAAGAGCCCGCGATGCTCGAGAACAAATTGCAGGCGCACATCAATCTCGCCCGCATCCGCGCGGAAAGAAGCCCGGACGAAGCGCTCGTCACCCTCTTTTCCGCATTCGTCCTATCTCCTCCCTCCCCCGAACTGATCTGCGAAATCGGCGTCAACTTCATGCGCAAAAAGGATTACCGCCAGGCGATCTACTGGTACGAACAGGCAATCCGCCCGCTCCCCCGCGAGACGCTCGCCTTTCTGCAACCCGACTGCTACGGCTATATCCCCTATGTGCAGACGGCGCTCTGCCACTACTACCTGGGCGAACTGACGCGCGCCGTCGAGGACAACGCAAAAGCTCTCGCACTGAAACCGTACGGCTCGGTTGCGAAATCAAACGACGCGTTCTATCGGGCGCTGCAGCAAAAAAACGACTGAACGGAGGCGGCTGTTTTCAGCCGCCTTCTCCCTTTTCCCCGCTTGGCAGCGCCGCGAGGCAAGAAAAGAGCATTTTGATCTTTTTTCCGAAAAAATTTGAAAAAGCCGTGCGAAATGCTTGCGTTTTTTCATAAAATCTGATAAATTGTAAAGGCAAATGCGGGAATGGCTCAGTGGTAGAGCGTCGCCTTGCCAAGGCGAATGTCGCGAGTTCGAATCTCGTTTCCCGCTCCAGTACGAAAGCCGTCATAAGTACGGTAAAAATAAAAAGCAGAGAAAATCTCTCTGCTTTTTATTTTTACTAAAAAAATGACGGCTTTCTCCCTTCCGCGTGAAACTTCGTTACATCGAAATCGTGACGCTTCGCTTCTCTCCGCTATTCCGTCGCTTCGCTCCTTACGTATCTCGTTTCCCGCTCCATCGTCGCAACAAAGCGGCTTTCGCAAGAGACAATCTTTTTCAGATTGTCTCTTTGCTTTTTTGCTTGTTTCTCCTCCTTCCCGAAAAGTTCTACGATACTTTTCGGGAATTTTTTAACATCTCTAATAATTCTCTGTCTTTTACTTTTAACTGGACAAAATATTTTCTCCTCTCTGCATGAAACTTCCATACGTCGAAAATTGTGACGCATCGCTCCTTGTAAATCTCAGCCTTTCCATTCTTCGTTGGATCTCGACATCATTGCAAAAAGACAGGTTGTCACCTGTCTTTTTTGCTTATCGGTCGGTTTCTCCTCTTTCCCGAAAAGTTCTGCGCTTCTTCGGGAGCGTAGCGAACGATCTGCTTTTCGGGAGCATTCCAGACAATCTGCTTTTCGGGATTTTTTCTATTCTATCAACAACTCCTGCCAAAGATAACCTCTTTTCCTCTTGTCTCTTCGCTTTTTTGCCGGACGGCGATTCGGTTCCTTTCCGCCTTTGCGCGCCTTCCTAAGTCAAATCGCCTGAAAATAAAAACGCGGCTGCTGCCGCGTTTTCTCCGTGCTTTTACTTATAACATCTTTTTCATGTCTTCGAGCAGGCTGACAATGCCGTCGATCGCCTCGTGCGTCTGCTTGCGCGTCTCGCCGTATACGTCCAGCTGCACGCGGCCCACCAGATAGTCTATGGAAACGTTATAAAAATCCGCCAGTTTGATTAAACTCTGGCTGTCGGGATTGGTCTTTCCTGTCTCGTAATTGGAGAGGGTTTTTTGATCGATTCCTACGTAATAAGAGACGTCTACTTGCCGTAAATCTCTGTCTTCTCTCAGTTCTCTTAACCGGTTCATCTGATTTCCTCACAATGGTTTTAGTCAAGTTATGATAGCACGTTTTTGAACTCATTTTTTTAAGGTACTAAGCATTTACGCATTATTTTTATTGTAACCAAAATTTTGCCGAAATATTCATCGAAAAAACGAGCCCTTTTTCTTTTTTTCCTTTTGAAAAAGAAAAGAGGAATATCCGGTCGGATATTCCTTCTTCTCTTTGGTTACAAGTCGTCTGCGTCCTGCGTGGGAATCGTGAAATACGAATCCTTCGGGACGCCTGTAAAACTGCCCAATACGTCGTAATCGGACGAATTATTTGCAGTTCTTTTCCGTACGATTGCTGCCGCTTTTAGCGGAATTCTTCGTCGTCTTGTTGTCAGACTTTCTCATAATCATTCTCTCCTTTATCGCAGTTTAATTCAATTTTAACTCGACAAAACCCTGCGTCGCCGAACAGAGCGGACAAACGTCCCACGCCTCATTCTGCGTAGAAACGAATCCGCATTCCGAACATTGCCACATTGTGGGCTCGTTGCGCTTATAAAGCGTTCCGTTCTGAAAGTTCTCGTACAGATACCTGAACTTTGCCTCGTGTAAAATTTCGACTTCCGCGATCAAGCCGAACGATCTCGCGATCTCCGTAAAGCCTTCGGACTGCGCAACCTTCTGATACGCGGGATAGATTCTCTCTCCCTCGTTCTTTTCCGCTTCCACCGCGAACTTCAATCCCTCTTCGATGGTTTTCCCCTCGAAAGGATAGCCTGCGGTGATCTCGATGTTGCTCCGATTTCCTCCGTTTTCGACGATATGATTGAAAAATACCTTTGCATGGTTTACTTCGTTCTTGGCGAGACCTCTGATTTCGTCCGCCACGATCTTATAACCCTGCTGCGTACACAGATCGGCGATAAACTGATAACGAAGTCCGGCTTGCGCTTCGCCGGCAAAACTCTTCGCGAGATTCAAGTAGGTTTGTGATTTACAAAATTCCATAAACGTTCACCCCTCGCTAGCTATTATCTGCCCAAAGCGCTCCGTTTATACCGAAAAAGCGGCGAAATCCGCCGCTTTTTGCCTGGTAATATTTTACTTTACGCCGATCCGCGTCGCGGGGACGCCGCCCGAGAGGATCTCTCTCACCGCATACTTCGCATTGGCGATGATGACCTTCGTTCCCTCTTCGACGGCGGGTTTTATGTACCGGAGCTTTGCGCCCGCCCCGTTTGCGCCCGCGCGCGAAGCGCCCGAGCAGAATCCGGTGTAATAATCGATCGCGGCCAAAACCTCCGGGATGTCCTTCCCCGCGATCTCTTCGACCAGCCCGGTCTCAGAGGAGACGTCCGTATAAATTCCGTCCGTATTGGTGAGAATCAAGAGGGTTTCGGCATGTACGAGGCGCGCGATCTGCGCCGCCGTCTCGTCGTTGTCCACGCATTCCACGGCGTGCCCGTTCCTGCGCTGGATGGATTCGATCTCCCACTTCCGGTTCTCTTCCGCGCAGACGGCGTCGTTGTAGTTGACGATGGGGATTGCCCCCTGCTCCTTCGCCCGGAGAAGCAGGCGCTTTAAGTGCTCCCGCTTTTCCGGCTCGTTGAAATGCCGGTGTTCGATGAGCACCTGGCGGAGGGAATAATTCGGATGAATGAACTGCCGGTAAGTCTGCATCAGGATCGCCTGTCCCTGCGCGGAATAATCCGTCTTGTTGTCTTCCGCCGAGCCGGTCAGTTCCTTTCCCGTGCGGCGGATATAATCCAGCCTGCCGATTTCGGTCGCGCCGCTCGTCACCCAGATATAGCCCGGCCGGAGCTCGTCTGCAAGCGCGGCGATGCGGGAATAGTTGAGGCGGTTGGATTTGCGCTCGATGAGCGCCATCGAGCCGATCTTTCCTACCAATTCTACGTCAAACCCATTCATTCCGTCACCATCTTTTCCAGCGCGCGTCTGTAGATACGGTACATGATATCCACATTGCGGTAGGTCAGAATTTCATCCGGCTCGTGGATGTGGCAGTTCTCTCCCTTAAATTCCGGGCCGAACGCCACGCCCTGCTCGAAGACGGATGCGAACGTGCCGCCGCACTGCGAGACGGGCGCTTCGTTCGTCCCCATAACTTCATTGTAGGCGGCGAGCAACTTGACGACGATCTCGCTGTCCTGCGGAACGTACAGCGGATCGCGGGATTTAAAGCAGGTATAGGGAATGCCCAGCGTGTCGAAGCGGGGAAAGAAATCCTCCGCTTTCATCATCGCGGGCACGCGGAAATCCACCGTCAGGCGGATGGAAGACGCGTCCTGCGAGACGATGTTGGGGGAAATGGTCGCGTGCCCGGTGAAATTCCCCTGTTTGGAAATCTCCGCCCTGTCCTCAAAGAGATCGAGGAGGGGCTGAACCGGCTCCCCCATCTCCAGCATATAGGAGACGATGGGGTGGATGGCGTTTCTGCCCAGTTCGGGCATGCTGCCGTGCGCGGACTGCCCCACGCTCTCAATGAGGGTTCCCCGATGCGTCAGGCCGTGTTTTTTTAAGAGCGCCTCGTCGACGGGGCCGTTCACCGTCGCGTACGCGCACACCGCGTTGGGCGCAACGCCTCCCTTCAGATCGGTGAATCTCCCCCGGTAGGAAAAGACAAATTCCAGTTTGTTCGGCCCCTTTTCCGCATAGACGACGGGAAATTCGCCGTCCGGCGAAAACCCGAACCGCGGAAAGCGATGGGACGCCGTGAAGTACGCGATATCTTTCCAGCCCGTCTCCTCGTTGCAGCCGATGAAAAAGCGCACGCGGCGGCGGGGCCTGACGCCCGCGTCCTTCAGCGACTTCATCGCGTACAGGCAGATCAGCGTGGGACCCTTGTCGTCCGTCACGCCGCGCCCGGCGACGCGGTCGTCGAAATAAGTCATCTCATAAGGCGGCGTATGCCAGCCGTCCCCCTCGGGAACGACGTCGATATGCCCGATCACGCCCAGCTCCTCTCCCTCGCCCCAGGCGATCTCGCCCAGATAATTGTCGTAATTGACGGTCTCGAAGCCCATGCTCTCTCCCAGGTCCAGGACATAGCGGAGCGCCCGCCTGATCTCCCCGCCGAACGGGGCGTCTTCTTCGGGGGAGCTCTCCACCGTGCGGAAGGAAACCAGCTTGCCCAGCGCCTTCAAGATTTCACCGTATTGTTCCCGCATAAAGCACCTCTTTTCTTTTTTCCACTCTATTGTAGCGTTTTTCCCAAAAAAAAGCAAAATAAAACTACCCTTTTTTACAAATATATGGTAGAATAAAGGGAGAAATCGGCAACGACGGAGGCTAGTATGAAAGTAAGAACCAGATTTGCACCCAGCCCGACGGGATATCTCCACATCGGAGGACTGAGAACGGCGCTCTACGGCTGGTTATACGCGAAAAAATACGGCGGGGATTTTATTCTCCGCATCGAGGATACGGATACCGCCCGCTATGTGGACGGCTCGGTGGAAATCATCTACGACACCCTGCGCGACGCGGGGATTCTGTACGACGAAGGCCCGGACGTGGGCGGGAATTACGGCCCCTACGTACAGAGCCAACGCAAGGAGATTTATCGGGAGTACGCCGAAAAGCTGGTGGAACTGGGCGGCGCCTATTACTGTTTCTGCGACGCCGCGCGGCTGGAAACGCTGCGGGACGAAAACGGCAATCTGCGCTATGACAAGCACTGCGCCGCGCTCTCCAAAGAAGAAGTCGCGAAAAAAATCGCCGCGGGAGAGCCGTACGTGATCCGCCAGAACGTGCCCGAACACGGGACGGGGACCTATCACGACCTCGTTTACGGCGATATCTCGGTGGACTACAAGGAGATCGAGGACGGCATCCTGCTGAAATCGGACGGCATGCCCACCTATAACTTCGCGAACGTGGTGGACGATCACCTGATGGGGATCACGCACGTGATCCGCGGGACGGAATACCTCTCTTCCACCCCGAAATACAATCTGATGTACGACGCGTTCGGCTGGGAGCGCCCCGTCTATATCCACCTTCCCCCCATCATGAAGGACGCGCAGCACAAGCTCTCCAAGCGGAACGGCGACGCCAGCTATGCGGACTTCGTGGAAAAGGGGTACGTGAAGGAGTGCATCGTCAACTACATCGCCCTGCTCGGTTGGAGCCCCAAGGACAACACCGAGAAGATGACGCTCGAGGAACTCAGAGAGCATTTTTCTCTGGAAGGGATCGGCAAATCGCCCGCCATCTTCGACGAGGTGAAGATGCGCTGGCTGTCCGGCGAATATATGAAAGAGCTGACGGACGAGGAATTCGTCGCGCGGGCGGACGCATTTTTAAAACGCTCCAAAATATACGGGAAATACGACCTGAAAAAAATTGCGGCGCTGTTGAAGTCGCGCATCGAAATTTTCTCCGAAATCCCGGAAAAAATAGACTTTCTCGAAGAGTTCGGGGATTACGACCTCGCGCTCTATACGCATAAGAAGATGAAGACGGATCTCTCCGTCGCAAAAGCCGTTCTCCCCCGCGCGCGGGAAGCGCTCTCGCAGTTGGAAAACTTTTCGCACGACGGCATTCACGACGCGCTGATGAACCTGGTCGCCGAACTCGGCATGAAGAACGGGCAGGTGCTCTGGTGCGTGCGCATCGCGGTTTCGGGGAAGGAAGTGACGCCCGGCGGCGTCATGGAACTGTGCGACCTGCTGGGGAAAGAGCGTACGCTCGCGCGGCTGGATTATTCCATTCGCTACATCGCGGAATATGAAAACGCGTAAGCTGAACCTGACGCGGTCGGATCTCTTGCAGCTCATCCGCTGGGGCGCGTTCATCGCCCTGCTGGTCTTTCTGCTTCTGACCGTGATCACCGCGAAAAACTGGCTGGTAACGCTTATCCCGGCGCTGCTCATCGCGGGGTCCTTTCTTCTGAAAAACACCGTCGTCAAGAACATCAAGGGAAAGATCGCGCTCTATATCATCGACTTTATCCTGCTCCTCGGCATCACGCTGCTGAGCGGGGAGACCTATATTTCCACGCTGTACTCCATCATCCTGATAGAATTTTACTTCAGCAACGAGCTGATATCCAACATCGTGATGGGCGCGATCAGCTTCGTCTCCTACGTCGTCTGCCTGTTCGTGGGGATCTACATTCTGCAGAAGACGGCGTTTGAGTGGCAGCAGTTTCTGGTCTCATTTTTCAACGAACTGCTGATTTTCCTCTTGGTTTTTATGCTGGCGAACCTCTTTGCCACCGTGCTGAAAAAGAACGAACAGCTCAAAGAGGCGGGCGCGCGGCTGGAGGAAGCGGCGATTTTAAAGGAGCGCAACCGCATCGCGAAGCAAATCCACGATACCACGGGGCACTCCATCACGACCATCATCGTGCAGACGGAGCTCGCCAAGCTGAAGATGGAAACCGATCCGGAAGTCGCGAAAAAGAGCGTGGAATCCGCACATCTGCAGGCGGTGGCGGCGCTCGAGGAACTGAGAAAATCCGTGCGCGTGCTGTCCGGGGAAGAGGAACTCTCCGATCTCGGCGCGAACCTCGCGGGCGCGATCAACGCGACGATGGCGGGGACGGATATCGTCGTCAGGAGCGACATCGACGACCTGGATCTCGGCAGCGAGCGGAACCGCTTTCTCTATTCCTCTCTGAAAGAGGGGCTGAACAACGGCATCCGCCACGGCAAGGCGACCGCGTTTTACTTCTCCTTAAAGGGAGAGGCGGACGGGGCGCATTTCCTGCTCAGCGACAACGGCAGCGGCGGACGGGGCTATCACAAGGGATACGGCCTCAGCTCCATGGAAAAAAAGGCGAGAGAGCTGGGCGGAAAGGCGGAATTCAACGGCAGCGAAGAGGAGGGATTCGAGATCCGCATCGTGCTCCCCTTCCCCGATCATAAGGAGGAAACAACATGATTAAAGTGATGATCGCGGACGATCAGACCATTCTGGCGGAAGGCATCAAGAGCGTGCTCGAGACGTCCGACCAGATCGAAGTCATCGCGCTGGTTTCGGACGGCGCGGAGGCCATCCGAAAAATCGCCGAAAACAAACCGGACGTCGTGCTTTTGGATATCCGCATGCCCAACATGAACGGCGTGGTCGCTACCAAGGAGATCAAGACGCGCTGGCCGGAGATCAAGGTGATTATCCTCACGACGTTTGACGACTCCGATTATATTTTAAACGCCATCAACTACGGCGCGAGCGGATATCTTCTGAAAGACATCAACGCGGAGAGCCTGATCGGCGCGGTCAAAAACGCGATGAGCGGGGATCTCATTCTCCCCTCCAAGATCGCAAAGAAGATCGCCTCCGCCGCCAAGATGGTTTCCTCGGACAAGGAGATCAAGCTGAAAAAGAAATTCAATCTCTCCGACCGGGAGGTAGAGATCGCCCTGATGGTATACGATAACTTCAACAACCGCCAAATCTCCTCCGCTTTGAAGATTTCCGAGGGGACCACGCGCAACTATATCTCCGCCATCTACGTCAAGCTGAATGCGGAGAGCCGCACGCAGGCGATCGCCATCATGGAAAAAGCCTTTCAGTAAGAGAACCCGCGCATGGAACTGAAAAAATTGGCGATCTCCGTGGCCGTCCTGGTTCCCGCGATGCTGGTGCAGATCCTGCTTGCAGTCTGGTTATTGCCAGAGGAAGACGCCGTTGTTCTGATTTTGATTCCGCTGATCTTATTTACCGCCTTTCTCTGCACGGCGATCATGCTCCCGTGCGGCGTTCTGTGGAAAACGCGGCTGTATACGTACGCCCTGTTCCAGTATGCGGGCGGCTTTCTCTACATCGCGCTCTGCTTTACGCCGCTCACGCCGTGGATGAACCTGACCGCCGTCTACGCGGTTTATTTTCTCCTTTATTATGTATTCGGAGCAATTCAGCTTCCCCTGAACATCCGGCTGCGCAAGCGCGGATATTGCCCGGCATATTGCCTTTTCTACCCCTTTCTCAGCGCCAAAAAGAGAAATGATCTGCTGTTTGCGGGGCTGAACCGCAAGGCGAAGCCCTTTCGCTTCGATACCGGGACCGTACGCGGAGAAATCGCCGGCGCCTATCTCGCCGCCGGCCGTAACAAAAATTTTGCATACGGAAACATATGCGTCTCCGTCACCGCGGAACCTTGCGGCGGCTGGGATTCCGGGGCCTTTTCAAAGCTCAGCAAAAAACTGGCGAAAAAAGCGTTCCGCGCCGTCGGCTACGCGGTGAAAGGAAACGCGCTGAACGTGATGATTCTGCCCGACTCCGCGCGCTACGGCGCGGGAAAAAAGATTATTCTGAAATTCTTTTCCGCGCGCTACGGCGACGCGTTCAGCTTTGCCGCAACGCAGTTTTCCTACTTTGACCGCGACGTGCTCGGCGCGCTGCTCCCCGGCTATACGGACAATCCGCTCATCTATTTCAGCGAGCCGCTCACAGACGAACGGCTGACCGCGGAGGGGCTGCGTTACGGCTATTTTACGGGCCTTGCGCCCGTCGTGAGAACGCTGTTTTCGGTCCGGATGCCGGACGGCGTCTCCAACGAAAGGATGGACGAACTGCTCGGTCAGCTGAAGCAGAGAGATTTCGACGGCGTTTACACCCTCCGCGCGGCCGCGGCGGAAAGCGAAAATCCGGAGAGCGCGCCGCCGGAAAATTTCTTTCTTCTGTCCGAAAACATCGCTCCGGCGGACGGCGTATCCGCCTCTGCCTGTCAGGCGAGTTTCGCGCTCGACCTGTACCGCGAACTGACGGACGCGCGCAGCAACAAGCCGCGGGAAGAAATCGAGCGGCTGGAAAACTATCTCGTCAAAACGCTGCGTAAGGTGCGACTCCGGTCCGAGGACGTCGTATACGAGGAGTTCGGCGCACTCACGCTCGAAGAACTGGACGAGGCAGGCCTGACCGCCCTGCCCGGAACAAACCGCTGGACGGCAGCCAAAAACACCCCGAAGATCGAGGCGCTGTTCCGGCTGATTGCCGAATTGAAGAGACCTCCGGCGCCGCGCGCCGTTTTATCCGCACGGGACTGCAGGGAATTTCCTGAAACGCTGAAGACGCTGTACGCCTTTTTCCGTGATACGGAGGCGATCTGCATCGGCTGGGAGATATTGTCTTGACGCACGCAAAAAAGAACAGGGAGAATTTCTGAAAATGTGGGTGACTACCGTAGCCATCACGCTGTCATCCGTTTTGTTCGCGCTTCTGATTACAAAGAATGAGCGAAAAAACGCCGGGAACGCGATTATCGATGCGTTCCGGCGGGAGGACCAGGCCGCTCTGCGGAAATTATGCGAGGACGTCTTCTCCGGCAAACACATGGCCTCAACCAGGCGCTTCGCCGCGCGGCTTTACGCGCGGGCGGCGGCGGACGCGGCATCCTCCTTATATGAAAGAGCGCTCCCCTATCTGAAACCGGAAGAGCAGACTTTTATCATCGCAGTTTATGCGATGCGTATCGGGGACTTTGAGCGGGCGCTGACCGTGATCGAGCGGAATTTCCGCGCGCGAAAGGCGGGGAGCCGCGAACAGGCCTACGAATTGGCATGTGCCGTCTGCTTTCATCGCGGGCAATACGAAAGATGTTACCGCACGGCGGCGGAGGGGATCGATGCACTCCCCCGCGGCAAACGGGACAATCTGGCGGCAAAAGCCTTTCAGGCGGCGTACGCACTGGGAAACGAGGCGTACGCGCGAGAGGCCGTCAGCCGCATGAGCAAGCGCCGCGCCGCGGCATACGAACTGAAGCTGGACACCTTTCATTCCCGGCAAGCGGGGAAAGCGAATACCGAACAGTATGTCTCCGCCCTTCTTTCCGCGCTGTATCCCAAACAGAAAAAGGTGTTTTTCTGCGGAGGCCCGCACGACGGCACGCCCTTTGCCGACCGTTACAGTTATTTGGGCGGAGCATACGGCTACGACACCAAGGCGCTGAAAAAACAGCGCGCGACGTTTATCGGACAGATCCACCTCAAAGAACTCTTCCCGGAAGAGAAAAGCAAGCACTATGCGCTGCGGTTTTGGATGAGCCAGGCGCTTTCCGAGGGAGGGGAAGGCGTCTACCGCGGGGAGGACGTCACGGTGCTGAAACAATCTGGGAAGAAATATGATCCCTTCCTGCAAAAAGAACTCCCCTCACAGTATACCGTCCCCGCGCAGTATATGCTTTTCGCCCCCTCGTACATGTATCCGTTCGCGGCGTCCGCCGTCACCGGGCAGGCCGCCGCGGAGGCGAATCTCCTTCCGCCGGCGGAGGCGATCGGCGAAGCGTATTTCCTGGATCCGCAGAATATCAACCTGACGTACGCGTTCGGATATCCCTGTCTGAACGCGGAATATGAAGCCCTGACGGCCGGATACGGCGTATGCCTGTTCCAGTTCCCGCTGAACGGCTACCGCTACGCTTTCCTGATGACGGAGCGGGCATTTGCCGAAGACGATTATTCGGACGTGATCGCGGTCAAACAGGAAAACTTCTCGAACTGACCTGCCGGATATCACAGGACGGCAGATTGTACGGAGAAGCGGAAGAGGAGGGGCTCCGTTCTTCCGCTTCAGCTTTTCCCGAAATAAAAGTAAGTTTCGTCTTCGCCTGCAGGCTGAAAGCCGCAGGCGATTATCATGCGGCGGGAAGCCGCGTTTTCCTTCCGGCACTTCGCTTTCAGGCGCCTTGCGGACAGCGCCTCCTTCGCATACCGCGCCGCAGCGGCAAAGCTCTCCCGCCCGTACCCGTTTTTCTGCGCAGACGGCGCGATGCGGCAGCCGATTTCGACGCCTCCGTGATAGTCGAAATTGTGCAGCACTACTTCTCCGATCGGCCGGGAGCCCAGGCGTACGGCAAAGGAGAACTCCTCTTTTTTAAGGGCAAGCTCCTTCAAAAAAGCCATAAACCGGGCGGGAGACGCGTCCTTTTCGGCGATATCCTCCCGATAGTCGTATCCCCAATGCCGATTCAGCGCGTCGTCCGTGGCCAGCGCATGATAAAATGCGCCCTCGTTCTCGGAAAACGGCGAAAAATTCAGCCGCGCGGATGTGAACCCCGGATTCTGCGCGATTCCGTCGAACGCCGTGCGGACCAAAAGGTAGTTTTTCTCCATGATCTCTGCCGGATGATACTGCAGCTTGGAGATCCGCAGCCCCTCGATCCCGCAGTCCTCTTCCCGGTTGGTATAGAGAATCCCCTCTCCCGCAAAGGCCTGCGTAAATGCGGAGACGGTCGCCTGATAGACGCCCTCGTACGCCCTGAGGCCCTTTTCAACGTGGATCATCAGCGTATCTCCGACGCGCTCCCCGATGCAGAAAGAAATCACTTTTCCGTTCAGCCTGATACAGCCCGCCGGCATCTGAAAGCGCTCATAGCAGGAGAGCAGCTCTTCCGCGCGGAAGCATTCCTCCCGCTCGAACGCGTCCATCGCCCCAGCTTCCTCCCGATAGGCGGCGAGCATTTCCCGCACCGCGGGGAGATCCCCTGCCGTAAGCGGGCAGAAAACCGCTTCCGGATAGAGGCGCCTGAACTTGTTGAGGTGATTCCGCTGTCCGGCCAGCTTTTTCCCGCGAAAATACTTCATGTCTTCCGCCGCGTAGAGATAATCGCTCCAGTTGCGGTCGTTATAGACGGAGAGAAAGGGATATCGGCCGGCAAATTCGGCGACGGCGGCGTTATCCAGATAGGCGAACATGAGCACCCCCGCGGCCTTTCCGTACGCCTCGGCCGCGCGGAGCGCGCCCTCCCGGTCCGGCCCGATCGGGCAGAAAAACGCGTCCCGGTACGCATCCGTCGTCTCCTTCATCAGCAGCGTATCGTTTGCAATCGCATAATCCACGCGGTATGCCTCCCGCCACATAAACCGCACCCCCGCCGAGTAATCGCAGAAGCGGATTTCCGACTGTCTGAGATATGGCAGAACGGCGAGGACGTCCTCCTCCCGTCTGATCCGTTTCCATTCCATGTTTTTTCCCTTTTTCGCGGAAAAACGACGAAATCTCTCCGCGTTTTTTCTTCCTTTTCTGTTAAAATCAACCTATGTTTCCCGAACGACTGAAACTCCTCAGAAGACAATACTCCCTCACGCAGAAGGAGCTCGGCGAAGCGCTCGGCCTCACCGTATCCACGATATGCGACTGGGAGCGGCGGCGAAGCGAGCCGAATTTAAGACAGCTGGCGCTTTTGACCGGCGTATTCGGCGTGTCCGCGGATTTTCTGCTCGGGCTGTCCGAAGAAGCATAGCGCCGCAATTATAACACAAACGCCCGCGCGTGTCAACCGCGCGGGCGTTTGTGCCGTCCGCCGTTCGAAAACGCATCCGCCCGCTTGCGAACGGACGCCGTTCGCCCCTTGATTGCATGCGCCGATTTTCGACGCGAAGCCATTCGGGGGCTCCCCGCAATTGATAAAAAAGCAAGGCGCTTAATCGCGCCTTGCTTTGAACGGTTACAGCGTATCTTTTTCCTTTTTCTTCGCTTTCGGAGCGCTCTCCTCGTCCGCCAAAACGCCCTTTAAGCTGGCCAGCAGCCCCGTGACGTTCTGAATTTCGGACGGAACCACGATCTTGGTCGCCTTGCCGTCCGCAACGAATTTCAGCGCCTCATAGCCCTTAATGGTCAGATAAGCGGCGTTCGGGTTGGCGTCGTTGATCAGTTTAATCGCGTTCGCGGTGCCCTCTGCCTCTGCGATGACGGCGGCTTTCTTCGCTTCCGCCCGCAGAATCATGGCTTCCTTTTCGCCCTCCGCCACGAGAATGTTGCTTCGCTTTTCGCCTTCCGCCCGCAGGATCGCCTCGCGGCGCTCGCGTTCGGCGCGCATCTGCTTCTCCATCGCCTGCTGAATGTCGCGCGGCGGAAGAATGTTTTTCAGCTCTACGCGGTTGATCTTGATGCCCCACGGGTCGGTCGCCTCATCCAGAATGAGGCGCATTTTGGAATTGACGGTATCGCGCGAAGTGAGCGTGCCGTCCAGCTCCAGTTCGCCGACCAGGTTGCGCAGCGTCGTCGCCGTCAGATTCTCGATCGCGCGGATGGGATGTTCCACGCCGTACGTATAGAGCTTTGCATCCGTCACCTGATAATAGACGACGGTGTCGATCTGCATGGTGACGTTGTCCTTCGTGATCACCGGCTGCGGCGCGAAATCCGCGACGCATTCTTTCAGACTGATCGGCTTCGACGCGCGGTCAATCAGCGGAAAAATCAAGTGCATCCCGGTGTTTAACACCTTGTGAAATTTCCCGAGGCGCTCGACGATGACGACGTTCGCCTGCCGCACCACGCGCACAGACGAAACCAACACGATGAAAAACACCACCGCCAAAACGATCAATACGATAATCCAAGTATCCACTAGTCCTCTTTTACCTCCCTGACGATTAATTTATTCCCCTCCACGGAGACCACGCGGACGAGCGTGCCCGCGGCGAGAGAATCTTTTTCATTTTCGGAAATCGCCGTCCAGACGACGCCGTTGATTTTAACGGAAGAGGGTTTTTCAAATTCCAGCGGCTCGAGCAGCTGATATTCCCTTCCGACCAACGCGTCCGCGTTGGTTTTGGCGTTGTCGTTCTTCATCAGAAACCGCATCACCATTCTGCGGAAACTCAGAAGCAGGACGAGCGAAACCACGATAAACACGACGATCTGAATGACCGGATCGACGTTGACCGCCGCCAGAATCATGGCGACGATTCCCCCGCCGATGAACCAGACGGAGACCTGCTCCATCGTCAGAAATTCAATCATCACGCTGAACGCAACGACGCCCAGCCAAATATAGATCCACATTGTCATATTTTTCTTATTCTCCTTTTGCCGCGACGATACGCCGCAAACTGTTTTTTATCCGCAACTTTACGAAATCAGCTGATCGGAAGGGGCGGAAGGCAATTCTTCTTTTTCCTCGGCATGGCCGCGCACTGCCATATAAACGATTGCCTCGCACAGCGCTATGAACAAATGCACTGCCCCGGTGATCGCTTCTGCCGCAACCGAACCCGTCAGAAGTGTCGGCACATCATTAAATTGCCCGGCAACTTGTTCAATCAACTCGTTAAATTGTTCGATCAGCTCGTTCAGATGGCTGTTCAGGAAAAAGAGCAGCATCACATAAACACCGCCGATCAGGAGCGTAAGCGCCGTCATTCCTCCCGCCAATATCCGCGGCTTCCTGCCAGCTGCCGCACGGTAGGTAAGCGTCATCGCCGTCGCCGCACACATGATCAGGGCGATCGTCTGGAACCAAAACGAGGCAACCAGCTCGGACGCCAATACGGGAGGAAGCGCCAGCAGCTCCACCGGTATCTCCTCCGGAAGCGAAGGAGTCATGCCCGACAGGGTGTAAATGTTATACAGCAGATAGCGGATACCGGCCTTTGCCCCCGTTTCGTCTCTCAGCGCGGCGCCGGACAGGAGGATCGCCGCGATCCCCAAAAAGAGGACGATGGCGGAAACAAAGATCAGCGTCCAGGAACTTTTCCGAATTTTCTCCGCGTTTGCCGCGATATACCCTGCGAGCCCGACTGCCCCGACAATCAAGAGGGTTATCAGCCCCACGATACAGGTCTGATTCATCCCGGCGCGGAAAGAGATGCCCTCTTCCTGCACTGCCAGTATCAGCCCGTTAATTTCCACCGAAGCGTTCAGGTATATCACGGTAAAGAAGAACGAACACGCCGCCAGGCAGAAGAATTTTCCGATAGCGATCTCGCGCCTGCCGAAATTCAGGGCAAATTTGATCGTCGCGAGCACGAACGCGGTCAGGATGATCAAAATATTCGCGCCGACCACGATTGCATCGGCGACCATGACGGAATATGATCCGACGTAGTAGGCACTGGTCAAAGGAGTCCCTGATTCTTTGAGCAGCGCGGTTTCTTCTGCAAACGTCTTGAAAGATGTAATCAGATAGTCAAACGCCGAATTCGTCAGGTTAACCGTGAACGTAGTGCTCAAATTCTCAATCTCCGTCTCAATCTTTACGGTAACGCTGGTCCCTACGAAAAAACAACAGACGAGAAGAATCAGCAAGCCTGCCAGAAAGGCCGCGCTCCCGGTAAGATCGAAGGGCTTTTTCCAATCCTTTTTTACTGCGGCGGGTTCGGGAGCGAGCGCCGCGGGAACGGCGTTCTTTTCCCAACCGCATGCGGGACAAATCTCGCCCTCAAATACCGCGCCGCAGGCGATGCATGCCGTCTTCCCGTCCATGCGACTCTCGCAATGCGGGCAGAAAAGAGCCTCCGCCGGCGCGCTTTTTCCGCAGGACGGACAAATCCGCGTACCGTCTGTACGGGCGCCGCAGGCTGAACAAAATTTTGCTTCTTCTGAGAGAGCTGCTCCGCAGTTTTTACATTCCATCTTTCTTACTCCCTATTCTTTTCTCTTTTCGATTGTAACGAAACCGATCTCTGTCTGTAAAAAATCAGTCGTTTTTTGCTTTTATTTTTCTGCCGCCGCCCGCGGTTATTGCTCCGGGCCGGCCTCGGGAACCGGCGAAACAGGCGGAACAGGCGCTTCGGTTTTTTTCTCGCGCAAAATCAGGTACGCGATCGCGGCACCCAGCGCAAAGAGCAGAAGCACCGCTCCGGCGACCGGCCCGGCGGAAACCAAAATACTCGATTGAGTGACCGCGCCGATGGCGTCAGCCGTGACGTACAGAAAGACCGCATAGAAGATTGACAGGACAAATCCCACGCTTGTCGCCGCCAGAGAGAACACGCGCGGGGCCTTCCCCTGCGTAGCGCGGTACAGGAACGCCATCAAAAACGCGGAGAGAAGCGCAACGGTAATGATGTTCAGCCAGAACGCCGTGTAGATCTTTGTCAACAGCTGTACGTTTTCGGCCGTCAGTTTTTCCTCCACGCCCGCCTGCATGAACATGATCTGCATGAAGATCCGGATATTCAGATAGATTGTATTTCCGGGTTGTATCGAATCGCCGACGGATTTGCCCGCAATCAGGATCAGCGCGACCCCGACGATCAGCACGAGAACGGATCCGAAAATCAAGGTAAACAGGTTTCTGCGGAAAAAGGTGCCGGCGTTCACCACGATGTGGCACACCAGCCCGGCCGCGGCCGCAAGGGACAGAAACACCAGCCCGGCGATGCAGGCGGCGTTCATGCCGATGTGCGCGCGGATCCCATCTATTCCGCCGATCATTGCCTGCAGAAAATCGTTGATTCCCGCCGTCGCCGCAGCCAGGAAGATCGTCGTGCAGAGGAAGGATCCCGCCGCGAGCGCAAAGTATTTGCCGAGCGCAACTTCCCTTCTGCCGATGTTTTTTGCGAATTTCACCACGGCGATGACAAAGCAGGTAATGATGATGATCATGTTCGCCAGCACGGCGACCGCTTCCACGATCATCGCCGAAAGGGACCCGACGTAAAATTCGGTATAGACGCCGATGCCCGCCGCCTGCATCTGCGATACCGTATCCGAAAAGTCCTTAAACTGCGTAATCAGATAGTCGAAGGCGGAAGCGGTCGTTCTTACGCCGATTTCGGTAAGATCGGCCCCGGTCGCGGAGACCGTACCGCCGATGCCGATGAAAAAGCAGCAGACAAACAGGATGAACACCCCGCCCAAAAACACAGAGCTCTTCACGATATCGACCACGCGCCTCCAATTTGACGGTTTAACAGCGGAGCGTGCGGGGGCCGCGCAAACGGGAACCGCGGGTCTCGAAGACTCTGCCGCCCCGCACTGCGGGCAGAAATTCCCCGCGTAAGCGGTGCCGCATGCCGCACAGACATTTTTGCCGTCCAGCCGCTTGCCGCAGTACGTACAGTAAACGGCCTCTTCCGCCACGCTCTGCCGGCAGGAGGGACAGATCTTTTTCCCATCCGCCCGTGCGCCGCACATCGGACAAAACTTTCCGTCTTCCGGGAGCATCGCTCCGCACTTTTTGCATTCCATACACTTTCCTCCAAAATATTTGTTATGCGGGGGATCTCCCCCTCTTTATCGTCCGCAGACGCTTACGACCTGTGTCTCAATTCAAACCGCCCCGCACTGCGCCGGGAATCCGTTTCAGAATGCCTCGTTCGGCACGGCCTTTATCATTTTACAGCAAAATGCGCGCTTTGTAAAGACCCTCTCCGCATTTTTCGGCACATATACGGAAACTTCATACGGAAAAGGGATCTGAGTTCTCCTTTCCCTACTTTTCTCCTGCGGAGCGGCGGCAAATCGCGGCATACACGATTGCAAGTACGAGCAGGGCGAGGGAGAAAAAAGCCAGTCCCCCGCCGACATAATGTGTTGTCTGGTAATAAATCAGCCCGAACGCCGTCTCTGCAAAAACCGACAGGGCGAAAAATACGGAAGCGAGTACGACGACCGTCTTCTTTTTCAGTCGGCTGTAATAGGAAGAAAGCCACGCGGCACAGAGGGAAAACAGCAGCGCCAGCAGCAGGACTGCCGCGACCAGTGCGGCCAAAATCACCTCAGGGTTATTGTCGATCAGAGAGTCGATCACGCTCCACATGGCCATCGAACAGATCTTATCCGTCAGAAACAGCATGACGACGTAAGCTCCGATCACTATGCCGTAGTACGTTCCCCGGCTGCGCAGGGGAGAAAAATTTTTCTGCTTGCAGTTCATCACCAGAGAGACGATCATCGCGGCGATCGCCAGGGCGAATGGCCCGCTCACCAAGAAGGAGTCCGTAGCCCCGTAGTAAAGATACTCAAAATAAGTATTGTAAAACCGGAAGAGAATGAACGTAACGAAGAAGGACAGATAGAAATATTTTCCGATTTCTGCCGTCTCGCCCCGCTTTCTCGCGCGGAAAAGGAGATATCCCCCGCGAACGGCGAATGTGACGGTCGCCGCAATCGCGAGAATGCCGGCCAGCGCGAAGAAAACCGTCACGATGTAGGCGGGATTCAGCGGCGAACGGAAGAGATCGATCACCGCTATGACGGCGAAGTAATACCCGTTGGCCGTTTCGACGCCCGCAAAAGGCGAACAGATCGCAAAGAAGAGAAGCGCCGCGAAATACACCGCGTTTTTGATGAAGCTCCGCTGCCGCGCATGTTCCCGCCCTTCCGCCGAAAGGCGTTCCTGCTTTTCTTCCTGGGTCAAAAAAGCGGATTCGGGGACGCCGCACGCCAGACAGATCTCTCCCCGGTATTCCGCGCCGCAATTTTTACAGCGCTTCCTCCCCCCGGTCGGGGCGCCGCAGGCGGGACAGTGATCGCAATTCGTCACGTCCGCCCCGCAGTAAGGGCAGAGCTCCCCTAATTTTGCCCCGCAGACTTTGCAAAAAGCGCCGTCTCCTTCCGTTCCGCAGATTTTACAGATCATAATGCTCCTCCTCTCCGTCAAAAAAACAGCCCCGCTCTGCGCATACGAACGCTTGCGGACGGCACGCCGCCCGCAACATTCGATATCCGCGGCAGGACTGTTCTGTTTTCATACTCTTTCCCCTCGGGGCTTCATCCCCTGAGATTGTGGATTTTTTCCAAAAATTCCGCGATGCGATCGAGATCGTCCCGCGTGTAATAGTCGATATAGATGCGGCCCTTGTTGTCGTTGCCGATCGCGTTGACCTTGGTGCCCAGCGTGCGCTGAAGATCGGAGACGAGCTCTTTCAATTCCACGGAGAGCTCCTTTTTCTCCTTTTTTTTCTTCTCTTCCGGCGGGGAAAAATAATCTTTCACCCGCTGCTCGACGTCACGCACCGAAAAGCCCTTTTCCGCCGCCTCCGTGCCGATGGAAATCTGCTGCTCGGCGGGAAGCGTGATGAGCGCGCGGGCATGCCCTGCGGACAGCTTCCCGTTGGCGACGAGCTTTCTCACCTCCGGAGAGAGGGAAAGAAGCCGCAGCGTGTTCGCGATCGCCGGGCGGGATTTTCCGATCCGCTCGGAAAGCTCTTCCTGGGTCAGCCCGTAATCGTCCATCAGCGAGCGCATCGCCATCGCCGCCTCGATGGGGTTTAAGTCCTCGCGCTGTAAATTTTCGATCAGGGAGATCTCCTTGATCTGCCGCTCGTCGTACTGCTTGACGATGACCGGCACGCGGGAAAGCCCCGCGAGCTTGCTCGCGCGGAACCGCCGTTCGCCCGCAATGATCATGTACCGGTCGCCGCTCTTGTTGACGATGATCGGCATGATCACGCCGTGCTTGGCGATGGAATCCGCAAGCTCTCTGAGCGCGCCTTCGTCGAAGCTCTTTCTCGGCTGATTGGGATTGGCGAAGATCTTTTCGATCTCCACCTCCACTACGCTCCTGTCCGTCGCGGCGGGCGCCTCTTCCTCGAAAAGAAGGCTCTTACCGTAATCCTCTTCGGTCTCGGCAAACAGGGCGGAAAGCCCTTTCCCTAATCCTTTTTTCATCCGTATTTCTCCCGTTTACATTTTATTCGGACTGCCGCCCGAGATATTCGTCGGTCAAAAGCTGATACGCCCGCGCGCCCGAACAGCGCGCGTCGTGCAGCATGATGGGCACGCCGTGGCTGGGCGCCTCCGCTAGGCGGATATTCCGCGGGATCACCGTGTCGAACACGCGTTTCCCGAAATACCGCCTGATTTCCGCCGAGATCTGCTTGGAAATGGTCGCGCGGTTGTCGTTCATCGTCAGCACCACGCCTTCGATCTTCAGCTTGTCGTTCAGGTGCTTTACCACCAGCTTGATGGTGTTCATCAGCTGCGAAAGCCCCTCCATCGCGTAGTATTCGCTCTGAATGGGGATGATCGCGGTATCCGCCGCGGCGAGCGCGTTGATGGTGAGAAGCCCCAGCGAAGGGGGGCAGTCGATGGTGATGAAATCGTAGTAATCGCGGATTTTCGCCACCACTTTCTTCAGCACCCGCTCGCGGTCCTTGACGTACACGAGCTCTACTTCCGCCCCCGCGAGATCGATGTTGGAGGGCAGCAGGTCGAGATTTTCCACCTGGGTCTTTAAGGCCACGTTCTCCACCGGCGTCTCGTCGATGAGCACGTTATAGACGGACTGCTTGACGTCGCTCTTCGCAAAGCCCAGCCCGGTCGTGGCGTTGCCCTGCGGGTCGAGGTCCACGATGAGGACCTTTTTCCCCTTGCTCGCGAGATAGGCGGACATATTGACGCAGGTCGTCGTCTTGCCGACGCCCCCCTTCTGATTTGAAAAAGCTACAACCTTTCCCATGCTCGTATCTCCCGTATATTATTCTTCGGTATCCTTCCGATCGGCCTCTTTGCCGGGCGACGGCAAAGAGGAGTTCTCTTGATCCGTCTTTCCCGCTTCCTCCGCTTTATCGTCCGCGGAAGCGGGTTTCTCCGCCTTCCTGACCTCCGATTCCGGAATGACGACGGATTTCTTCCGGGAGAAGGGGTTTTCTTTCAGCCGGTGTTCGTTGTCGTCCATGAACTTTCTGATCTCATCGAGCGGCTTTCTCTCCATCAGCATATCCACTTCGTCGCCGTAAATGGTCTCGCGTTCCACGAGGAGGCGCGCCATGTTCTCCATGATATCGCGGTTGGCGGAGAGCAGTTCGCGCGCCTTTTCCAGGCACTCCTTGACGATCCGCTCCACTTCCTGGTCGATGACCGCCGCCATGTGCTCGCTGTACGAAACGTGCGTCTGATAGTCTCTGCCGATGAAAACTTCCTGCTCGGAACCGTAACTGATCGGTCCGACGCGGTCGCTCATACCCCATTCGGTCACCATGACGCGCGCGAGGCGGCTGACCTGCCGGATATCTGCGGAAGCCCCGGCGGAAATATCCTGAATCACCAGTTCCTCCGCCACCCTGCCGCCGAGCGACATGACGATATTGTCGAGATATTTCCCCTTCGGCTCCATCTGATCGTCCGTATCCGGCCGCATCAGCGTGAATCCGCCCGCGCCGTTTCCGCGCGGAATGATCGTGACCTCGTGCACGGGATCGCCGTGCTTTAACAGCTTGGATAAGATCGCGTGCCCCGCCTCGTGATAGGCGCAGATGCGCTTATCCGATTCGGTCATCAGGTGGCTCTTCTTCTTTAAGCCCATGATGAGCTTGTCGAACGCGTCGTTCAGATCGACGTTGGAGATCGCCTTTCTGTTGTTTCTCGCCGCCAGAATTGCGGATTCGTTCAGCAGGTTTTCCAGATCCGCGCCCGAAAAACCGGTGGTCATGCGGGCGAGCGCCTTGAAATTCACCTCGGGATTTAAAGGCTTGTTCCGCGCATGCACTTTCAGGATGGCCTCTCTGCCGCGAACGTCCGGCAGGTTGACGGTGATCTGCCGGTCAAAACGCCCCGGGCGCATCAGCGCCGGATCGAGGACGTCCGCACGGTTGGTCGCCGCCATGATGATGATTCCGTCATTGGATTCAAAACCGTCCATCTGCACGAGCAGCTGATTGAGCGTCTGCTCGCGCTCGTCGTTTCCGCCGCCGAGCCCGGCGCCGCGCTGGCGGCCGACCGCGTCGATTTCGTCGATAAAGACGATACAGGGCATATTTTTCTTGGCGGTATCAAACAGATCGCGCACGCGGGAGGCCCCCACGCCGACGAACATCTCCACGAAATCCGATCCGCTGATCGAGAAGAACGGAACGCCGGCTTCCCCTGCGACCGCCTTTGCGAACAGCGTTTTTCCCGTTCCCGGCGGCCCCACGAGGAGCACCCCCTTGGGAATGCGCGCCCCCAAGTCGGAAAACTTCTTGGGCGATTTCAGGAACTCCACAACTTCCTTTAATTCCTCTTTTTCCTCTTCTGCGCCTGCCACGTCGGCGAAGCGCACCTTCGTGTCTTTCTTGACCTGCGCATTCGTCTTGGCAAAATCGAACGCCCCTTTTGTGCCGCCCTGCGTGGAGCGAAGCATCCAGAAGAACAGCAGAAGCACGACCGCATAGCCGACGATGGGAAGCAGATTGGACCAGATCGCCCCGGCGTTGGGATTGGTGGAAGAATATTCGATGATCGACTTCCCCTCCGCCTTTCTTACCTCGTTGATCCGATCCACCGCCGTATACAGTTTATCGAACTGCGCGACCTCGCTGCCGCTCGTCCGATCGAAATACACCGAATAGTTGCGGGTTACCTTCTTGCCAGAAGGGTTGCTGACGGAAACGGCTTCCGTCTGAAAATGAATGACATACGCATCCACTTCGATTTTCGTCAGTGTCTCCTTGACGTCGTCGTTGGTATATTCTCCCGTTTCCAGGAAATTCTCTTCAAACTCCGTCCAGGAAAGCACCTTGGACGAAGCGCAGGTCGCGTAAAGAGATATACCCAGGACAATCGCGATCATCACCGCGATCACGATCGCCGTAACCTTTACTGTTTTGCTCATTGATCCTCCTAAAATCACTGCGCCGCTCTCCCGGCGCAATCCTGTTTCAACAGCGGGTGCAGTTTATGGATCCATTATACACCGCAAAACTTGAAACAGGCTGAAAAACATCAGCAAATTTCTTTATTTTTCCAGTCTATTATATATTAACACAAACCGCTTTAAAATACAATTATTTTTCGCATTTGAACGGGAAAAATTCTAAAACATTTTTTCTTTTTTCAATTTCGTTGCGCCATATAAGAGACGCAAAAACATATTTCAAAAAACAACGAATATTTTAATTATGTTTTTATTTACAAATCTTTTTCTTGTATCTTCTTTTCGTTTTCTTATGACTTCAATATAATTTTTAAGCTGCAATTTCGTTTGGGGCTTCCCCTTCAAATTGAACCGATCTGCTTCTTCACAATAATAAAATTGACAATTCCTTTCAGACGTTCTGAGACAGAATGGCCAATTTTTTTGCCGGCTATAAATTGAGCCCGTTCTGTCTCAAAAATCAATCTTTTCTGAAGCTTTTTCTAAAAATGTTTCACATGAAACATTTTTATTGTCTACGGGAAAAAATTGTTTCACGTGAAACATCAAAATAATAAATGTTTCACGTGAAACAAAAAAGAAGCCTGAAACGACCTCTTTTTTTCAAATTATCCATTCAATTTGACCGATTTTAACGGAAAAACAGTGATTTTAAGCAGATTTTCGCCGTTTCTCCGCCGTCGGCGGGGAACTTTTCTTCCAAAAACTCTCTCAAAAAATCAATTTCATTTACAATCGATCCCAAAACGGCAATTAAATTGTGTTCCGTAAAGAATTTTGCCAGCTGCGAGCCGTTGATTGCCCGATTTACTTCCTCCATAAACGAGAAGGGGAGAATGGAAAGCACAAACAGAACAATATAAATAAAGACCAGAGCCTCCAGCAGCCCTAAAAGCAAACCCAGCGTTTTATCCAAAGCCGTAACCAGCTTAAAGGCGTGCACAATTTTACTCAAAATCAAACCAATCAGCAGAAACAACAGCCGCAAAATGATATAAAGCCCGATAAAGGATATTGCCTGGATTGCATAAAATGCGAATACCGGAGCACAGATATCGATGACAGAAGCGGTGGGATCGATATTGATTCCCTCGCAGACGCTCCTCACGATTCCGCTGATCAGGGGAGATACTTCGTCCGCTCCTCCCGCGAGAAACTGCTCCAGCGGCATTGCCGCAGATTCGCCGAAAAGCTTGGGGATCCATCCTGCAAACACGCCGCTCATCGCATCGACCACGGCAAAGCGGTCGTCCAGCCAGATCGCAAACTTTCCGCAGAAAATCGCCGTCAGCAGAAAAGCGAGAATCCTTCCGTAACTCTTAAATAACTTCCGCGTAAATCCTTTGGCGATACCGACAATTCCGAACAGCAAAAAAATCAGTATTACCGCAATATCAGCTATTGCAGCGCCGTTTATTCCTGCGCCTTCCAACAAAAAAGCGCCCATATAACCTCCGTTTTTTCAGTTTTTTTCATTATACCATATTTTCCACACATTTAGATAGCAATTTTAAAATATTTTTTCTTTTTCCGGAATTTGTATAAATTGAAACAAAACCGTCAATGATTTAAGGGAAACAAAGCCGTTCGGAGGTCAACATGGAAAACAACTACTCATTCAGCGTATTCAATCAGTATTGTGCCGGCGGCGTGTCCCGCGTCCTGGGAGAATACAACGCGGCGAACCGCTCGCCCATCATCGTCTGCGTCGGGAGCGATCTCGTTTTGGGAGACAGTCTCGGCCCCTTGGTCGGTACGTTGCTGAAACAGAAGGGGGTCGGTACCTATATTTACGGCACGCTGAACTGCCCGATCACCGCAAAGGAGATCGAATATGCCAAAACCTATCTCAAGCAGCTGCATCCCGAATCCTTTATCATCGCGATTGACGCAGCCGTCGGCGCAAGCGACGACATCGGCCTGATCAAACTCCAGAACAAAGGCCTCCGTCCCGGACTGGGCGTCAATAAGTCGCTGGGGGAGATCGGGGACGTCAGCGTAATCGGCATCGTCGCGACCAAGACGTTCCAGAATTACAGCCTGTTCAATACGACGCGCCTCAACCTCGTCTATAAAATGGCGACGAAAATCGCAGAAGGAATCACGGATTATATCGACAAACGCGAACTCCTGCGCGCAATCTAAAAAAGAGCCCCCGAAGGGCTCCTTTTTATTTGCTTTCTGAGAACGGCTCTCATCAGTTTTCGATATTCCGGCTTTGACGGCAATCGGGAAATTCCCGATTTATATCCGCATCAGAAGGGAGCGGTCTGACATCAGGGCGATGAACTCGCGGTTTGTCGGCCGCGTATTGCGAAAGCAACTGAAGCCGAACATCTTGTTGATCACGCTGAAATTGTCCCTGTTCCACGCCAGCGCCAAGGCATGGCGAATGGCGCGCTCAACGCGCGTCACCGTCGAGCCGAACCGCTCGCTGATGATGGGATACAGCCTTCCCGTCACGCTCTCCATCACATCGGGCTGCGTGATGGCCAGGCGGATTCCCTCCCGCAAAAAGTGATATCCCTTGATCTTGGGGGAAAAGCCCGCCGTGATCATGATGCGGGAAATTTTCGCCTCCAGCCCGTCGTCCAGCCCGCTGATCGCGGCGGACGGGGGCTCCGGATCGCCTCCGGACAGCTGCTGCATGCGGGTGAGAAGGATGTCGAAGCGAAAGGGCTTCAGGAGAATATACCGCGCGCCCAGATCGATCGCGCGTTCCGCAATATCGTCCCGGATCACCGAGGTCAAAAGGATGGGCTTTGTCCGCAGTCCCTCTTCGCGGATCCGCTCCAGAACCGCCAATCCGTCCATGCCCGGCAGTAAAATATCGAGAATGACGTAGTCTGGATCGCACTTTCTGATCAGATCCATACCGGTGACGCCGTCCGCCGCGAATCCTGCTACCCGATACGTTCCGTCTCCCTCAAACAGCGCCGCGACCGATTTGATAAACGACTCATTATCCTGCAAAATTACTACCGTTTTTTCCATAATATCTCTCCGTATTTAGTTCTTTCCTATTGTACTAAATCAAAGTAAAAAAGTAAACTAAATTTTGTTCAAAATTAAAACTTTTTTAATAATTTTGTAAAATATTTTTTATAATTCGACATTTTACAAAATATATTGTGTAATTTTTTATTAAAAAATACAATATATTGAATTTTTATAAATTTGTCTCACTTGTTGAAAACGCAGAGCGCGCTTTCAGTGCCTGATTTTTTCCGATAAACCCGCCTTACATTCAAGTGGAGAGCGGCGGCAAAGCCTTCCCAACCGGGGGAAAGCGGCGCTTCCCTCCCGGAGAATTTCTTTCAAAAAGCCGAAGAGATAAAAAACAAAGCGATTGAAAAGGAGTCCGGTACTATACCGAACTCCTTACTTCTATGAGAGCGGTTTTCTCGTTGCTTTCCGCAATCTGCCCGCCTGGAATCTTTTACCGAAACAAATCGCCGCCTTTCTCTGTCCGGGAACGCGCTCCATTCCGCTGCGATGGAAACCGCCGCTTTTTCTCGACGTTTTTCAGATGAAACTTCCCTTTGCGGCGCATGTTATAACGGCGTTTCGTTCGGGGACTTTTCCGCATCCGGCGGCGGGGAAATTCCTATCTGACAGCCTGCGATCGGCTGTTTTCTGCCGCCTGTCAGAGGAGGTTTGCTCGCTTGCTTTCCTGCACGCATATTCTGGATTACTTATAAAAAACGCCCGCGGCGCGGGCGCAGTCGATCCAAAAAGCTCTGTTACTCCTGAAACGCCACCTTGATTTCGGTCACCGTATCGGCGGGCAGCTGAAGAAACAGGAGATTGCAGGCTATATCGTCCGTTCCCAGCAAAGGGCGTTCGACGCGCAGGGTCACCGCGGCTGTTTCCTTTTCGATAGAGTGCGCGACATAAACGACGCGGTTGGAGCCGGACGGCTGCCATACGGAAATCACGCCGACGGCACAGCGCTCGAAATACGTTTCGTCTATCTGAGAGAGTCGCTCGATGATGCGGCAGCCATCCGAATAAAAGTATTCGCAGCTCTCCCGCAGCGCATCCAGATCGCTCTTTTGTTCGATAATAAAATAACTGTCGATAAAATCCTCTTCCGGCATCGACGAATCGCCCGGCGCGACAACCGGCTCAACGGTCCGTCCGATCGCCGCGCAGAGCTCATCGCCGATAAACGTCCCCTGGCCGATGACCAAAACGGGCGCTTCGGGGGAACGCACACACCCGCCTGAGAGCAGAAAGAGGCATACCATCCATAAAATTTTTTTCATTTCGCTCCTCCTTATATAACGGCAAACAGGGGAAGGAAGAGCACCGCCACGGCCGAAACGCTCAGAAAAAGGAACAGATAGACCGCCAGCAGGATCGCCGAAACGACAAGGCCGACGACGGCAAAGGCTTTCCCGCCGTATTCCCGCGGTTCCGCCCTGCACTGCATTGTGCCGCACAGCGAAAGCGCAAATGCCGGCAAGACAATGACCGCACAAAACGCCGAATGAAACAGCGCCAGGACGAGCACGGCCGCGAGCGAAAGCACAAAGCCGGCCAGTCCCATACCGTTGATTTTGCCGGGCGCGGCGACGTGTACGCCGCGCCCGACTGCAACGCCGCACTGCGGGCAGATCACCGCCGAATCGTGCAGCTTTTTTCCGCAATTCTGACAATACATCTGAAATCCTCCCTAAGACAGAAATCCCTGCATTCTGAGCCGTAATAAATAAATTCCGTACGCGGCAAGGATGAAAAAGAGCACAATGCCGAGAACGGAAAAACAAACGCCCGCCACGGCAAACCGTTTTCCCGTATACTGCTCCGGATGCTCAACGCACCGCCTCAGCGCGAGGAGCGACAGAGCGAGCGAGAGATAAGAGATGTAAGAGCCGGGCACAACCTGCAGCAGCGACAGAATAAAGCCCCACAGCGCGAAGCCGTTTTTCTTGGCTTTCCCGGGTATTTCTTTCTGCGTTACGGCCGCGGCGCCGCACGGGGGAACGCCTCCTTCGCGCGCATTTTCCGCGCCGTCTGTAAAACATCGCGTTTTCTTCCTCATACCGCGCCTCCGCTTCATACCGTCAATCGATAAAACAAATACACGACCGCTATGCAGTAACCGACAGCGAATAACGCGGAAAGAATCAATCCCGCGACGGCCAGTTTTTTCCCCGTGTACCGTTCCGGGCTTTCCAGGCATTGTTTCAGGCCGCTCAAAGAGAAAATCAACGACAGAACCGTACACCATACGCTGATCCACGGTATGATTTGCAGCAGCGACAATACAAAGCCCCACAGCGCCAGCGCATTCGTCTTGCCCGCCGCAGGCGGTTGCTCCTTCCCGCAGGAACCGACTGCAATCCCGCAGTTCGGGCAAATGACGGCCTTTTCGTTCAGTTCCTTTCCGCAATGCACGCAATACATCTTTTCTCCCTCCTACACGTTAAAAACGAATCGCAGGCGCCGTTTGTCCCGCATTGCAGTGCATTTTTTCCCCGGTTTCAAACAGCCGCCCGCAATGAACCGTATCGGAAAGCCGTTTTGCGCGCCCGGTCCGCCGTCCGCAAAAAGACGAATGCGCCGCCCGATTTTAGAAATAGAAATTGCACCGTCTTTTTCCAACAGAAAAAAACAGGCGCGCCGTTCGTTTCACAGCGCGCTCGTTTTCCTCGCATTTCCGATCAAAACAAATCTCCGTCGGACTCAGACGCCCGATCCCGCCAATGCGAACATGGCGATAAACACGATCACATAGAAGACAACCTCTGCGATCACGCCGATCAGCGCGCCCTTTCCGCAGGATTTCGCCTTCAGCGGGTAAGTCCCTTTCCAGACCAGATAGAGAATCAGCCCGACCAGGGGAATCAAAAATCCCAGGACGGCGAATCCGGCGTTCGGCCTGTCAGCCGAAGCGGCGGGAGCGGTCTGTTCGTTCAGGGCAACGCCGCAGTTCGGGCAGACGGCCGCGCGCTCGTTTACTTCTTTGCCACAGTTTTTACAATGCATATCACACCTCCTAAAATATCAGGGATAATCCTCTGAAAATCCCTTAAGGCGCTGTTTTTCTTTGCCCATGGGCAAAGAAAAAGGCATGCCTTTTTTCCTCTGTATTATATCACATTTCATTGCCGGAATCAAGCTGTTTTTCTCGCTTTACATAAAAAATACTGTAATCGTATGCTTACCGGGTTAAAACAGAGGCCGGAAACGGGTATTCCGGCTTTTCACGCGTTATTTTATTTGGCGGCCTTTCGCGAAGGAGAAACAACGACAAAGCGACAAAACCATCGGGCGCCGTCAGCCTTCTTCGATTATACTTAAGATCCAACGGATCCATCCCGTAATGGTCGAAGCCCGCCGTGCGTAGGTGCTTTCCGCTTCTACCTGAAATAAATTCGATCGCTTCATAATTTCCACTATTTTTGCGGAATCCGGCATATCTCCGCAACGCAGACAGATCTTCAGGGTTTCATGAAATACCTTGTGTTTCAATATTTGCGTTGCGATTGCAAGCTGTCGCTCTTTATAGTTTAATCCCATAAGAAGATACCCCTTTGGGGAAAGGCGGTAAATAACATTGTGTTTGTCATCTTGCCCTTTTTCTATCAGCTCCAAATATCTCCCCGCATCTGCATAATAATTTGTTTGGCGTTCATCAAAAGCATATTCCGCCGTGATCTCCTGTTTCGTCATTGGTTTTTCATATAGCAATTCCACTAGATTGATCAGCCGCGCCATGCTGTTTGCCTGCGGAAATGAAATATCAGGTTCCTCAACGAGAGGAACCTCGTTTAAGATATTTTCAATCTCCCGTAAAGAAATGTCCGCAGAAATTGCATAGTTTTTCTGTTTTACGAGAGTCAGGGAATTATAATTTAGCACATCTTCAAACCGATATTCGTATAGATGAAATATCCCGTTAGAATAGATGAGAAAAACCGGTTTTACGCGTTTTGTTACGCGGCTGCTCCAAGTCCGATACGGATAATAAAGCTGCCTGACGAGAAAATCCTCCGATAAATCCCGCTTGGCTTCAAACAGGGAAAGATACTTTACTCCCTCATAGGCTGCATCGATCTCAATACGCGCATTGTTAACTTTAAATTGAAATGGCACGCCCCCCGAAATATTCTCTATCTGAAAATCAAAGATGCCCGACCCCATTTTCCCCGATACGGTTGCCAACAACCCGTCATCTTCCAAAAAATCCGCGATTATTCCGGCTGCAATCGCGCAATTCAGTGCAATTGATTCACTGACAATGTTATCCTGCATGCTTTGGATATGGCCCGGCAAAGATACCCTTTTCATCCCGGCTGCAACATCATCAAATTGATGATAGGCTTTAAAATGGGAAATTACATAGCTGTTCCCGCTGATCGGAAGAATTGACAAGTGATGATCGGCAAATAAGGCAGGCAAATTAACGGCATGATCAAATTTCGTCATCAACCGTGGTTCTCTGAACTCTTTAATCTGACTCGCCGTTATGATAAATTTGCCTTTATGCTCTATTTCATCGAGAATGCGATACTTTTCAAACAAGGTTTCCCACGCGCTGTCATTCAGTCCCATAATTTTTGATCAGCACCTCCTCAACTTCGCCCCGTTTGGTTGCATCGGCGTTAATAATTCTTTTTGCTTTTACGGCTCTAATCTCATAATTTTGATATAACTCCTTAATAAAGTCGGTTGCAGCGTTGGATTGCAGAAATTTTATTCCGCGCCCTGTCAGCTCATCGCAGCATTGTTTTAACCGAACCTGTTCCTTTCTGTCAAAGCCGTTTTTATTGTATCCCGTAAAACTTGCGGTGTCGGAAACCGGATCGTACGGGGGATCGAGATAAACAAATCCCCCCTTTTTCACGCGTGCAAGCGTGTCTGCAAAGTCCTCGCTGAAAAATAAAATCTTTCCCGAATTGAAATATTGACTGACCGCCCTTAGAACAGGCTCGTTTACAATGTTGGGATTTTTATAGCGTCCGAACGGCACATTGAACGCCCCGGAAGAATTAACTCTGAACAACCCGTTGAAACAAGTTTTGTTCAAATATATCGTCCGCGAAGCCCTGTCTATTTTCGACATAGCCTGATAGACATTCTTATCCCGATCCATATCCCGTACAGAATAAAAATATTCTGCGGTATTTTGGTGTTTTCTGAGCGCGTCGATCAGTTGTTCCACATCATCTCTGATTACTTCATATACCGTAATCAAATCAGAATTCAAATCGTTGACAATGGCTTTAGACGGCTGAATGGAAAATAAAACCGCGCCGCCGCCCAGAAACGGCTCACAATACGTAGAAATCCGTTTGGGGAGCAACGGTGTGATTTCCTCCAATAACTGTCGTTTGCCGCCGACCCACTTTAATACGGGTGTAACAAGTTTGTTTTCAGACATATCAGCGATTCCCTTTACAGAACAATCCGTTAAGGCACTGCTTTCCTTTGCCCATGGGCAAAGGAAAACGGCATGCCGTTTTCCTGTATTATATCATATTTGATTCCCGTAAGCAAGCTGTTTTGAAAAGAATCTCTCGCCCTGCTTTATCCACATCCGCGCTGTGGATAACTTGTGGAATTCCGTATAGATCCGTTCAGGTTTCTCCGATGTCGCTGCGGGGAAAGGCGTGCGCGCGCGGGCGTTTTCGTGCGGCGCTGCTCTGTTTTTTCCTCTTCTTTTCCAAACGTTCAGCGCCCTTTGATTTCCGTTTTGATTGCCGAAAAAATTTTTTCGGGCGTTTTTTTGACCGGGAACGGGACAAACGCCCTCTCTTGATCGTTTTTTTGGTGTAAGAAGGGGAGAGTTATTCCGCCGTATAAACGCCATCAAAGCACTTTTGGCTTATACATTGCGGCCGCAGGACGAACAGGAATCAGCGCGTTCTTTCCCTTACGCAATTCGTCAGGAAAACAGGGACGGAAAGGAGGTTTCAGCAGGATGCAGAACAGATTTCGGAGATTCTTTGCAGTGTCGCTCATTTCATGTTGTATGGTCTTTGCGGCTTGTGCGCATCATTTTTCGTTCAATCCCGAAAACACCGTTGCGCTGGAGTATTCAAGCATAGAAGAAAGCGAGTCTTTTTTTACCGAACTCGACGGGGAAAACGCCGAACTGGTCATAAATGCCCTCAATAAAATCTCTTACAAAGAGGTAAAAGAGACGATCTACTTTTGTCCCTCGCCCGACTGCCTGACAATTTTCATCGGGGACGATACGCTTTGCCTATACGACGTCGGTACCGTCATCCATAACGGGGGATTTATTACCTATAACGGGGCGTTATGCAGGACAACCGATCATTTTAAATTCCTGCTTCCCTATATGGACTGAACGGAGAGAAATTTATTTTTTAAGCGCAGCGGGTTTGAAACAATCAGGGCAATAGCGGCTTTTGAAGGAGACGGAACGTCAGATCACGGTCGTTTCTCTCAGGCGCGGTCAGATGGAAGATGCGCTTTAACGGATCAAACCGTTTAACCGGTGGTTTACGCATACCCTGAAAAGGGAAACCAGCCGACCCGTCAACGGGTATCGCTTTTACGATAGCGTCCTGTTGCACCGCACTTCTGTAAAACGGGTTTTCTTTCTTCTATCATCGAACTTAACATCAACAATAAGATAACTTTTTATTGATTGAACTTTGCTCAAGCAATTTATCACCCCCCGGTAAAACCATGGGAGTATCAAGCGCATGCGCCGGTAAAAAAAGCGGAGATGAAAAATCTCCGCTCTTTTTTCCCGGGAAATATCCCTTCGCAGGGGCTCTCTGTCCCCGTTCTTTATTCGTTGTCGTTTTTGAGGCTGTTTCCGAGATACGTGCCGAAGCCGGACGGCTTCTTTCTCTTCTCCGCTTCCGCCTCGGAAGTAAAGCCCGATCTGCTGCCGCGGTCACGGCTGTAATGATTCCTGCCGCCGCGGTCGTTTCTGCGTTCGCCGCCGCGGTTGAAGCCCTCTCTGCCGCCCCGTTTTTCGCGGTGATATCCGCCCTCTCTGGGCGCATAATCGCGGTTAAAGTTTCTCGGGCGCTGTTCCTTTTTCACGTTCGGGACGATCACCACGTAGCGATTGGGCTCCTTTCCCTCAGAGGTCGTCGTCACTTCCTCGCTCGCCGCCAAAGCGGAATGGATCACGCGGCGCTCATAGGGTCCCATGGGTTCGAGGGAGATGTCCCTTCCCTGGCGGACGGCCTTCGCCGCCAGCTTTTCCGCCAGATTGACGAGCGTGTCCTCGCGCTTGCCGCGGTAATTTTCACAGTCCACGACCACGCGCACATACGTCTTGTTTCCCATATTGGCCACCGCTCCCGCGAGGCTCTGCAGCGCGTCCAGCACTTCGCCGCGATAGCCGATCACCGAAGCGGAGGATTCCGCCACGACGTTGATCTCGATCTTTTCTTCCTCCGAAACGAGGGAGACCTTCGCGACGATCTCCATGCGGTCCAGAAGTTCTTCCAAAAATTTGACCGCGCGTTCTCCGTTGGTGCGTTTTTTGGAAACTTCCACTCTGGCCTTCGTCTTTTTCAGAAAGCCCTTGCCGCCCTCGTCCAGCACGGTGATCTCGGCGGTCTCCTCGGTGAGGCCTGTCTCGCTGAGTCCCAAAGCGATCGCCTCTTCCACTGTTTTGCCTGTAAATTCCATCTTATCTCCTTTTCGGGGGCTTGGTTTTGTCTTGTTTCTTTACGCCCCGCTTATCTTTCTGCGCTTCTCTGCGCTCCTTTTCCTTTTGAAATTTAATATCTACGATCTTGTTGATCCCCAGCGTCGTCAGCATGGAGAAAAGCTGGCTGCAAATAATATAGGTGGAAAACGCCGCCGTATACATAAAGGCGAAGAACGCCATCATGATGGGCATCAGCCACATCATCATCTTGTTTTGCATGGCTCCCATTCCGTCCACGCTCTGCAGTTCCATCTGCGCTTTCTGCCCGCGCGACATCACCCACTGCGATAAAAAGGACAGCCCGGCCACCAGCACGATCATGATGAAATAGCCGTTTGCACGCTCCTTTTCATCCGTCAGGTCGCGGGTGAGCAGCTCATAATCGGATTCTTTGATGATGTCCCCGCCCTGCAGTTTATCTTTGATGGTATCGTAACTGGTAACGGGGTGTGCAAAGGGGGAATCCGCTTCCCATACGTTTTTGATCCATAAAAAGGACTGGCGCTCTTCGTAATATTTGTCGGCGGAAGCCGCGCAGCGGATATCCGTCACGAAGGATTCGGCTGCCGCCTTGCTGTCCGGAACGCTGCCGCCTTCGCTCTCCTCGCAGAGGCGTTTGTAATAGGCGTCGAAATTTTCCCCGCCGTTCCCGGCGGCCGTATCCCGTCTGAATCCGTAATATCTTCCGCTCTCGTCCGCGGAGCCCTCCGCGAGCGCGGCATCGTCGATCGCCTGGGTGGAAGATGAAAATTTGACTCCTCCTTCCTCCACGGTAACTTTTTGCGCCAGGATCAAAAATCCTTTCTGTCCGTCGAGGCGCGTCTGATAATAGAGATTTCCGCCCGAATAAGTGACTAAAAGATCTGCCTTGCTCTCTTCGTTTTCGGAGGAAAGAACCAAATACTGATCCTCTTCCGTTCCGTATTTTTCCGCGTAGAGATCGTAAATTTTCTGCGTCTCTATCACGGGCATTCCGTTCTGTCCGTCGATGGTAAGATACCCCTCCACTTCGTCGACGCCGGCTTCCACCATGGCGTAATTGTACGCGGTGGACATATTGAGCACGTACTGCAGATTCTGATAATTGGAGTATTTATTGAAAGAGGTCAATACGATGATAAAGAAAACCAGCGAAACGATGGTGGGCAGGCAGGCGCCGAAGGGGGAATACCCCTCTTTTTTATAGAGCGCCATCATCTTCTGCTGGTAGAGCTGTTTGTCGTTCGCGTACTGTTTCTGCAGTTTTTCAAGCTCCGGGCGCATTTCTTCCATCTTCAAAGAGCTCTTCCGCATGGAAGCGCGCGAAAAATAGTCGAGCGGAAGCGTGATCACTTTCAGCACCAGGGTGAAGAGGACGACGCCCAGCATAACCGAACTGACGGATGTGACGATGGCCGTGATGATGGACGTCAGCCAGTCGAGAGACTGCGTCGCAACGGGGAGCATCATGTCGCTGAAGACCAGCCCCACGCGTGAAATAATATCGTTCATAAAAATTCCTTTGTCGTTAACGGTGCCGTTACAGAACCCACTTTTTGACGGACGGCTTGTCCGGCACTTTGTCAAATCCCCCTTTCGAGAGGGGATTGCAACGCAAAATGCGCCAGCTGCCGAGCAAAATCCCGACGACGACGCCCCACTTCAGAATCGCCTCGTACGCATACTGCGAACAGGTCGGCGTATAACGGCATTGGCTGACGATGCCCTTGGAGATATATTTCTGATAAAAACGTATGAGTTTCAGGCAAAGTCTCTTCATTTCAGCAAACCGCTCTTTTTCAGCGCGTATCTCAGATCCTTCACGTACCCTGCGTACGTATACTCTTCGCTCACTTTCGGAATAACGACGAAAAACCAGTTCCCCCCGATTTCGGGGAGAACCGTTCGAAACGCTTCGCGCAGCAGCCGCTTGATGCGGTTTCTCTTGACGGCCTTTCCGTGCTTTTTGCCCACGGCGTATCCCGCTTTTACGGTTTTTGCGGGAAGATAAATCAAGGTCAGACGATTGGTAAAGGCGCGCTTGCCCGCCCTGAATACGCGGTCAAAATCCTTCGCCTTTTTCAGCCTGTACTCCACTTTACGCGGAAATCTTGTGACGGCCCTTGTTTCTTCTTCTCTTTAACACGTTTCTTCCGCTCTTGGTCATCATTCTCTTGCGGAAGCCGTGCACTTTGCTTCTCTGTCTCTTTTTGGGTTGGTAAGTTCTTTTCATTTCCGTTTCCTCACTTCGTTGTCAATTTGCCTTATTTATTATAGCGATTTTTGATGAAATGTCAATTAAATTCGCCATCTTTTCCGTCAGGAGTTGATTCTCACGGGCAGCACGAGGTATAAATAATCCTCGCTCTCCTGCGGGCGCAGAATGCACGGGGCGATGGGGGAGTTCAAAAATACCCTAACTTTCTCGTCCGAAAGGATTTTTAAATATTCGGAAAGATACTTCGCGTTGAACGCGATGGAGAGATCTTTCCCCTTCAGCGCGATGGAAATATTCTCGTTGACCGTTCCGATCTCCGACTTCGCCGTGACGTTCAGGAATTTCTCCTTCACGTCCATCTTCACCAGGCTCAGCCGGTCGGAGCGGCTCAGAATGGCGGCGCGCTCCACGCTGTTTAAAAGCTGATCCTTGTCCACCGTAAATTCGGTCAGAAAAGAGGTGGGGAGAATCTGCTTGTAATTGATGAATTCCCCTTCGTAGAGGCGGGAGACCAGAACGGTCGACCCTACTTCCACCATGAGGTTGTTTTTCTGCAAAACGACGTTCAGCTCTTCCTCTTCCTTTTCCAGAAGCCGCGTGATCTCGTTCAGCGTGCGCGCCGGAATAATCGCCTTAAAGTCTCCGGAAACCGCTTTCGCCTGCTTTTTGCAGACCGCCATGCGGAATCCGTCCAGCGCGACGGAAGTGACCGTCCCGTTTTCCACTTCAAACAGACAGCCCTTTAAGATGGGGCGGGAATCGTCCTGCGAGCAGGAGAAAGAAGTCTTCGCGATCAGGTCTTTGAATTCCCCCTGGGACAGCAAAAAGAAATTTTCCTTGATCTCCTTGTTGATCTTGGGGAATTCCTCCGCGTTATAGACCTGCATCTCGCTTTCCGCATCCGCGTATTTGATCTTCAGCTGCCCTTCGTCGAGCACGGAAAGTTCGATCTGCTCGTTCTCCAGCTTTTTGACGAAGTCCATAAAATACTTTCCGGGAACGACGGTCTCTCCCTCCATGATAACGTTCGCCTGTATGGTCTTTTCGATGGTCAGCTCGGTATCCGTCGCCATTAAAATGAGATCGTCTCCCTTCGCCGTCAACTTGATTCCCTCTAAAATCTGATTGGCCTTCTTCGTCCCCAGCGCTTTGCTGACTTTCAGGATCGCGTCCGAAAGATCCAAACCTTCGCAAATAACTTTCATAGTCCTTATCCGCCTTTTTCTGCGATTTCTTCGTTATATAGTATTATAATATATTTAAGCGGAAAAAGCAAACGATAATTCTCACCTTTTTCGCCTTGCTCCGTTCAGAAAGATAATCTTTTTTTAAAAAATAAGAAATTATAATATCAGTAGGGATTGTGGAAATTGTGAAATTCGCCGTTTCTGTCTGTTTTTTCAGGGAAAAACGGTGTGGAAAGCATTGTTCAGAGCCGGTTGAAACACGGTGGAAAACCGGCAGATTCGGGAAAATGCCGAACGGAGAAGAGGAGAAAAAAGCATCAGACGAATCAGAATCCGGCCGGATATACACAATTTCACCGCGTTCGGGAGAATGTGGATAAATCGATTGTGAAAATACCGATGCGTGTGTTATAATACCGGTATGAGAGCATTATTCGAGCGCTACCGCGTGAATTTATCCGAAAAACAGGAAGAAAAGCTGTCAAAATACGCCGATCTGCTGGAAGAATACAACGGGCGCTTCAACCTGACCGCCATCACCGACAGAGAGGAGATCTTCGTCAAGCACTTTCTCGACAGCGCGTTGGGGATTTCCTGTGTACAACCGGGAAATTTGATCGACATCGGTTCGGGCGGAGGACTACCTGCGGTGCCGATCGCCGTCTTTCGGGAAGACGTTTTCGTCACGATGCTGGAGGCGACGGGGAAGAAGTGCGATTTTCTGAATGCCGTGATCGAAACGCTGAATCTGAAGAACGCGCGCGTTTTAAACGGCAGGGCGGAGGAATATTCCAGAATGCAAACTTACCGGGAACGGTTCGACTGCTGTACTGCCCGCGCCGTCGCCCGCATGAATACGCTCTGCGAATATGCCCTGCCCTTTGTCCGCGTGGGCGGGAGCTTTGTCGCCTATAAAGGGGACGCCGCCGAAGAGACGGCGGAAGCGGCCCGCGCGATCGCCTTGCTCGGCGGGAGGCTGAAAGAGGAGAAACGGATGGAATTAGAGGGGGCGTGCCGCACGATTGTGGTCGTAGAGAAGGTGAAAAGCACGCCGCCGCAGTATCCGCGCGGCCGCGGCAAAGAGCGGAAACAGCCGCTATGAAGCGCGCCTGCGTGACGGGGCACCGCGCGATGAGTGCGTTTCCCGCGGGACTGAGTGAGACCCTGCGGAGCGTTGTTCTGGACGGATATACCGAATTTCTCGTGGGGATGGCGCTCGGGTTCGATCAGTATTGCTGCGAGGAGCTGCTCCGGATGAAGGGAGAATTTCCGCAGATCCGCATCGTCGCGTGCATTCCCTGCGGCGATCAGGCGGCGCGCTTCACGCGGGCGCAGAAAGCGCGTTACGACCGCCTTTGCGCGGCAGCGGACGAGCGGATCGTGCTTTATCCCTCCTATGTGGAAGGCTGTATGCAGGAGCGCAACCGCTATATGGTGGATCACAGCGATCTCGTCGTCGCTTATCTGCGCTATGCGGGAGGCGGCACGTATTATACCGTAAAATACGCCGTAGAGCGGGGAAAAGAGATATTATATCTCAAATAAGGGCAAAAGCCCGCTCGCCGTACGGGAACGGTCAAATCTTTGACGGGAACAGAAAAAGGGCATACCGCTTGCGGCGGCGTGCCCTTTCCGATCATCGCCTTTCTGCCGGACGTCAGAAGATTACGAGGTCCCAGATCCGGCAGAAAAGAATCATCGCCAAAAATACGACGGCAAAGGAAATTGCGCCCGCTGCCGATCCGACCAGGCAGGAGTACGCGTAAAGGGGGCGGTTTTTTCTGTGCGAGAAGTACGCGCAGAAGCCGAAGATCCAAAAGAAAAAATAGAGGAAGGCGTCGAAGACGGAGGGTTTGTCGGCGTGCGCATGAGAAAGAGCGCGCTGATGTAAGCCCGTTTCACAGCCGCATTGCATGCAGACAAAGGCGTCGTCTTTCAGTTGATTCCCGCAGTATTTGCAAAACATATCTCTCCTCCTTACACGATAAAAACGATCGGCAGAGGGCGTTTGTCCCGCTGTCGGTCAAAAAAAACCTCCCGGAAGGGAGGTTTTTTACGCTGTTATTTTACAGACACGCGGCCATTGTGACGGCGCATGCGCCTACGGACAGAATGAACATAAAGAAAATGACATAAATTACTGCAAGTACAATATCAACGATCACGGCGATCAGCGCGCCCTTTCCGCAGGATTTTGCTTTGAGCGGGTATTCGTCTTTCCAGACGAGATAGAGAATCAGCCCCAAGATCGGAATGAAAAAACAGAGTACGGCAAACCCGGCGCTCGGCGCGTCGTTTTCCTTCACGGTGTTCTGAGAAAAGGCCTTCTCATCCGTGGGAACGCCGCAGTTCGGGCAGACAACCGCCCTGTCGTCCAGTTCCTTTCCGCAATTTTTACAAAACATATCGATCCGGTTTCCTTTTTCAGCTTATTTGACTCACAGCAGGAAAATGGGAGCCGCCGCATACAACGCGGCGCCCGCGAGCGCCATGATGATTCCCATAACGAAGCCCAGCACGAATTCAACGATTACGCCGATCAGCGCGCCCTTTCCGCAGGACTTCGCTTTCAGCGGATATTCCGCTTTCCAAACGAGGTAGAGGATCAGGCCGACCAGCGGGAAGAAAAATCCCAAAAAGGCAAAGCCTGTGCTCGGCGCGTCCGCCGCGTTGTGTGTGGCGCCGGGCGTCACGGCAGTTGTTTCGGTGGGAACGCCGCAGTTCGGGCAGATTGCCGCTCTGTCGTCGATTTCTTTCCCGCAATTTTTACAGAACATATCTATTCTCTCCTTCTCAAAAATTTTTTAACTTTACAACAAAAAGAGGGGCGCCGCCGCATAACACATGGGCAGCAGGATCGCTGCGATGAGTATCGTACCAACCGCCAGGCAGAGCCAAAAGATTACGGCGGACAATGCCCCTTTTCCGCAGGATCTCGCCCTCAAAGGGTATTCCGCTCTCCAGACCAGATATAAAATCAGGCCGACCAGCGGAATAAAAAATCCGATTGCCGCGTAGCCGAATTCCGGTCTGTCAGACGGATGGGGAATTTTCCCCTGCACCCCGGTGGGCACATCACAGTGCGGACAGACGGCTGCATTGTCGTCCAGTCTTTTCCCGCAATGCTTACAGAACATTGTCGATACTCCCCCTAACCTATCTGTATGCCGTTTTTTGGAAAAAAACGGCTTTTTTCTTTGTTTCTGCAAAGAAAAAACAATTTGTATTGATCGGCAGTAATATTGTATCATAAAACAGGCGCATGCGCAAGTTTTTTTTAAAAATAATTCGGGAAAACCTGTCCGCATTCTCAAAGAAGTGAAAACCGCCTGTTTCTGGTAAAAAAATATAAAGGAACCGTATGAACGTAAAAAGAAAGCCTCCGCAAACAATTTGCGGAGGCTTTTCGCGGAGAAAATTACTTCTTTTCCGCGAGGTATTTGTAGTTTTCCAGCCGTTCCCTGGAATCTGCTTCCGTCTTCTTGAAGAGTTCGGCGGCTAAAGAAGGCTGCGCCTTCATGAGGGAGGCATAGCGGTTTTCTCCGGTGATGAACGCCTGATAGTCGCCCGTCGGCTCCTTGGAATCCAGCGTGAAGGGATTTTTGCCTTCGTCGATGAGGGCGGGATTGTAGCGATACAGCTGCCAGTAGCCGCACTCGACCGCGCGCTTTTCCTCTTCCTGCGACTTCGTCATGTTGATGCCGTGGTTGATGCAGGGCGCGTAGGCGATCACGAGGGAGGGACCGTCATAGCTCTCCGCCTCGACGAGCGCCTTCATCAGCTGGTTTTTGTCCGAACCCATCGCCACCTGCGCGACGTATACGTAGCCGTAGCTCATCGCCATCATGCCGAGGTCCTTTTTCTTGACGCGCTTGCCCGCCGCGGCGAACTTGGCGATGGAACCCGTCGGGGTGGCCTTGCTCGCCTGACCGCCGGTGTTGGAGTAGACTTCGGTATCGAGCACCAGCACGTTGACGTCCTCACCCTGCGCGAGCACGTGATCCAAACCGCCGTAGCCGATGTCGTACGCCCAGCCGTCGCCGCCGAAGATCCAGATGGATTTCTTGACGAGGCAGTCCTTGTCTTTGAGAATTTCCGCGGCGAGGGCTTTCGCTTCGCCGTCGCAGCCGCAGCTTTCCAGCAGGCTGACGAGCTTTTTGGAAGCGGCTTTGGAGCCCTCCGCGCTCTTTCTGTTTTCCAGCCATTCGTTCGCCGCCGCCTTCACTTCCTCTTTCGGGGCGATTTCGGCGAGCTTTTCGATCTTTTCGGCGAGTTTCGCGCGGCGCTGACCGTAAGCGAGGTTGATGCCGTATCCGAATTCCGCGTTGTCCTCGAACAGGGAGTTCGCCCATGCGGGGCCGTGGCCCTCCTTGTTTTTGGTGTACGGGCAGGTGGGCGCGGAGCCTCCGTAGATGGAGGAGCAGCCCGTCGCGTTCGCGACGATCATGCGGTCGCCGAAGAGCTGGGTGATCACCTTGACGTAAGGCGTCTCGCCGCAGCCCGCGCAGGCGCCGGAGAATTCAAACAGGGGCTTGCTGAACTGGCTGCCCTTTACGGTGTTTTTGTTGAATTTGGAGAGATCCGCCTCGGGCAGCTGCTCGGAATATTCGTAATTGATCTCCTCCTGTTCCGCGATGGAAGCCAGAGGAACCATCTCGAGCGCCTTGTTGCCCTTCATGCCCGGGCAGACGTTGGCGCACACTCCGCAGCCCATGCAGTCGAGCGGGGAAACCTGAATCTTGAACTCGTATCCCGCGAGCCCGGTCATGGGCTTTGTCACATAGCCTTCCGGCTTGTCCGCGCCAGCGGCGTTGACCGCGGGGCGGATGCAGGCGTGCGGGCAGACGAACGCGCACTGATTGCACTGGATGCAGTTTTCGGGAATCCACTTGGGAATCTTGACCGCGACGCCGCGCTTTTCAAACTGCGTGGTTCCGGTGGGAACGGTGCCGTCCGCGCTGAACGCGGAGGAGGGGAGCTTGTCTCCCTCGAGGATCAGGATGGGATGAACGATATTGCGGAAATATTCGTTATCCGCCACCTTGACGGATTCCGCCCCTTCGGTCGTGTCCGCCCAGGACGCGGGAATCTCGATCTTTACGAGGTGCGCCTTTGCGGATTCGATCGCGCTGTAATTCATCTGCACGACGGCGTCGCCCTTCTTCGCGAAGGACTTGTAAGCCATCTTTTTCATGAATTCCTGCGCTTCTTCGTACGGCATGATGCTGTCGTTGATGAGGAAGAACGCGGACTGCAGGATGGTGTTGGTTCTGCCGCCGAGCCCCAGCTTGCCGGCGATCGCGATCGCGTCGATCACGTAGAGTTCCGCTTTCTTGGCCGCGAGTTTGTTCTTGACGGAGGCGGGGAGATTTTTCTCCAGCTCTTCGACGGTCGTCCAGGGCGCGTTCAGGAGGAATTTGCCCTTCTCCTTGAGGTCGGAGACCATGTCGTAACGCGTCACGTAGGACGGGTTGTGGCAGGCGATGAAATCCGCCGCGTCGATGAGGTAGGAGGACTGAATGGGCGTCTTGCCGAATCTCAGGTGAGAGACGGTGATGCCGCCCGACTTCTTGGAGTCGTAGAAGAAATATCCCTGCGCGTACATATCGGTGTGGTCGCCGATGATCTTGATGGAGTTCTTGTTCGCGCCCACCGTGCCGTCCGAGCCGAGGCCGTAGAATTTGCAGCTGATGGTCCCCTCGGGCCCGGCGTTATACTGCTCGGAGAAATCCAGAGAAGTATGCGTCAGATCGTCGTAGATACCGACGGTGAAGTGATTTTTCGGCTCTTTCTGCTCGAGGTTCTTGTAGACGGCGTAGACCATGGAGGGATTGAACTCCTTGGAGCCGAGGCCGTAACGGCCGCCGTAAACCTTGATATCCGCCATGCCCTTTTCGAGGAGCGCGGAGCAGACGTCGAGATATAAGGGCTCTCCCAGGGAGCCGGGTTCCTTGGTGCGGTCCAGCACGGCGAGCTTTTTCGCCGTCTTGGGGATCGCCGCGATGAACGCGTCCACCGCGAAGGGGCGGTAGAGGCGCACTTTGATGACGCCGACCTTGTGCCCTTCTTTGTTCATCCTGTTGATGGTCTCTTCGATCGCGTCCGCGCCGCTGCCCATGACGACGACGACGTTTTCCGCGTCGGGCGCGCCCACGTAGTCGAAGAGATGATAGGTCCTGCCGGTGAGCTTGGCCACCTTGTCCATCATTTCCTGTACGATCGCGGGCGTCGCGTTGTAATAGGTGTTCGCGGTCTCGCGGTTCTGGAAGTAAATGTCCGCATTCTGCGCGGTGCCGCGCTGAACGGGGTGCTCGGGGTTCAGCGCGCGGGCGCGGAAATCCTCGATATCCTTCATGTCGACGAGGGGTTTCATCTCGTCGTAGTCGATGACGTCGATTTTAGAGACTTCGTGGCTGGTGCGGAACCCGTCGAAGAAGTGCAGGAAGGGCACTCTGGACTTTAAAGTTGAGAGGTGAGATACCAAAGCGAGGTCCATGACCTCCTGCACGGAGCCGGAAGCCATCATCGCGAATCCGGTCTGGCGGCATGCCATGACGTCCGAATGATCGCCGAAGATGTTCAGGGAATGCGCGGCGAGTGCGCGCGCGCTCACATGGAAAACCGTGGGCAGCAGTTCGCCCGCGATCTTGTACATGTTGGGAATCATCAGTAAAAGCCCCTGGCTGGCGGTGTAAGTGGTGGTCAGCGCGCCCGCCGTCAACGAACCGTGGACGGCGCCCGCGGCGCCCGCTTCAGACTGCATTTCGGCCAGTCTCAGCTTTTGGCCGAACATGTTTTCTCTGCCGGCAGCCGACCATTCGTCCGCCACTTCCGCCATGGGGGAAGAGGGGGTGATGGGGTAAATCGCGGCGACTTCCGAGAAAGCATAAGCGACGTGGCTGGCGGCGGTATTGCCGTCAATCGTCATTTTTGTGCTCATTTCGATTATTGTCCTCCGAAAATTATTTTTTCACGATTCCCATTATATAGAATTATACGGAAAAAAGCAAGGGGATCGGCGAAAATTTTGCACAATTTCTCCCATTTGATTGCGTGTTTTCGTTTCCTTTGATATAATAGACGGACGAAGGAAGTTAAAATGTGCAGAGTTTTGATCAAGGACCTCTCTTTCCGCTACCGCGCGAAGGGAGATTACGTCCTGAATAATTTGAATCTTGCGGTGGAAGAGGGCGAGTTCGTCGCCGTCATCGGGCATAACGGCAGCGGAAAATCCACGCTCGCCAAGCTCATGAACGGGCTTTTGCAGCCGACGCAGGGGGAAGTCTGCGTCGGGGACTACCGCACGGGGGACAAGCAGAGCCTCTTCGAGATCAGAAAGAGAGTGGGAGTGGTCTTTCAGAACCCCGATAACCAGCTGGTCGCCTCCATCGTGGAGGACGACGTGGCGTTCGGCGCGGAAAACATCGGCCTGCCGCGGGAGGAGATCGGAGAGCGCATCGAATTCGCGCTCTCCGCCGTCGGCATGGAGGAGTACCGGTACAGCACGCCTGCGCGCATGTCCGGCGGACAGAAACAGCGGATCGCCATCGCGGGGGTGCTCGCCGTCCGGCCGGAGGTGCTGGTGCTGGACGAATCCACCGCCATGCTGGATCCCCGCGGGCGGCGGGAGGTGATGGAAGTGGTCGAGCGGCTGAACCGGGAAAACGGCATGTCCGTCGTCCTCATCACCCACTATATGGACGAGGTGGCAAAGGCAGACCGCGTGATCGTCCTGTCGGACGGGCGGATCGCGATGACGGGCTCCCCGCGGGAGGTCTTTTCGCGCGGGGAAGAATTGAAAACGTACGGTTTAAGTTTACCCGTACCCGCTCAGATTGCGCAGAAACTGCGCGAAAAGGGCGTGCCGGCAAACGGTGCCGCGCTCACCGCGGAGGAGCTTTCGGAGGAATTATGCGAATTGTTGCGGAGGGACTGAATTACACATACAGCGCGAAATCCAAATTCGCCGTGCACGCGCTGAAAGACGTTTCCCTGACCGTGGAGGAGGGGGAATTTTTCGCCATCGTCGGGCACACCGGCAGCGGAAAGTCCACCTTTGTGCAGCATCTGAACGGACTTATCCGCGTGGGGAAGCATTGCGGAAAGCTGACGGTCGGGGAATACGATCTCACCGCCAAAAAATGCGATTTGAAGGCGCTCAGGAGCAAGATCGGCATGGTCTTTCAGTATCCGGAGTATCAGCTGTTCGCGGAGACCGTCGCCGAGGATGTGGCGTTCGGGCTGAAAAATTTTGAAAAACTGACGCCCGAACAGACCGCCGCCGCCGTAAAAGAGGCGATGGAGACCGTGGGGCTTCCCTATGAAGAATTTAAGGATAAATCTCCCTTCGAGATGTCGGGCGGGCAGAAGCGGCGGGCGGCGATCGCCGGCGTGATCGTCACCAAGCCGGAGGTGCTGGTGCTGGACGAGCCCGTCGCGGGGCTGGACCCGCAGGGGAAGCGCGATTTTTTTGCGCTGCTGCACGAATTGCACCGCACGTTCGTCAAGACCGTCATCTTCATCTCGCACGATATGGACGACGTCGCCGAACACGCCACGAAGGTCGCCGTGTTCGACCGCGGGGAGATTTTCCGCGTCGGCACGCCCCGCGAGCTGTTTTCCGAGATCCCGGACGAGCTTCTGCGGCTGGGGCTGGATCTCCCGGCGACGGGTCGGCTGAAGCGGGATCTGGCCCGCGCGGGCGTGAAGATCGACACCGACTTTACGGCGGAGGACTTCGTGAACAAAGTCGCCGCGCTCTACGGAGGAATGGAATGAAAGACGTCACGTTCGGCCAGTATTATCCCGGCAATTCCTTCCTCCACAAGTTGGACGCGCGCGTGAAAATTCTCCTGTCCATCGCGTTCATCGTCGCGGTTTTTCTGGTAAAGGAATATCACTTCTGGGCGTTTTTGCTGCTGGCGGGGTTCGTCATCCTGTCCGTCCTCGTGGCGCGGGTCTCCGTCTTCCGCGTGATCAAGAGCATCCGCGGCGTTCTCTTTTTCGTCGTCTTTTCGGCGGTGCTGCAGATCTTTTTCAACCGGAACGGAACCGTCCTGTGGGAATGGCAGTTTATTCATATCACGGACGACGGGCTTTTGACGGCGGCGTACGTCGCCTGCCGCATCGTGCTGATCGTGATGGGGACTTCCGTTCTCACGCTCACCACCACGCCCGTCGCCATCGCAGACGGCATCGAGAGCCTGCTCACGCCCTTAAAATGGGTGAAGTTCCCCGTGCACGAATTCGCGCTCATCATGTCCATCGCGCTGCGGTTTATCCCCACCCTGATGGACGAGACCGACCGCATCATCCGCGCGCAGAAGGCGCGGGGGGCGGACTTTGAATCGGGCAATCTGTTCCGGCGCGCGAAGGCGCTCGTGCCCATTCTGATTCCCCTTTTGATCAGCGCGTTCCGCCGTGCGGACGAGCTGGGAGACGCCATGGACGCGCGCTGCTACGCGGGCAGCAAAAACAGGACGAAATACAAGAAGCTGAGGCTCACCTGGCGGGATTTCGTCGCCGCCGTGCTGATGGGCGGGCTGATTGCGGGGGCGGTGCTGTTATGAAGATCGCCCTGAAAATTTCCTACGACGGGACGGACTATGCGGGCTGGCAGGTACAGAAAAACGCCCCTACGGTACAGGAAAAACTGAACGAAGCCGTCTTTGCCCTCACGGGAGAGCGAGTGAGCGTCACCGGCAGCGGAAGGACGGACGCGGGCGTGCACGCCGCCGGTCAGGTCGCGCACTTTGAGACGGAGAGCGCTCTGCCGCCCGAAAAATACGCGCCTGCGCTCAACGTCTTTCTGCCGCCCGATATCCGGGTGCTGTCTTCGCGCGCCGTGACGGATACCTTTCACGCCGTGCGGAGCGCGAAGCGCAAGACTTACGTCTACTCCTTTTACCGGGCGGAGACGGAACTTCCTTTAAAGGAGCGCTACGCGGTGCGAATATACGGGGAGACAGATCTTGAAAATATGAGAAACTGCGCCGCAGTCTTTGTCGGAAAGCACGATTTCACCTGTTTTCTGGCCAGCGGATCGGACGTAAAGGACGCCGTCCGCACGATATTTTCCCTCGAAATAACGGAGCGGGGGGACGATTTGTCTCTCTCCGTCACGGGGGACGGTTTTTTGTACAACATGGTGCGCATCCTGGCGGGGACGCTTCTGGAGGCGGCGAAGGGAAAGCGTACGCCTGCGGACTGCGCCGCGCTCCTGGCGGGGAAAGACCGCTCTCCCGCCGGGAAAACCATGCCCGCGAAGGGGCTGTGTCTCGTCTCTGTGGAGTACGGCGGGCACAATATCTAGTGGGTGAATGCTTTCGGCGGACAAATTGGCGCTATTTTAAAATAATTAAGAAAAAAACTTGACAAAATACGGTCGAAATTGCTAGAATATTACGTGTGTTTAACGGGCGGAAGAAAAAACTGCGGACTAGCCCCCTGCGGTTTGAGCGGAACAGCCGCGTTTTCGCCGCAGAAATAATCAAGGAGTTAATGAAGATGAAGACCTACATGGCAAACGCGCAAACGGTCGAGAGAAAATGGTATGTGGTCGATGCGGAAGGAATGCCCCTCGGCAGACTCGCTTCCAAAGTCGCGGCAATTCTTCGCGGGAAGAATAAACCGACTTTCACCCCCAACGTCGACACAGGGGACTTCGTAATCGTGGTAAACTGCGATAAAGTAGTCTTGACCGGCAAAAAGTTGGAAAATAAAATGTACAGATATCACACCGGCCACATCGGCGGGCTGAAGGAGATTCCCTACAAAAAGCTGATGGCGGATAAGGCGGACGTCGCCGTCTACGAGGCGGTCAAAGGCATGCTCCCCAAGAACAGCTTAGGCCGTTCGACGATCAAAAAGCTGAAGGTTTTCCGCGGCCCCGATCACAACCACGAGGCACAGAAGCCCGAAGTTCTTAAATTAGTATAAAAGGAGCCGGAAAGAAAATGGCAGCAAAAACGACGAAGAAAAAGGTTCAGTACTGGGGAACCGGGAGAAGAAAAAAGGCGATCGCGAGAGTCCGTCTCATTCCGAACGGCACGGGCGCCATCGTCATCAATAAAAAGACCATCGACGAGTATTTCGGGCTGGATACGCTGAAGCTCATCGTCCGTCAGCCCCTCGTTTTAACGGAGAGCGAAAGCAAGTACGACGTCATGGTGAACGTCTGCGGCGGCGGCTATACCGGCCAGGCAGGCGCGATCCGCCACGGCATCGCGCGCGCGCTCGTCCTCGCGGAGCCCGAACTCCGCCCCACGGTGAAGAAAGCGGGTTATCTCACGAGAGATTCGAGGATGAAGGAAAGAAAGAAGTACGGCTTGAAGAAAGCGCGGAAAGCGCCGCAGTTCTCGAAGCGTTAACCAAGCGGAAAAGGCAGGTTTTCACACCTGCTTTTTTATTCAGAGGGTTTGTTTTTGCGGACGCGCTCCTCGAGGGCCCGCTGGCGCGCCACCACGTCTGCCGTCGCATTGGCGCGCAGGCTGGGCTGCGCCGCGGGTGCGGTTTCCTCCTTTTGCGGGGAACCGGCGGGAGCGGCGTCTTCTCCCTTTTTCTCTCCGAAGAGGTTGAAGGCGGAGGATAACAGTTTAAATAGACCGAATTTATCCATAAGCGAAACGAAAAATCCTCCCATACGGTTGCAATCGGGCGGCAATTCCTTTATAATAGAAATAGCATCGCTCGATAGATTATATTGCGGATAAAATACTTTTATGATTGAAGGAGCTTTTTTGGCAATGAAAAAGACATTCGGAAAAATCGGCCTCGTGCTGTTGGCGGCGGTCGTCGCGTTCGGCGCAGTGGCATGCAGCGCGCCCAAATGGAGCGTCGGCATGGTCGCGACGGGCGAGGTGTCTTCCAACGGCGGCTTTTTGGCGGAGAAGGGCGAATACGTCTACTTCATCAACGGCGTCGAGGATTATACGGCGAACAACGACTTCGGCAAACCCGTGACGGGCAGCCTGGTCGTCGCAAAGAAGAGCGAACCCGCGAAGGCGGAGGTCGTCGTTCCCAAGCTGTTCACGGCGGGCGATTACACCGCGGGCGTGACCATTTACGGCGACTACGTCTATTACGCGACCCCTTCCGCCGAGAAGGATACCACGGGTGCGATCGCGACCGGCTATCTGGAATTTTACAGGACCAAGCTGGACGGATCCGAAACGGAGATGTTCACCCGCGTGAACGGGAACGGGACGGTTTACCGCTATCTCGAAGTCGGCGGAACGGTCTATCTCGTCTATACGAATGCGTACGATGAAAACGAAGACGGCGATACCGTCACCTCCGTCGTCTGCTACGACACGGCGGCGAAAAAGGAAACGACGGTCGCGCAGGACGTCGCTTCCGTCACCTACGCTCCGCTTGCGGACGCAACGACGCTGACCGCGCTCTATACCAAGAACGTGAAAAACGAGGTTACGGATTCCAACGAATCGTATAACGAATTATATATCTATACGGTGGGCAAGGAGCCCGTCTTAGTGGCCTCCGGCAAAAACTGGACGGGGGAGGCCGGTTCCACGTCAAACGTCACCTACGCGGTCACTGCGGTGAACGGCGGTTACGTCTTCTATACGGTGACGAGGGCTGCGGATTCGGACGTCAAGACCTATGCGGTCGCGCTCTCCGAAATCGCGAAGGGCGGCGAAAACGCGCTGGCTTCGGCGGTTAAGCTGGAAGACACGACAGCTGCGACCGCTTCGGCGGCCATCGTCTCCCTGAACGAGGCGTACGCTTCCGTCTCTTTGAACAGCAAGACCTTCCTCGCGAAATACGATATGCTCTCCGCCGAGGAGACGAAGTACGAACTCGTCGCGGAGGCGGATATCTCCACCCTGTTCTTTGTGGAGGGCGGATATGCGTATTATGCGAATTCCTCCTCTTATCTTTCGCGCATCGCGATCGACGGCTCTGCGGAAGAAGAGGTCTATACCAACGAGACCATCTCCACTTCCTGGTACAAGCCCGAGATGGCGGACGGCAAGATCTTTTACGCCAACACCTCCAGCGAGGGGCAGAGCTACATCTATTATGTAGACGCGGCGATCCCCGCCGACCACGATCCCGAGGAGGCGGAAGGAAAATTCGCCGGGATCCGTTCGGAAGAAGATATCGTCGCTCTGGCGGAATACTACCTCAATCAGATTCCGACGGCCAGCGTGCGGTTCTCGCAGGACGAGGACGGAAACTGGCTGACGGACGCCAACGGCAACCGCTACAACGAGGCGGTGGAGGAAGCGCGCGCGTTCTACGAGATGCTGACAAAGGATCAGCAGAAGAAGGTGAGCGAAGATGCGCTCAAGCTCCTCACGGATGCGGACGCGGTGCTGGAAGCGACAGAAGTCTTTATGAAGCTCTCCGAAAATCCCTATAAGGACATCACTGCGGACACGCTTGCCGCGCACGAGAAACTGGTCGCGGATGCGGAGGCGGCGCTGGCGGCGCTGACCGAAGATCAGCAGATCATGCTCAAGGCGAACACGGAGGATAACCTGATGTGGCGCCTGCAGGAAGCGAAGGAACGCATAGAAGATCTGAAAGACTGATACAAGGCATTGACAAGCAGGGCAGACGGCACGTCTGCCCTGCTTTTTTACGGCGCATTGGCTTTACCGGGGAAGAGAGAAATACAAAAAGAAATCATCGAGGAAAAATCTGCAAAGGGATATGAGGAAGCTGTTTTACAGGGGAGAAGGGTAATAAGGCACTATCATATATGCGCCACCCGTTGACGGGGCGGCCGGCAGTTTCCCCATACAGGATATCTGTAAACAACGGTTGAGCCGGTGGTTTTGTTTGCGTCGAACGCCGCACATTTGCCGCGGAGGGCAGAGAAAGAGCGGCAAAAAACGAGAAGCAGAGAACCGGGGCTTTCCGCCCGGCTTTCTCCGGCGCCGCGGCTGCGCCGGTTGGGTAAGATAACCCGTGGGCGCTTTCGGAATTTCTTTTTTGAAAAAATGATTGTTTTTTGTAAATTGCTTGAAACTTCGACAATTTTTGTGAAAATCATGTCGGTAAATCGTGGAAAATGTAATTTTGAACAAAATATAGTGAAATAATTTAATTTTTTACAAATTATGTCCAAAAATCCTTTGCAATCGACATGCGAGTATTGTAAAATAATAGCAACACTGTTTGCGGAGGGATTTATGAAAAGCACGATTGTCATTTTACAGGAGAACGTTGGATTTGCGAAAGAACTCGCCGGACTCTTCCAGGCGAGCGGATTATACGAGGTGGCGGGGATCGCGCACGACGGAATCGGCGGGCTGAAGCTCATCGAAGAAAAGAGGCCGGATTTTGTCATCATGGATCTGATTCTGACGGGGATCGACGGGCTGGGGGTTCTCGATCGCATGAACGAGAAGAACGTCGAATCCAAGGTTATCATTTTAAGTTCTCTTATGCGGGAAGAGATCGTCGCGCAGGCGATGAACAAGGGAGCGCGCTATTACATGGTAAAGCCCTTCAATTTTGAGCTCTTGAAGCAGCGCATGCGGGAGATCGCCGGGGCGACGGCGTTTACGCGCGAGAACCTCGCGCCCGAGGTGAGAAAGACCAGCCTGGACGAAAAGATCAGCCGTATTTTCATCAACGTCGGAATCCCTCCGCACATCAAGGGATACGGTTATCTCCGCGAAGGCGTCAAAATGGCGGTGCAGAATCCCGATATCATCAACAATATCACCAAGGAGCTCTATCCGCGCATCGGCGAACGGTTCGATACGACGGCGAGCAAGGTGGAACGCGCGATCCGCCATGCCATCGAGGTCGCCTGGAACCGCGGGCGGATCGAGAGTATCAACAATATTCTGGGCGTCCGGGCCTATGTCGGGGCGGAAAAGCCGACGAACGGAGAATTCATCGCGCTGATTGCGGATAAGATGCTTTTGGAAGGAACTTGCTGAAAATTTTTTGAAAAATCGCAAAAAAACCCTTAAAAATAGTTTACAAAATCGGGAACTTACCATATAATGTATTGCAGTTACGAAAAAACGGCAATTTTGTTGCCGAATGGAGAACCGACATGGCAGGCGATTACATTAAATGTCCCAGATGCGAGTTGAATTATATTCATAAGAGCCAGGGCTATTGCGATGTATGCAAGGCGGAACTGAAGCTGGGCCCGCAGCTCGTATTCGCTGTAGACGACGATGACGATGAGGTAGCACTGGAGCTTTGCCCCATCTGCAAACAGAATTACATCAAAGATAACGAAGAAATGTGCGAGCAGTGCCGCAAGGAGCTGGAATTCAAAAAGGACGACATCGACCTCGATAAAGACGAGGAATGGCGCAACTATCTGGACGATACCGACGATCCGGAAGAAGACAGCGAAGAGATGCTCTCCCTTTCCCAGCTGGTGGAGGAAGAGGGCGACGCGCTGTTCGACGACGAAGAGGAGGAAGATATCGAGTACCACGGCGACGAACCGGATGATTTCGATATCCCCGAGATAGACGAGTCCGACTTTGAGGAAGAGGACGAAGAGCCCGAAGACGAGGAAGACGAAGAAGATTTCTGAATCTTGCGTTCCGGCGGTATAAAACCCCTCCGGAACGGGTATTATTTCCGTATGATTAAGTCAAACGGAAACATCAACGAAGTCAAAGAAAAGATCCGCGCCTTTTACGAAAAGGACGTGGACGTCACGGTCAATCTGGGCCGTAACAAATTCGCCCGGTTCAGCGGAAAGCTGACCGGGGTATATCCCGCCCTGTTTACCGTCAGCCCGTTCGATAAGAGCTTCAAGGGGAAGACCTCTTACTCTTATTCGGAGTATCTGTGCGGCAACGTCGTGATCAAGGAGCGGAACGGAAAATGAAAGGAGCGCGCATGCGCTCTTTTTTCTTGAACGTTTTTCGGCGCAACCGGCGGAACAAAAGGGAGCGCGAGGGGCAATGAAAAGAGACGCGGCCCCCCGCCGGCAAAGCCGCGGCGGTTTTAGGTCGTAAAAACCCCATTCGCGGGGGAACGGATGCAAAAGCGGCCGCGTAAGTCAGCCGAAGGTTTCCTTGATCCAGACCAGCCGTTCGGGCGAGGAGCGCTCGGGCGCATAGCGAAAGCCGTAGCCGGCAAAGCCGATCAGGTCGGACGGGTTTTCCGCGCGCGACCGAATCGCATACCGCGCGAGGGCGCCGCGCAGCTGCTTTGTCCACGCGACGACCGAACGGTATTTCCCGCGGTGCGGCGCGAGCGCTCTCACCTCTGTGATGCGGGTGCCCGGCAGGGCGTTTTTCCTCAGGGGCGCTGCGTACTCTTCGGAAGCGAGGTTCAGCACGCATTCTCCCATGACGCTTTCCGCAAACCGTCCGCCCCAATGTTCGGCGAGGGGGATCCCCTCCGGGCGGAATTTCCCGTTCAGTTCCAGCCGGTAGGGCGAAATCGCGTCCAGCGGGCGCAGAACGCCGTAGAGCGCGCTGAAAATCAGCAGGCGGCTGTCCGCCCAGGCGAGGTCTTCCGGCGTCAGCGTCGCCGCGGAGAGCGCCGTATAGACCAGCCCGCGGAAGCTGGTGACGGCGGCGCCTTCCCGCTGTCCGAATGCGTCGTATTCCAGTTTGGCGCGTACGGCGCGCTCGGGGGAGACGGAAAGCAGGCTTTCCAGCTCGTAGGGGGAATATTGCCGCAAGCGCTCTGCCCAGGCCTTTGCGGTGCGGAGATCGGCCGGCGCGTGCGTCGGCAGAGGCGCGGGCGAAGGCGTTACGTTGAGCGCGGGGGATAAAATAATTTTCATTGCCGTGTCCTTTCCTGCGGCGGCTTTCCCGGTTTTTCATCCGGGACCGCCGTTTTTCTGACTCTATTATATCCGTCGCGCGCCCGTTTGTAAAGCGGATGCCGCGGATCTGCGGCGCGGTCTTTTTTTCGGGATAAACGCTTTACTTTTCCCTGTAAACGTGGTATCATCTTATTTGATATGATGAAACACGGAAAACGGAAGCTGTCCGCTTGGCAGTTTCTCGTGCTCGGTTACCTCGTGGTCATCCTGACGGGCGGATTTCTTCTGTCTCTCCCGTTTGCTTCCCGCGAGGGAACCTGGACAAATTATCTCAACGCGCTTTTCACCTCCACGTCGGCGACCTGCGTCACGGGGCTTGTGGTATACGATACGTTTACGCACTGGTCTCTGTTCGGGCAGATCGTCATTCTTCTCCTCATACAGGTGGGGGGAATCGGCTTTATGTCGGTCGTGGCGCTCGCGATGATGGCGTTCCGGCGGCATATCGGGCTCTATCAGCGGAAAGTGATCGTTCAGGCGGCCGGCAAGACTTCCATCTCCGGCGCCGTTTCCTTTATCAAACAGATTCTGATCGGCACCGCGATCTTTGAAGGCACGGGCGCAGTCCTGCTCGCGATCCGCTTCTGCAAAGATATGGGCTTCGGGGAAGGGCTGTACTATGCGGTGTTCCATTCGGTCGCGGCGTTCTGCAACGCCGGATTCGACCTGATGGGCAAATACGAGGCGTTTTCCTCGCTCACCCGCTATGCGGGCGACCCGCTGGTCAATCTGACCATCATGGGGCTTATTTTTTTGGGCGGGCTGGGGTTTCTGGTTTGGACGGATATCGCCAAGAGCCGCGGAAATCCCCGAAAATTCTCCCTGCACACCTGGATTGCCCTCGTGGCGAGCGCCGTCCTCGTCATCATACCGACGGGGCTGTTTCTTCTGTTCGAGCGCAACAACCTGTTTGCGGGCATGGGGTTCGGCGACCGTCTGCTGCGCGCGCTCTTCGCTTCGGTGACGCCGCGCACCGCGGGATTCAACACGGTGGACATGTCCGCCATGACGGATGCGAGCTACCTTCTGACCTCCGTGCTCATGTTTATCGGGGGAAATTCAGGGTCTACCGCGGGCGGCATCAAAATAACGACGTTCGTCTTTCTCATTTTTTCCACCCTCGCGGTCGCGCGGCGGGACGGGGAAGTGGACGTCGGCAAAAAACGGCTGGGCAGCGTGCTGGTGCGCGAGGCGAGCGCGACTGCGACCGCCTACATGATACTGGTGGTAATCGGCTGTTTCGCGCTGCTCGGGGCGGAAGGGGATATCACGCTGCCGCAGGCGCTGGTAGAAGTGGTTTCCGCCATTGCGACCGTGGGGCTCACGACGGGGATTACGCCCACGCTCTGCGCCTTTTCCAAGATAATATTGATCTTTCTGATGTTTGCGGGCCGGGTCGGCGTCATGACCCTCGCGATCGCGCTGGGAGAACGCAAAACGCCTCCCCTGCATCGCCCCGAGGACGATTTTTTGGTCGGGTAGGTAACGTATGAATTTTTTAGTGATCGGTTTGGGCAATTTCGGCTCCAAGCTCGCCTGCGAGCTGAACGACAAGGGGCACGACGTTCTCGTCGTGGACAAGAGCGAGGAACGCGTCAACGCGTTTTCCTCCGTATTTGAGAACGCGTACATCGGCGACTGCATGAATCCCGAAGTCCTCAAGCACCTCGGCGTCAACAACTTCGACGCCGTGATCGTGGCGATCGAGGATTTCCAGGCTTCTCTGGAGATCACCGCGCTGGTCAAGGAGCTGGGGGCGGTGCGCGTCGTTTCCAAGGCGCACAAGGATATCCAGGCGAAATTCCTCATGCGCAATGGGGCGGACGAGGTGGTCTATCCCGACCGCGACACGGCGCATAAGCTGGCGGCGCGGCTGAGTGCGAAAAATCTCTTCGACTACATCGAAGTATCCGCCGAATATGCGATCGCGGAGATCGCGCTTCCCAAGGAATGGGAGGGGAAGAGCCTTTTGGAGCTGGATGTGCGCAAGCGGTGCGACGTCAACGTGCTGGCGGTCAGGCGGGCGGGTTCCGTCGGCCCGATGATGCCGGAAAGCCGGTTCGAGACGGGAGACAGGGTGTTCCTGCTCGGCAAGCAGAACGTGATCGGAAAACTCGTCGGCAGGGCGGGCAAGTAAAAAGAGGAGCTAATTCTTTCCTCGCGTGCATAAACTATAGAGCGGGCGGTCTTCGTCCGCTTTTTAACGGAGGCCATTATGCAGTTCTGGGAGCTTATGCTGATAGCCGTCAGCCTGTCCATGGACGCCTTCGCCGTCTCCATGTGCCGGGGACTGGAAATGAAGCGCTTTCGATGGGGGCACGCCGCGGTGATCGCCCTGTTTTTCGGCGGATTCCAGGCGTTGATGCCCCTGATCGGCTACTTCGTCGGGCGGCAGTTTGAACAGTATATCGTCGATTGGGATCACTGGATCGCGTTCGCGCTGCTGGCGGTTTTGGGCGGCAAGATGATTTGGGACGGCCTGAAAAAAGAGGCGCCGGAAGCGGCGGGGACCGCCGATCGGCTGAACGTGAAAGGGCTGTTTCTCATGGCGGTCGCCACTAGCATCGACGCGCTTGCGGTCGGCGTGACGTTCGGCTTTTTGCAGACGAACATCTGGGCGGCGATCTCGGTGATCGGCTGCGTGACGTTCGCGGTCTGTATCTTCGGTGTCCTGATCGGCAACCGCATCGGCCTGCGCTTTAAAAACGGGGCGGAAATTCTGGGCGGCGCGATATTGATTCTGATGGGCTTGAAAATTTTACTCGAACACCTCGGCGTTCTCTCTTTCTGAAGGGAAAAGCCGGGGATCGGCCGGAGCGATCCGGCTTTTTTTGCGCCCCGCGGACCGGCGCGCGGCTCAGACAGGGAAAAATTAAAAATCAGAACCACACGAAAGATAGTGTTCGTCATGTATCGTACGCAAAATAACGCGTAAAATGATAAGATGAGATCGTTTGGTTCTAACTTGCAGAATTTACGGAAATACGCGGGATACAGCCAGCGGGAATTCGCCGAGCTGGTGGGGACGACGCAGCAGCACGTCAGCGAATGGGAGTGCGGAAAAGTCGAACCTACGCTTTCCAATATCGTGCGGATCCTCTGCGTGCTGGAAATTACATTTGAAGAACTGACTGAAGAATAGCGGCGCGTTCGTATCTTTCGGAAAAAATTGCCCATTCTAATTATAATTAGAATACGAATCAGAAATATTCATTATTGTTAGAATGGGGGCATGAGGGAATTCGATATGAAAGCCGTGGGCAGGCGGCTGTGGGAACTGAGGCTGGAAAAGGGCGTCAGCCAGAATCAGATGGCGGCGGAATTATCGTTGAGCAATGCCAGCATCAGCTATTGGGAAAACGGAAAACAGGAGCCGACCGCTTCCGCAATCGTAAAAGCGGCGATTTATTTCAACGTTTCCACCGATTATCTGCTCGGACTGAAGGAGTATTGACGCGCCGTTTCGGATCGGAACCGTTGGATTCGGCGCGCGTCGCGGCGTATCGGGAGAACCGGTGCGGCGGAATTTTTTACGCCCGGAAGAGGGAGCAGGGGCAGAGGGCTTTCGTGAAAAAAACGGGGATGATATTTGCATTCCGATTCGGGGAAGCATGGTTCGGGAAGGGGCGGTTTCGCGAAGTTCAAAGGCTTTTCCGTTCGCACGGCGGCTTGCGGTGCGCCCGTTCGGTGCGGTATGGCCTGATAAAAGGGAAAAGCCCGATCGGGCGCTTTCTCAATGCCGTTTTTCCGGGTGTGGACGGGAAGAAAAAGGTTGTTTTTCTCAAAAAGTAATCAATGGGAACGGAGACGCGTTCCCAGACAGTGAAAATCCCGAACAGCCGGCAAAACGGCTCCGCTTGTTCCGGAGGGATCTTTTTTTCTTTTTAGGGAAAATCCATGATTGGCTTAAATGAGGGAAGAAGCCTGTTTATATAAAACAAGTTTTATTTTTATAAATTAAATCATTCAATTATTGCGTGTTTTCGCTGGATTTTTTTATGTATATGCGCTATAATGGCGACAATCATTTCATTTAACGGCGGGCAGCGGTTTCCCGTCGGCAGGGCGGAATATGAGGGGAGTCAGAAGGGGCGTTTCGCTGACGGCGCTTTGCTGTGCCGTGTACTTTATCAGCTATTTTGCGCGCTTGAATTTCAGCGCCGTGCTGGCGGATATGATCGCAGGCGGCGTTTTTACCAAATCGGGCGGCGGGCTGATCGGCACGTGCCTGTTTGTGACGTACGGTGCGGGGCAGATCCTGAGCGGCATGTCCGGGGATCGCTTTTCGCCCCAGCGCGTCATTCTGGCGGGGCTCGCGCTGACCGCACTCTGCAACGCCGCTATGCCGTTTGCGCGCGCCGTCTGGCTGTTTGCCCTGATCTGGGGCGTAAACGGTTTTGCGCAGGCGCTGTTGTGGCCGCCGATCGTGCGCCTTATGTCCCTCTATCTCGACGACGAAGGCTATGCAAAGGGCTGCGTGCGCGTCACAATGTCCAGTCAGCTGGCAACCGTCTTTCTCTATCTCGCCGTCCCCGCGCTGATCACCGTTTGGGACTGGAAAAGCGTCTTTTTTCTCTCCGCGGGGTTATCCGCTGCGATCGCCCTCGTCTGGTGGGCGGGGATGCGGGCGTTTCTGAAAAAAGTCCGTCCGGCCGCTCGCGCGGAAGAAGCGGCGCCCTTGCGGGCGGATCAGCCCTTTTATAAGACGTTTTTTGCCACCGGCCTTTTGTTCGTCATCCTCGGAACTGCGCTGATGGGGCTTCTGCGGGACGGCATCACCGCCTGGCTTCCCACCTATTTCGGGGAAATCTTCGGGCTGGAGGCTTCCGCCGCCATTCTGATGAACGGATTGCTTCCCGCGTTCAGCATGGCGGCGATCTGGCTTGCGGGGCTGTTCTGCCGCAAGGTATTCCGGGACGAGTGCCTGGGGGCGCTCTTCTTCTTTCTCGCCGCCGCCCTTTCCTGCGCGGGGCTTGTGTTTGTATTCGATTCGCAGGCGATCCTTGCGCTGCTTTTTTCGTCGCTGATCTGCGGCTGTATGCACGCGGTCAACCTGATGCTCGTCGGGTACGTCCCGCTGCGCTACAAGCGGTTCGGCAAAGCCGCCACGGTTTCCGGCATTGCAAACGCGTTCGTCTATGCGGGAAGCGCCGCTTCTTCGTTCGGCTTTGCCCTGATCGCCGAGTCGTTCGGCTGGGGCGTTTTGGTCTGCGTATGGCTGGCCGCCTGTCTGGCGGGGATTCTCTGCGCGGCTGCCGCCCGAAAACAGATGCGGAAATTGCTCTGAACGCCTTTGCCGTTCCTATCGGCTTTCCTAAGGGGCAAATAAGGACGGGAAAAGCAGGCGAGAGAAGTTTTTTTGAACGGGAGCGCAATCCGTCCGCAGGAAAAACGGATCAGGGGACAATCAACCCCACCGGTTCAACCGGCGGGGTTGATCACTTTTTAAACGTAAACTGTCAGCCACCCCGTCAACGGGTATCGCATGTATGACAGCGTCTGATTCTCGCCGGAAAAACAGGCTCTTCTTATCGCTTTGCAGACCTTTCATCGATGATTGTCTGATTTTTTTCTTCTCTCCCACGGTAAAAACGGCCGAGCAATCAAGCGGAAGCGCCATGGAAAAAGAGACAACCGCCGGATTTTCGGCGGTTGTCTCTCCGCTGGATCATATCGGTTCTGTCGGTTCTGCGGAATCGGCAAAAACCGGGCTCTGTGCCGCCGCCTGCCGCTTGCGGATCTTCAGCCAGTTGACGAATCCGTAGAGGTCGTTTGCCAGAAAGACAAAGAAACAGATCACTATGGAAAGATATTCGGCGGACTGCATCGCCGCAAGCACCCATAGGAGAATCAGGACGACGTCGTTCATCGCGTATCCGATCGCATAGAAGGGGCTTCGCCGCATCGTCAGATAGGCGGCGAGAAAACTGGTAAAGACGGATACGGTGGAGAGGATGAGATTGGCGGTATTCAGCGCCCGCAAAATAAAGTAGAAGGCAACGGTGACGGCGATGCCGCCCAGAACAAGCAGCACATATTCCAACGCCGAGATATGGTTGACCGTTACCTCCGTTTTGTTGCCGCGGAAGGGGTTTTTCAGCCACGTAACCACCGCCACGACCGCGATGGGAAGAGACATGCCGAGATAGGTGATCATTTCCCCGAAGTAGCGCAGGCGGTAGGAGACCGCCGCGTAAAAAATACTGAAAAAGACGACCAATATCTGCCCCGCGACGTTTCCCTTCGAGACGAGAATCAGCGCGGTGGCGCCGAGAACGGATCCGAACAAGTAATAATACTGCGTATTCCCGGTCAGTAAAAAAGCGGCGACGGTCACGGCGACCGACCCGATCCAAAGCGCCCATTCAAAGCCGGTAAAGGAGCGGAAAAACTGTTTCAGTTTCGACATGGCGAATTCCTCCGTAAAAAAAAGCACCCCTCCCGCATCTTCTGAGACCTAACGACGCGGTTCGGACTGCTTGCGCATAGTACCCGGTGGCACATATTTTTTCTCATTATAGCAGAAGAAAGGCCGTTTGTAAAGGATTTTACCGCAGTTTTTTACGGCGAATTTCTGCACGAATATAATCCGGAATGATTATGAGGATGGAATGGGAAAACATGAAATTTCGATCAAGAGCTCAGCGCGCCGCCGCCGCAGCGGGCGGGAGCGTTTTTTACCTGAATGCAGAGAGAAGAAGCGGTTATAAACAAAAATGCCGATACCGTCTGCTCGCTTTCCGAACAGCAGCCATTTTTCCGAAAAAAGCCGAGGGTTGCGTTTAACGGAGCTTTTTTCAATGCGCCGGCAAGACCGTATCTGAAAAAATTTTTGTTTTATTTTCAAATTTTCACTTCAATCGGTTGACAAATCCGGGCGCATGGAATATACTGTTATCAAACAGTTGAATAACTGTTCAACAAACGGAGGGCTTATGGCAGGGGGAACCGGCAAAGGCGGTTACACGGCGGCGGATATCCGCGCCGCGCTTCCGACGGATGAGGAAATTTATAATTTGGCAGAGCTGTTCAAGGTGTTCGGCGATTCCACGCGGACCAAGATTCTGAGCTGTCTGCAGATCCGTTCTCTCTATGTGTCCGAACTTGCGGAAACGCTCAACATGAGTATGTCCGCAGTGTCGCATCAGCTGCGCGTGCTGCGGGGCGCAAAGCTCGTCAAGGGAGAAAAAGAGGGGAAAGAAGTCAAGTACTCTCTGGATGACGACCATGTGACGAAAATGCTGGAGTACGGGCTGACGCACGTCAATGAGGATCGCTGACCGCTGTTTGAGCGGACGACAGGGGAAACCCTGTTTTTCAATCGCATATTATTGAATGATTGTTCAATAATATAAATATTCAATAAAAACAGCCGCGTTGCGGCTGAAAAGGAGAAAGTTTATGAGAAAGGTTTTTAAGCTGCAGGATCTGGACTGCGCGAACTGCGCCGCCAAGATGGAGCGCGCGATCGCAAAGCTGGAAGGGGTGGAGGAGGTTTCCGTCAATTTTATCAGCCAGCGCATGACGATCGTCGCGGAGGAGGAACGGTTCGAGGCGATCATGGACGAAGTCGTCAAGGTCTGTAAGCGGGTGGAGCCCGATTGCAGAATCCTGCGCGCCTGACGCCGCAAAACAGCGGAGGAGAATCCGTTATGTCAGCGATGAGCAGAAAAGAAAGGCGGAATCTGATCCGCATCGCCGTTGCGCTCGGCTTGTTCGCGGCGGTATTCACGGCGGATAAAATCGTCGGACTGGGCGGCGTTTTCAAAGGGAGTGCGTCATGGCTGTTTCCCTTCGCGCTCTATTTGGCGATTTATCTTTTGATCGGCTACGACGTGCTGTGGCGCGCCGCCCGCAACATTGCGCACGGGCAAATCTTCGACGAGAATTTTCTGATGTGCATCGCCACGCTGGGCGCGTTTGCGCTCGCCGTTTCCCGCGGGGTGACAGGGCGGGAAATCGAGGGCTTCGACGAAGCGTGCGCGGTTTTGCTCTTTTATCAGGTGGGAGAATTTTTTCAGAGCTATGCGACGGGGAAATCGCGCAGATCTATTTCTGCGCTCATGGATATCCGCCCGGATTACGCGAATGTGCGCCGGGGAGACGGTGTGGAGACGGTAGACCCCGCGGAAGTGGCGGTGGGAGAGGTCATCGTCGTCTATCCGGGGGAGAAAATTCCGCTAGACGGCGTGGTGCAGAGGGGAACATCCACGCTGGATACCAAGGCGCTGACGGGAGAATCTCTGCCGCGGGAGGTCGCGGAAGGGGATGAGATCGTCAGCGGCTGCGTCAACCTGACGTCGCAGATCGAGGTGACGGTTCAGCGCGTTTTTTACGATTCCACCGTTTCCAAGATTCTGGATCTCGTGGAAAACGCTTCCGAGCACAAATCGAAGGCGGAAAATTTTATCACGAAGTTTGCGCGGTATTATACCCCCGCGGTGGTCGCCGTCGCGCTTCTGCTCGCCGTCGTGCCCGGACTTGTCACCGGAAACTGGTCGACATGGATTTACCGCGCGCTGAGCTTTTTGGTGGTGTCCTGTCCCTGCGCGCTGGTGATCTCCATCCCGCTTTCCTTTTTTGCGGGGATCGGCGCGGCTTCCCGTTACGGGATTTTGGTCAAAGGGAGCGGCTATCTCGAACTGTTCCATCGCGCCGATCTGTTTGTCTTCGACAAGACGGGGACGCTGACCAAGGGTAATTTTGCGGTGACAAAGGTGTGCCCTGCCGACCGACGGGAGGAGATCCTGCGTCTGGCCGCCATCGCCGAGGCGGGGTCCAACCATCCCATCGCGCGTTCGGTCGTACAAAGCTACGGAAAAGAGACGGAGACGGGATACACGCTCACCGCCGTGGCGGGCGCGGGCGTCGTCGCCTCGAACGGGAAGGAGACGATTTGCTGCGGCAACGAAAAGCTGATGCGCCAGTACGGAATTTCCTTTGTGAAGGAGGAAGGGCTGGGAACGGTCGTCTACGTCGCGCGCGACGGCGTTTTCGTCGGCTCTGTTCTGATTGCGGACGAGGTGAAGGAAGAGGCGAAAGAGGTGGTTTCGGAGCTCGGCGCGATGGGCTGTAAAACGTATATGCTGACGGGGGACAACGAACAGATCGCGGCGAACGTCGCCGCCGAAATAGGGCTTTCGGGTTATAAAGCGTCGCTTCTGCCGCAGAATAAGGTTGCGGAAGTTGAGCGGATGCTGGGAGAAAAGAGAGAGAAAGACGTTCTCTGTTTCGTGGGGGACGGGATCAACGACGCGCCCGTTCTCATGCGGTCGGATATCGGCATTGCGATGGGCGGCGTCGGCAGCGACGCCGCGATCGAGGCTTCGGATATCGTATTGATGAAGGACGATCTGAAAGGGCTTTCTCTCGCTAAGCGCATCGCCGCGAAGACGATGGCGGTCGTCATGCAGAACATCGTGTTCTCCCTCGCCGTCAAGGCGGTCATCCTCGTGCTCTCGGCGTTCGGCATCACCAATATGTGGTTTGCGGTATTCGGCGACGTCGGCGTGGCAGTGCTCGCAATTTTGAACGCGATGCGCGTCAACGCAAAGTATAAAGGCTGACCGCAAAGCGCGCGCAACAGATTGCTTTCGCGCTGCATCGGGAAAAACTCCGTGAAAAAACAGCTTGCACTCTCATGCAGGCTGTTTTCATTTTTAAAAATTCTGCAAAGGGAACTTTCCGGAGCGAATCCGCGAAAGCGCAGGGAAATTCTTTTTGCAGAAAACAGGTTGTTCTCCGCCTCCGCTTTTTTCCTTTACCCCTGTTTTCTTTGCGCGGTTGTGCCGCCTGTGTATTCCCCGGAATCCGGGCAAAAGCGGTTTTGTTACAGGATTGCCAGGACTTCTGCGGCGTTGGTATCCGGCTTGACCTTGGGCATCACTTTGATGATCTTGCCGGCTTCGTCGATGAGAAAGGTCGTACGGACGACGCCCATGCTCACTTTGCCGTACAGCTTTTTCTCCTGCCAGACGCCGTACGCCCGGATCGCCTGTAAGTCGGGATCGGAGAGCAGAACGAAGGGAAGGCCGAATTTTTCTGCGAATTTACCGTGCGAAGCGGCGCTGTCTTTGCTGATTCCGATTACAACGGCATTTTTTTCCCGGAATGCGTTGAAGAGCGAGGCAAACGCGCATGCCTGGCGCGTACATCCCGGCGTGTTGTCTTTTGGATAGAAGTAAAGCACGACCTTTTTTCCAAAAAAATCAGAAAGAGAAACCGTTTTTCCGTTTTGATCCGGCAGAGAAAACGCCGGAGCCTGCATGCCGTTCTGTAACATAGTAACACTCCTCATTTAATTTTATATTTTTTTATTGATTTGACAGACGAAAATCGTTTTACAGCTTCTTAAAGTGATAACAGAAGTATGGAAAAAACCAATATTTTCAATGGTACTCCCGTTTTTGCCTGTATCACGTCACATTGTCGTATAAGTTGTTTTTGTAAAATCAGGACCATTTAGCACCATAAACAAGACGATACCCATAAGCACAACTGCCATCGCACAGACAGCGTCGGGTAATGACTTACTTGCTTTACGCCACTATGTTCTGCGTAACATTTCAAAGCGAGCGACTATCTGTTTTGCTGATTCTTTCTTTTCCGTTCCTTTGCAAAAAGTCCCGCAGCAAGCATAGGGTAGGGGATCCTTTCCGTAAAAATCAATCGTTTTTGTCTGTGACGATAAGATAGATTTTTAATTGTTGGGAATATCCCAAATCCTTGCACAAACTGAGATTTATCTATATCCCGTTCTTATATATTCTATCAATGTTTCCACATCCTCAAAATCGTCGTAATCACCATTTAAACCCTCTCGGTGATAAATCGCCCCATTTTTCTCGTTTTTTTCAAGACACTGCAAAAGATAATCTTCACCATATCTTCTGGCAAATTCAGTAAAAGCATACGGTTTTATTTTACCTAATAAGCCTTTTCTGCATATTTCATTACATTCATAACAATGCTTGATTTTTCTGGAGATCGAACATAATCTGTTTTCGCACCGGTCTTTATCGGGACATTTACCCGAATCACAACCGGAGCAAAGCACATTTTCAGAACATAGGCAACACGCCAGTCCGCATCGTGCAATTCCTAATTCACGCTTCATCTGTATCCCTCTACAAATTCAAGTTTGTTAATTTATTTGCTTGTATTATAACATCCATATACGAATTTTTCTATCGTATCCCTATTTCTAGTAATGTTATTTTCATATATTTTACCATATCGTTTTCTATCGACAAGGAAAATCCGGGCACCGTTTGGGAACCAACGAGCCATAAACTCTGTTGCTCCCATTATTGATTCAGCCCCCAAAGCCAGTATATTCAAGGTTTTTCACAGTTTGAAATTTTTTTACAGCAAACATTTAAATACGATTTTTTATATTATATCAATCATTTGGGCAGAAAGCAATCTTAATGAGTGTTATTAAAGAAAAAGCGTAATTTTTTTGAAAACAGCGGAAAAATGTCGAGAGAAGAAATTGTGCGTAGCTTCCATCGTTATAATATTGTGCGATCGGTGCGCTTTTTTGAAAATAAAATTATATGCGTTTTGGAATCAATGCTGCACGCGCGGGCGGGAATCGGTAGCCGAAGGCGTATTTGGCGGAAAGCCAAACGTCATTTCAGTAACGCCGCCGGGGAAACAAAATTGCCTTTGCCAAACAGGGCAAATGCCGCTGCGTCTTTGCTCCCCGGAAAGGATGCAAAGAAACTCAGGGCTCCCAAAAAGTATCGGAGAACTTTTTGGGAAAAGGAGGAACCGACGTAAAAGCAAATAAGACAGCGTTCGCTGTCTTATTGCCAAATTCGTCGTGTTTCGACGTGGTGCACCCGGCGGGAATCGGTAGCCGAAGGCGTATTTGGCCGACCGGCCAAACGTTATTTCAGCAAACCCGCCGGGGAAACAAAATTGCCCCTTGCCAAACCTGGCAAGGGGCTCTGTGGTGCACCCGGCGGGAATCGAACCCACAACCTTCGGCGTCGGAGGCCGACACTCTATCCAATTGCGCTACGAGTGCATGCAAAACGGTTTCCCGTTTTGTCTCTATCTCCTTCCCGACGGCGTTCCGCGCGGCGGAAAGAAAATTTCGGTTGTAATGAAGCAAGACAGGGAAGCGCTATTTTTCTTCCTCTTCCTTTTTATCGTCTTCTCTTTTCATATGTTCAAAGAGCTTTAAGCGCTTCTTTTCCTCCTCTTCGGGGGGAGGCAGGCGCGTCGCCTTTACTTCGAGCACTTTTTTTGCGGTCGCTTTCACCACTTCCACGGAAATCCCGTTGAATTCGTAAGAATATCCGACGGGGGGAATCTCTCCGTATTTCTCGATGACCCAGCCGCTGACGGTATAGGCGTCAAAATTTTCGTCTTCCTCTTCCATATCGAAGACCTCGAAAAGGTCGCACAGGTTGGCTTTGCCGTCCACGAGGTAGGTGTTTTCATCCAGTTTTTTGAGATAATTGACTTCCTCGTCGTGTTCGTCCCAGATTTCGCCGACCAGTTCTTCCAGGATGTCTTCCAGCGTCACGATGCCGAGCGTTCCGCCGTATTCGTCGAGAACGACCGCCATGTGAATCTTTTTGGACTGCAAGTTTTTCAGCAGCGAAGAGATCTTCGTGTATTCGGTGGTGTAGACCGCCGGCTGAATGATGGAGGACAGATCCCCCTGCTTGCTTAGATAGAGATGGAAGAAATCCTTTTCGTGAATGACGCCGATGATGGTGTCCACGCTTTCCCGATAGACGGGAAGGCGGGAAAAGCCGTTCGCCCCGAATATGTTTCGGATCTCCTCCATGGGCGCGTTTTCGTCGATCGCCAGTACGTTGACGCGGGGAATCAGGATGTCTCCTACCTCCAGATCGTCAAACTCGATGGCGGAGCGGATGAGCGTGGATTCCTCTTTTTTGAGCGTCCCGTCCTCTTCCGCTTCTTCCACGTAGGTGATGATCTCATCTTCCGTGATCACGTCGTTTCCCTTTACGCGGAAAATCTTTTCCAGAAGTTTTTGGTACAGGGAAAAGAGAAAGGTGACCGGGGTCAATACAATGTAGAAAACCCAAATGAAGGGATACAGCGCCATCGACATCTTCTCGGGCGCGATTTTCGCCAGCATCTTGGGGGAAACTTCTCCGAAAATGAGCACTGCCACCGTCATGACCGCCGTCGAGACGACAACGGAAGTGTCCCCGTTTGCGATCAGCTTTCCGAAGAACACGCCGGCGATCGAGGTCGCCGAAATGTTGACCAGGTTGTTCCCGACCAGCACGGTGGAGATGAATTTGTCGTAATGATCGATAAGGTGTAAAACGGCTGCCGCCCGCTTGCTTCCGCTGTTCGCCATGTTTTTCAGGCGGATGCGGTTCGCGCTCGTGAAGGCGGTCTCCGTGGAGGAAAACAGCCCGGACAGGATGATGAGCACGATCATTGCGATGAACAAAGGGACGGAAAACTGCGGCGTAAACGCCGCGTCGGCGGTCAAAAGTAATCGCGGTATTGTGCCGTCAGGCATTTTAAAAACAGTCTCCTTATCAAACAAACGATTTTACGGGCGGTTTTCCCGTTGATTTCCGTAATTAGTAATAATCATAACAAAATTTCAGAAAAAAATCAAGCGTTTCAAGCGATTGATCTTTTCCGAAAGATATGTTACAATAAAAAATATTTCCGAAAGGTGATGCGATGAAGAAAAAAGTAGTGGTCGGCATGAGCGGCGGGGTGGATTCCTCGGTCGCCGCGCTGCTCCTGAAACAACAGGGATACGACGTCGTCGGTCTGTTCATGAAGAACTGGGAGGAAACCTCCCCAGACGGCGCCTGTACGGCGGAAGAGGATTACGCAGACGTGCGCCGCGTCTCCAATCTCCTGGACATACCCTATTATACGGTGAACTTTTCCAAAGAATACATGGAGCGCGTATTTTCTTATTTTCTCGCCGAATACCGGGCGGGGCGCACGCCCAACCCGGACGTTCTCTGCAACCGGGAGATCAAATTCAAGGACTTCAAACGCGCGGCCTACGAACTGGGCGCAGATCTGATCGCGACCGGGCATTATGCGGATATCCTGCATGAAAACGGCGCGCACTATTTGCTCAAGGCGAAAGATCAGAATAAGGATCAGACGTATTTTCTCAATCAGCTCACGCAGGAACAGCTGGAGAACGTGATTTTTCCGCTCGGGCAGCTGGAAAAGCCGGAGGTCAGAAAAATCGCGGAACAGTACGGCCTCGCCACGGCGGGGAAAAAGGATTCCACCGGCATCTGCTTCATCGGGGAGCGGAATTTCCGCCGGTTTTTGTCCGAATATCTCCCCGCACAGCCGGGAAAAATGATGACGACGGACGGAAAAGTGCTGGGCGAGCACATCGGGCTGATGTATTATACGATCGGCCAGCGGCGCGGGCTGGAGATCGGCGGACAAAAGGGAAGCGACGGCAGGTGGTTCGTCATCCGCAAGGATCTCGAAAACAATATATTATACGTCGCGCACGGAGACGAAGCGGCGCTCTATTCCGCAGGCCTCTATATGAAGGAGGTAAACTGGATCCCGTACGCCCCCGCCGAGCGGGAATTTACCTGTACGGCGCGGTTCCGCCACCGCCAGCCGGAGCAGGCTGTCTCCGTCCGGATCGCGGAAGAGGGCGTATTTCTTTCCTTCCGCGAAAAACAGCGCGCGATCACGGAAGGACAGTACGCCGTCCTGTACCGCGGAGACCGCTGTATCGGCGGGGGCGTGATCGAACGGGCGATTTTCTGACGATCCGGCGGCAAAGCATTCCGTCCGCCGCGCGCCGTTTTTACAGAAAAAACCTTAAATTTTAAAAAAAATATTTGAAAATCGTTTGACAAAGACGGTCGATTATGATAAGATGTATAGGCTGTCCAAAGGGCGGCCGTCGGACGTGTGAAGAGTGCCGACGTATGCGTAGTTTAAAAACGGAATAGAAGGAAATAAGAGACCCTGGAGAAGCGGCGGAAGCGGAAGCGACCGCAGCGGACAGGGGAAAGAAAGTTTCCGTTAAAAGTAATTGAGAACACAAAGTACTCAAACAGTCAAAAAAGACAAAAAGAACCAAAAGAAGTTAGAGCAGTTGGGGGTAGAGATACCCCGGCTTTAAGAAATTGAACTCAAGAGTTTGATTCTGGCTCAGGACGAACGCTGGCGGTGTGCTTAATACATGCAAGTCGAACGGACGCAGGGGGCTTGCTCCTTGCGTTAGTGGCGGACGGGTGAGTAACGCGTGAGCAACCTGCCCATATCAGGGGAATAACACAGAGAAATTTGTGCTAATACCGCATAAGACCACGGTAAGGCATCTTACAGAGGTAAAAGATTTATCGGATATGGATGGGCTCGCGTACCATTAGATAGTTGGCAGTGTAACGGACTACCAAGTCGACGATGGTTAGCCGATCTGAGAGGATGACCGGCCACATTGGAACTGAGAAACGGTCCAGACTCCTACGGGAGGCAGCAGTAGGGAATATTGGGCAATGGAGGCAACTCTGACCCAGCAACACCGCGTGAATGAAGAAGGTCTTCGGATTGTAAAGTTCTGTGATGGGGGACGAAGAAAGTGACGGTACCCCAAGAGCAAGCCACGGCTAACTACGTGCCAGCAGCCGCGGTAATACGTAGGTGGCAAGCGTTGTCCGGAATGACTGGGCGTAAAGGGTGCGTAGGTGGTCTGTCAAGTTAGCCGTGAAATTCCGGGGCTCAACTCCGGCGCTACGGCTAAGACTGACGGACTTGAGTGCAGGAGGGGCAAGTGGAATTCCTAGTGTAGCGGTGGAATGCGTAGATATTAGGAGGAACACCAGAGGCGAAGGCGACTTGCTGGACTGTAACTGACACTGAGGCACGAAAGCGTGGGGAGCAAACAGGATTAGAT